>Ga0272444_10003472_pt1 | contig 14127 bp, 7 predicted proteins | sample SSMForm13_FD_201033 | JGI IMG/M metagenome (GOLD analysis project Ga0272444, IMG submission 201033) | Marine sediment archaeal communities from Little Sippewissett salt marsh, Falmouth, MA, United States - SSM-Form-13 | ecosystem: Environmental > Aquatic > Marine > Wetlands > Sediment ...
CCTTTCCAGTATCCGATTGAACGTCTCCAGTCTTGCCTGCTCCTTCTGGCTCAACGTCAGTCCTTTCATCGGACTGACATTCTCCCTTGACAGTTAGCTACTGACGGATTCGCTTGTCAACAACAGATCTTCATCCCTGAATCCGGTCCAAGCATCAGCATGTGCTGTTGTTGGCGGGGAGGCAGAGAAACATGCGAGCGTAGAGGTTCTCGGAGCCATGATGGAGACGGTCGTTTGGAGCCTGGGGAACTCGGACTTGCTGCAGCGCGACTTCGGAAGCTCTTGACGAAGTTTCTAGGTGCGGTAACGCTGGCGTACCAGGTTGCAGTAGAGAGCCCTTCGGCAGTCACGGCGAAGGGCTCTCCCGGTTGCTTGGGCTCCACGATGTTGCCGGTCTGCTACAGCGGTCCCCACGGGACGCTCACGCTGACTCCGAAGCCGGACGGATCGCTCGCCGTCGAGCTGAACGACCCCCAGACAGTGGCAGCGGCCGCGTCGAGGTCGAGAGTGACTGCGACTTCAGCCACGAAGGAGTCCTCGCCGAAGTAGGTCACGGTGTTGAGAATCGAACCGCCGTCGACGGCCGCGTGCGCGTTCAATTGCAGGTACGCGAAGTCGAGCGGCATGACACTTCCCGACACGTACCCATACGCCGTGACGGTCACACGCCCATCGGCGAGACTGGCCGCTCCTGTGGTCAGATACGCCAAGAGGGATGAAGTCACGCCCAACGGCTCGATGCTGAGCGTCGTCGTGTTCGACACCCAGTGGCTGCCAAGTGTGAACAGCGTCGACAGGTCGGCGTACGGACTCACGGCTCCATCGAACACCGCCCCGATCGCCAGTTCGGACGAAAGGGATGCCGCCGGATCCTCGTCGCGAATCGAGACGTCGAAGAGATCCGCCTCGACGAAGACGTCTACCGGTCCGAGTTCGAATGGGAGGAACGACAGATCAACGTCCGCCCCCAATCGAATCGCGTCGAGGTCGTAGGACATCAACAAGCACTCGTCAATGCCGAAGGTCGGCACCAACAAGATGTCCGTCTCGCTCGCAACACTCCACGCCTCGCCGGAGAGCTTCACCACAAGCTCCGCATCCGCGCCGAACTCCGGGAGCACGTCGGCACCCACTTCCACCGTACCGCTGATCTCCGTGGCTTGAGCCGATGCCGCCATCGCGCACAGCATCAGCAACGCCAGGCCTCCCATCCAACTTCGCCTCATCTCGGCACCCCCACTGAGTGGTTTGGGCATCAATCATCGCCGATTTTCGGCGGAATCCCATGGACACGGTTCTCTCGCTTCGGAGACCTGTGGTTTGGAGAGCGATCCCTTGCCGCTCATCGGGAAGTGCTACGCTCTGTTGTCGGTTGGCTGGAACGGTGTCTCGGCTCCAACGTGGCACTCTCTGGTGGAGTGGTCTCGAACTCGGCAATCCGAGGATCGTCACCCGCGAGCGAGCCTGGGGGATTCGAACTCGGCCCGGCGCAACTCGGAAGCTCCGAGCGAAGGTTCCGGGTACGGTGGCGTCAGGCGTACCAGATGAACGCTCCGGCTCAAGAGGGCGCGTGGCGGAAGCCGGAACGTCCCTACCAGACGAACTCAGCGCCTACGAAGAATCCTCTCAGGCCACCTTCATCCAGGTAGACGTTGAGCAGAAGCGTCGTATTCGAGCCGATCCCCGCACGAATCCCGACCACGGTCTCCGCCCAGTCCATGAGCGCGCCCGTCTGGTCGGTGTCGAACCAGGCGTAGACGAACGCATCAAGGGATCCGCCGCAGCAGGCGTCTCCATCAATCTCGATGGCGATGTACTCCTCGTAGGAAGGAAGGAAGTCGCCATCCCACGCGTAGAGCCAGAGGTTGGCGTCGTACGGTTCGATCTCCCCCCACGTCGTCCAGCCGTTCCAATACTGCTCAGTCCAAGTGACGAAGTTGACCCAGTTCGTGTCGGTGAACTTCTCTCCCGCCTTGAGAAGAACGCCCGGGCCGACCTCGTACTCGAGCGTCAACGCCTTGAGCGAGATCCCGTCGACCGTCGACGCGCCCAGCTCCTCGAGCGCAAAGAACGGCTTGACGCACGCCGTATCGGCCACATTCAACGAGAAGGCGACGTCTACGCGCTTGTGGTTCGTCATGACGCCGACGAGGGCGTACCCGAGATCGAGCCAGCCGAGGCCGAGATCGACATCCCCGATGAAGGCCTCCATCCGATCGAACCCCATGAGAGAATCGAGCTTCGCGTAGAGGGCGACATCGAGGCACGCCACGGGAAACGCCAAGAAGACCTCGGCGCCCCGCCAGGGGAGCGTGCACCCTGTCGTCTGGGGCATCATGTATCGGCTTGGGGTGGTCATGTGCCACAACGGCCAGCCGTAGGAGTCTCCCCACTCAACAACCCCTCGATGGGCCGCGACGAACACCTCGAATCCGAGGGACCAGTAGAAGAGCGTCGTCGGCAGCGGCAAGTAGACGTAGTTCTGCACATTGAAACGCGTCTCAACGAACGCCTGCACCGAGCCGACCGTGCTCCATCCCCCGAGACGAAGGCCGACGCCCGTCTCCCCCGGGGCCCATTCCATCGAGCCATCGAAGTAGGCGTAGTTCGACACGAGCGTGATGGCATACAGGTTCACGCCACCGAGGGAGAAGGTCGCGACGCTGTTCCACGCCGCGAAGGTTCCGTCCTCAGACGCGGTCCCCATCAGGTATGGCCGGAACATGGCGATCGAGTAGGCGTCGAGCGGGCCGAGCGAGCCCTCCACATCGAACGTCAGGTGTGTGAACTGGCTCCCGACGATCATGCTGTGCGCACCGAGCGTCCACCCCGAGAGCGAGTACTCGACGTCCGTGAAGAGCTGCTCGTAGATCTGGAGCGGATCGTTGCCGAAGTACGTGATCGAGTAAAGCCTGCCACTGAGTTCAGACGCTGAGCCCGCGAGCCCTGCAACAATGAGCAGCGCAACCAGCACGAGAGAGACCCGCGACAAGCCGTACCTCCTTGCTCGACACCACGATGCCCTAGCGGATTTAGTCTAGTCCTCGTTGACCGTGGATTCAACAGATCGCGGGCTCGGGCGAGGCGATGCACCCCAGGCGAGAGCGAGTCACGGCATGAAGTCTCTCGCGCAGCGGAAGCCGTAGAACCGCGTCGCTTCGTCGGGACGAGAGCAGAATCGATCGTTCGCCCGAACGGGGTCGATCCAGTTCGGGTGATACCACGACCACCCGCGCATCACGCGCGGACTCGACGGATCGACGGTTCCGTCGACCTCACGGCCGTCGGCGGCGTCATACGGATACGGACGATAGAGACTGCTCACCCACTCCGAGGCGTTCCCGACCATGTCGAGCGCGCCGACCCACGACGCACCTGCCGGCTTCGTCCCGATCGTCAGCGGCACGCCGGTCCCTTCGGTAATCGGCATGCCTCCGCCGAATCGAGCGATGTTCTCGGTGACCAGTTCGTTACCCCAGGGATAGACGAGGCTGTCCGGCCCGCGGGCCGCAAACGCCCACTCCGCTTCGGTCGCCAGTCGCGCCCCGCGGCAGGCGCAATAGGCCGTCGCCTCGTGCCACGTCACCCCAAAGACGGCGCTCTTCTCGTATCCCGGCACCGCCACCCACTCACCGTTTCTCCGCTCGAATTGCTCCTCGGCCGAGTTGTAGCCGGTAACCCACGTCGATCCTGTGTGACCGGCACCTTCGGGGCGGTTCATGAAGTCCGCGAACTCCGCCGTTGTGACCTCGCAGACATCGATCCAGAACGGTTCTTCGATGCAGATCTCGTGGATCGGTTGCTCGTCGCGGAATTCCTCGCCACCCATCATGAAGCAGCCTGTCGGAACCAGAGCCATCAAGACCCCGTCGAGACGCTCGAAGTATGGCTCCCAATCGCCGTTGTGATTCACGCCTTCCACGGCGACCGCCAAGGCGGACTCCAGATCGCCGGTTGCCGACCCGAACAGGGTGAGGGAGAGACCGATAATGAGAACCGCTCTCGTGAGATGTTTCCGCGGGGACAGATTCACTCGACACACCTCCGCATGTCAGGCTAGGGTTCGTAGTCCTTCGCGCATCGGAGCCCAACGAAGAGCGCAGTCCCGTCAGGCCGCAAGCAGAATCGGTCGTTCGATCGCAACGGATCGATCGTGAAGCTGAGCGCGAACGTCGTACCGTACGCGGGATGGTACCAACCGCAGCCCCTCATCACGCGCTCGCTCTCACCATCATCGCTTCCGTCGACCTCCCTGCCATCGGACGCGTCATGCGGATACGGACGATAGATGCTGTTCACCCATTCGTAGACGTTGCCGCTCATGTCGTGCACACCGACCCACGATCTGCCTTCGGGCTTCGTTCCAACGAGGATCGGCGCCTGGACGCCGTCGCCCGACTTCCAGGCCCCCTCCTCTCTGGCAACGTTCTCGAGGATCAGCTCGTTCCCCCATGGGTACACGAGACTGTCCGGGCCGCGGGCAGCGTACTCCCACTCCGCCTCGGTCGGAAGCCGCGCACCCCTGCACTCACAGTAGGCCGCCGCCTCGTGCCACGTCACACCGTAGGCGGCACTTCGCTCGAACCCTTCTCGCGCCAACCACTCGCCGTCGACCTGCACGAACTGCTCGTCGAAGCTGTTGTAGCTGCCGCCGGTGTAGGTATCCGTCCCCTCGTATCCGCCGCCTTCGCCGATTCCGTATTCGCTCATCGCGTCGGCGAACAGAGCGCTCGTGACTTCGTAGACGTCAATCCAGAACGGCTCCTCGAAGCAGATCTGATGAACCGGCTGTTCGTCGTGGCGCTCATCGCTTCCCATCATGAAACATCCCGCCGGAACGAGGGCCATCAGCACGCCATCGACCCTCTCGTAGTACGGTTTCCAATCGTCGTTGCTGCTGACTCCCGACACGGCCGCCGTCAACGACGACTCGGTGCCCTGTGAGGCGCCAAGAAGGGCGAAGGAGACCCCAACGACAAGCGCTACGCGGCCGCGTCGCTTTGCCAGGAACCGACTCACGCCGACCACCTCCGTCAATTCAACCAGCCTACGGCTCGTAGTTTTTCGCACACCGAAAGCCGACGTACATGTCTGTCTCGGCGGGGAACAGGCAGAATCGATCGTTCGATCTCAACGGATCGACCGTGAATGTAGGAGCGACGGTCGAACCGTATGAGGGATGATACCAGCCACATCCTCGCATCCCGCGTGGGCTTTCGCTGTCCACGTCCACATCGGCCTCTCGGCCATCATCGGGATCGTACGGATACGGTCGGTAGATGCTGTTCACCCACTCATACACGTTGCCGGTCATGTCATACGCGCCGACCCACGATGCCCCCTCCGGCTTGGTACCGACGAGGATCGGTGCCGACACACCATCCTTGCTCCTCCACGCCGCCTCCTCCCTGGCGACGTTCTCGAGGATGAGGTCATTCCCCCAGGGATAGGTGAGGTTGTCCGGACCGCGAGCGGCGTACTCCCACTCCGCCTCGGTCGGCAAACGCGCGTCGCGGCAAGCGCAGAAAGAGGCCGCCTCAAGCCACGTCACCCCGTAGGCAGCGCTGCGCTCGAAACCCTCGCTCGGCACCCACTCGCCGTCGACTCGGCTGAACTGCTGCTCGAAGCTGTTGTAGCTTCCCCCGATGAAGGCATCGATGCCCTCGTGCCCTCCGCCTTCGCCAATTCCGTACTCGTTCATCGCGGCCGCGAACAGAGCGCTCGTGACTTCGTAGACGTCAATCCAGAACGGCTCCTCGAAGCAGATCTGATGAACCGGCCGCTCGTCCCATCGCTCTTCGCTCCCCATCATGAAGCATCCCGCGGGGACGAGCGCCATCAGCACCCCATCAACCCACTTGTAGTACGGCTTCCATGCATCGTTCCGCGCGACCCCTTCCACTGCGAGTTCAAGTGAAGGTGTTTCGTCCCCAGTTGACGACCCCAGGGTTGATACAGCGATACCGGCCAACAGGATGACGCAGATCAGTCTCCTTGGAAGCACCTGTCTCAACGATCGCTCCTTCAAGGCTTCGGGACGGGACTCAGATGCTCCGCCCCATCCGTCTCTCAGCCTAAAGGATGGCGTCTCAGATTCGTCACAAGCCGCGCGGGGCGGTCGGTTGTCCCTCCCGCCCCGCGCGGCCCCTCGCCGATCATCCAGGATTCAGCCTGAGTCCGCCTTCACTCACTCGCACCGGAGCCAACGAGGAGCCTCTCTCCTAGTCAAGCCCCTCGATCTTGAACTCGGTGAACCGCACCTCCACGGGGAAGTTCTCGTAGCTGTCGCCCCGTGCGCCGACCCAATACGGACCTGGAAGCGTGAGCCTGAAGGACGTCACGATGGTGCCGTTCACACGGAGGGCCGCGCGGCCGTCCTCGATGGTGACCGAGAGGGTGTTTCGGGCTCCCCTCTGACGAATGACCGAGCTCTGGGCCCACGGAATCGGATCGGTCTCCCATTCGCCTCGCCGCAGGAACATCACCACGTACCATCCGTCCGCCGAGACGAGGAAGGAGTAATGGTTGCTGTCATCGACGCCCCAGATGATTCCGTACATCGCGTCGTCGCTGCCTGAGAACTTGTAGGCAGTCGCCTCGACGCGGAAGTTCGTCGGGCACTTCTCATCCGTCGGAGCCCACGAGAAGAAGTAGAAGAACTCGTCGTTCGCCCAGATCGCGTACTTGCCGTCCCGATAGCCGTGTCCTCCGTCTCGATTGCTCCAGACGCCCCAGCCGCTCGCCTCGTCGTTGAAGTCTTCGGAGAAGGAGAAGGCCGAAGCTGAATCGGCTGCTCCGCCAGTCTGGCTCCCCGTCGAGGGGGCAGCTCCGCACGGATGAAGGGCTTCAATCGCCAAGACAAACGGCGTGCAGTCGCCGCCGGTCTCGCCGTCGATGCGGACATACTCGAATTCCCCCGACACGCCGGAGAAGTCGATCGACTTGTAATGGGTCTTCGTGTTATCGGACTTCACTCGGTGCGCAACTTCGGTCCAGCTCTCCGCATCAGCGCTGATTGAAGCGTTGTAGTATCCCTGCTCTTGGTAGGGTGATACGTAGACGCGGAGGTCGACCCCACTTCCATCCTTGAACGGGGTCTCCATTTGCACCGCTATGAATCCGTCGCGGCCGATCGCCACGAAATCGTCATCGCCAGCCCGGTCCGGTGGAGGGCCCAGAAGCGCCCTCGCGTTCGCCGCTGACCAGAAGCATTCCCCGTCGCCCTCACCCTTCTTCGGAATGCTGGAATCGACAATCTTGACAGCAAAGACCGACTCGCTTATGTCCGGCAGATTGAGCTGCTGCGCGAGTCCACCCCAGCACACCGCCGTGACTGCGATCAGGAACAGAATGGCCGCCCTCAGCGAGCGTTCACTCACGGTGACACCTCCGTCGATGGTTTATCGGATTTTCCGCCAGTAACGTACAGGAACAACCGGAGCACTGCAAACAGCCAGCCCATCGCTCCGCCGGAACAGGATTCGTGGTTCCGACTTGTCGCTACGCGCACGCCGTCACCGGATTGCACGGTTGCAGCCTCGCCGCACAGATCGCTCTCGCAGGCGGGTCGAAGCTGAGGACATGACACACGTACGCTGCCGGCACTCTCTCCGCAGTCGGGGCCAATTCCGGCTAGCGTAGAGACATTCGGATGCCGACTGCGATTGAAGGAGCTGGGACCTACGCGAATCCTGGGCTCGTACCTCAAGGAAAACCCACGATCGCCTCACCCGCCGCTCACTTGGTGGGAATACCGTCCGAGCATACGAGAGCAACAACCACACCAGCCCAACCCACCCGGGCCCAGGCAACAGCCTGGGCCCACCTCTTTGCTCACCAACCATCAGGCGGAAAGCATCGTGGGGGAGGCATGTCGTCGGCCGGATCCATCAGACCGCTGGGGTTCAGCCCCTCGAGAACCCAGCGTTGCCGCGGGAACTCATACCGAACGGCATAGCGTGTCCCGCCGTCGGTGAGCCAGTAGGTCAGCCTGTGACGGCTGCGCTCGACTTGCCCGACTCCCTCGAAATCTATCCGTCGGTGCTGCCATCGAATCGAACGAATGACGGGATACGTCAGGCTTTGGCTGAACTTCACCAGCGCGTCGACTTCTTCCTCGACCGTCTGCCACATGATGTTCATTCTCATGAATGAATGCGGTCCCGTCAATGGTAGCGGCCACCAACTTCCACTCGAGGCAAGGGGGATCTCGTAGATACGGGGTCGTGCAACCATTGATCTGCTAGCTCTTTGAGACGATTGATAGCCTCCGAATCACGCGAGCACACGCCGAACGGTGTCCCCAGGTCTGAACGCCCGGCGCCGCTCAGGCGGAGGACATGAATCAGCAATGCACCCGAATGCGCTGCGCCTCGTGGATTTCGTCGACCATGAGGCATCTCGAACCTGAGGTCGACGAAGCGCACGAGCCTTCTCTAACAGGTTCTATCCGGTTTATACTGGACGGCACGCTGGAGGAGGCCGATGCACCCAATCAAAGGGGCAGGCCAGGGGAGGGCATAGTGAACGGACAGATCCGGGAACGGTGGGGCCGTGCTGGGGGTTCTGACTCCCCACTCAGATGGGTAGCGATGCTTCTTCTGGTTCTCTTCGCAATTGCAGTGCCAGGATCCGCCGTGCTGGGGGCTCCCACGCTGACGACAGTCCACATCGAGTCGAGCAACTTCCACTCGGCATGGGCAAGGGTGGGGGACACGGTCACGTTGACGTTCAGTGCGTCAGAGGACGTGCAGAACGTCTCAGTGACCATTGCGACGCATGCCGTGACTCCGACCGGCGGCCCGGTCAGCTGGACCGCGACGTACGACATGCAACAGACAGATCTCGAAGGAGCCGTGCCGTTCACAATCGACTTCGAGAACCTCGCGGCGGAGCCGGGAAGCACGGTTGTCTCGACGACCGACGGAAGCAGTGTAACGTTCGACAAGACGCCACCGGGTGCGCCGTCGGCTCCCGACTTGACGGCACTCTCCGACTCGGGCATGTCGGACAGTGACGACATCACCAATGCAACCTTGCCGGTGTTCGAGGGAACGGCGAGCGCGGACAGTACGGAGGTTCTGCTATACAAAGACGGCGCGTGGGAGAGGACGGAGCTCGTCGCGGGCGGAGCGTGGCTCGTCGGCATGAACGCGGCGTTAACCGACGGCTCGTATGACATGACGGCAACCGTAATCGATGCGGCAGGCAACATGAGCGATCCATCCCCCCCGCTGACCATCACCGTGGACACAATCCGTCCGGAAGGGAGCGGAATCGACCTCGCCGCCGCCAGCGACACAGGAAAGTCAGATAGCGACGGCATCACCCGCGGCGTCGATCCGCAGTTCGTTGGCGAGGCGAACGACAAGATTGAGGGCGGCGTCGCCTCGGGGATCTGGAAAGTTGAGGTCTGGTCCGACGACGGGAAGACCGGTTCCGACGAGGATGGAACGTATTATGATGTGACGCTGGCGACCCTGGACCCCGGAGGCCGCACCGTGTCAGGCCGGGTGTACGACGTCGCCGGGAACACATACGACCTGGGGGATCGCCCGCTCCTGGTGGATCGGACAGCGCCGACGGGGAGCGTGCCGGACCTGACGACAGCGAGCGACACCGGCGATTCAAACACGGACGACATCACGCAGGGCAGCGCTCCGCAGTTCACGGGAACTGCGAGCGATCCGTGGTTCGCCGGAGTTTCCTCGGGCGTGTGGAAGGTCGTCGTGTCTAGCGACGACGGCAAGTCGGCGACAGACGACGACGGGACGTACTACGACGTGACTCTGGCGGCGCTGAATGAGGGGAATCGATCGATCGAGGCCATCGTGTACGACGTCGCAGGCAACCCCTACGACGCGGGCGAACTGCCCGTCACCGTCGATCGCACGCCCCCATCTGCCCCGTCGACCCCCGACTTGATGGCCGCCTCCGATACCGGGACGTTGGACAGTGACGAGATCACGAAGGTCACCCTCCCGATGTTCCAGGGCACCGCAAACGCGGACGCCACACAGGCCCTTCTCTTCATTGATGGCGGTTGGGAACGGACAGAATCGATGTCGGGCGGTACATGGCAAGTTGGCGTAGCCGCGGCGCTGTCAGAGGGAACGTACAGTTTCACGGCACAAGTCCTCGATGCGGCGGGGAACCTGAGCGTTTCATCCGGAGGGCTGCCCGTGACCATCGACACAACGCCCCCGTGGGTGAGCGCGCCAGATCTGGCGGACGCCAGCGACACGGGCCAATCGAGTACCGACGGCATCACGAAGGCCCTCGCTCCACAGTTCACCGGGAGCGCGTCCGATTCAGGGTCCGGCCTGTGGAAGGTGGAAGTCGCCGGCGACGATACGACGTCGGCGACCGACGACGATGGCACGTACTACGGCGTGACTCTGGCGCTCAGCGAAGGGTCCCGCACCGTCCAGGCCACCGCGTACGACGTGGCGGGAAACACCACGACGTCGAGCGCTCTACCTCTACTGATCGATCGCACGGAGCCATCGGGATCTGCCCCGAATCTCGCGGCGGCCAGTGACACCGGCTCGTCGGACAGCGACAACGTCACCCAGGGGAACACGCCGCAGTTCACCGGGAACGCGGCCGACGCCGCCTCGGGTGTGTGGAAGGTCGTCGTTTCGAGCGACGACGGGAAGACGGCGGACGACGACGATGGCACATACTACGGCGTGACCCTGGCAACGCTGAACGAAGGGAATCGATCGGTCGGAGCCGTCGTGCACGACAGGGCCGGCAACACGTTCCCAGCTGGCGCCCTCTCCGTTACCGTCGATCGGACGGCCCCATCGGTGAGTGGTGTGGCTCCAGACGTCCTGGCAGATGCCGACGCGGGTTCCGTCACCGTCGACATCACGTTCGACGAGCCGATGTCCGCGGTCGATAGCGTCACGGCCACGGTGCAGGGGATCAACGACAGTCCGATCGCGGTAACGTACAGCTCGTGGCCGTCGTCGACGATCTGGCGCGGCACGTTCCCGTTCACCGATGACAACGAAACCGTAACCTCCGCCTACTACGCGATCTCGGGAGCCCAGGACCTTGCCGGGAACACCATGACCGCACTGACGTCACGCGGGGCGAGCAATCCGCTCAACGTAGACAGCGAGAACCCGACCGTGACCATCTCCGTCAGCGACACGCTCGTGAGCGATGCCGATGCCGGCGGCATCTGGTCGATGACCGCGCGCTTCACGGAGTCGATGAGCACAGGAGCCTACAGCCTGTCACCGGATCCCAACGGGATGAATCTTGATGGCACGTTCCACGACTTCACCTATGGCTTCACAGCGACGACTGTGCCAAACGACACCTTCACATGGCAGGGAGACATCTCAGATATCGGCAAGACGTACATCGATGTCGACATCCGCGCAGGCGCATTCACGGATGCCGCGGGGAACGCTCTCAATCCAGAGCCGACGTGGTCGTACGACGCATTCACGATCGACATGACGAACCCTTCGGTGAGTAGTGTGTCCGTCGACACTGATCCGGTGTACGAGGGAGATCTCACCCAGTTCGTCACGGTCACATTCAATGAGCCAATGGACCCGTCAAGCTCCCCCACCATCCGATTCAAGAACGACGCGAACACGGCCTACGTCGGAACCTGGACGAGTTCCGGGGGTGGGGACTATGACCTCCTCACAAAGACTGTCTGGACCGAGACGTTCACGCTGACAGACAACGACGAAGAGGTTGCCGACGTGCTGGTCACCGTTGGGGATGCCCAAGATGCAGCCGGGAACTACATGGATGGATACGGGGAGCCCGATGCTTTCGACATCGACGTCAGCAGACCGTCGGTCAGCAGTGTGACCGTCGACACCGATCCGGTCTACGAAAGCGGCCTGACCCAGTTCATCACCGTCACTTTCGACGAGGCGATGCTCGACGATGGAACGGCCGATCCGTCGATCGCGTTCAGTGCCGGAACGTGGGCGAGCGCCGGGGACGGAACGTACAACCCCGCCGACTCCGTTTGGACGGAGACATTCACCCACGACGGCGCGCAGCAAGAGGACAGCAATGTGACGGTCGACATCGTTGGGACGAAGGACGCGTCGGGAAATGACCAAGAGGGCTACGCGGCGCTAGCCAAGTTCGACATCGACACGAAGAAGCCGACGCCGGCGATCGCTACATCCCCTGATCCAATCTACGAAGATGCGAAAACGCTGACGGTGACGGTGACGTACGACGAGGCAATGAATCCGGCCACATCACCGGTCATCACGCTGACGGGGACAAACTGGGGAGCACAGACTCCGGAGCCAGTTCCGTGGACGTCCGGGAACACGGTGTACACGTGTACGTTCACCCACAACGGGACGGAGGAAGAGATCGCGGCCGAGGTGGCGAGCATCGCACCGGGTAGCGCGGCGACCGATGTCGCAGGCAACGTCGAGAATGCCGCAAGCTCACCCGCATTTGAGGTGGACACGCGCAAGCCTGAGGTTGACACCACCGTCGGCGTCTCCGGCATCACGATCGACACCGACCCGGTCTACGAAGGAGACCTGACTCAGCGCGTCACCGTCACCTTCGATGAGGCAGTGGACTCGAACACTGATCCCACGGTCTCTTTCAGTCACGGGACGTGGACGACCCCAGGCGGCTCCTGGACGAGCGCAACCGTGTGGGGGGAGACGTTCACGCTGATTGACAACGACGAGGAGTACTACACGAATCCCGGAAGCACCGTCGAAGTCGACGTGAATGGCGCGCGAGACGCCGCCGGGAATCTGCAAGAGCCGTACGCCGAGGTCGCTCAATTCGACATCGACACGCTCCAGCCGACACTGGTTGACGCCACCTCGAGTAGCGCCGATGGCTGCTATACGACCGGGGCGGCGATCGACATCACGCTGACCTTCTCGGAGGACGTCCAGTTCGAGTTGCCCATCGGGGATCTCGACCTGCTGCTCGATGTCGGCGGCGCTCGCGCGGCGTCGCGGCACGTCAGCATCCCCATCTTCGCTTTTCTTGGGCTGACCGACACCGCCAGTGACACGTACGTCGTTGCCAGCGATGAGAACAGCTGCGATCTCACGCTGCTCGACTACTGGACGTCGTTCCCCGACAATCTCGTCGACTGGGCGGGGAACGTGATCGACTACCAGTTGCCTCCGCCGGGCTCGAACATCGCCGACCACAAGGACATTGTCGTCGACACGACGATTCCGGTGGCGGTGAAGGATCCGAACGGGAATGAGGATCGGACCGGATCGGACGACAGCGCGATCGTCGCGGTGAGGTGGGATCCGTACGGTCAGTACCGCTTGGCGGTTCGCAAGAACACGCCGGTCTACATCGACGTGAAGTTCAATGACTCCGACCTTCCGTGCGGCGAGGTCTTGATGATCTACGATATCCCGAATCCGCCGGACAACGGCTCGGCCTGGTTCGACGATCCGGCGGGAAACATCCGCTACGCCCCCGACGAGGACTACGTCGGGCCAGACGAGTTCACCTACCGGATCTACGATGCCTGCGGGAACGTCTCGCTCGAAGAGACGGTCTACGTCGAGGTCGTCCTGCAGCTCGTCATCGAGGATCAGTACCTGGCGACCTGCGTCGGCGAACCGCTCGAGTTCGACGTCACCGTCGCCGACCTGTTCATCCCCGAGGAGGAATTCACGTTCACGATCTTCGACGGGCCGTATCACGGCGTCGTCCTCGGCGATCTCGACGACCTGGAGGAAGGCCTCCAGGGACTGACGACGAACGAGCTCGAGACGCTGACCGTTTCGCTTGAGTACGTCCCGGCAGAGGGTTTCCTCGGACAAGACTCGATGCAGGTCCGGGTGGCAGATGCATTCGGAGGGAGTGCAGTCGCTCTCGTTGACATTTTGGTCAATGAGTGCGGCGTGCCGATCGGCCCTACTGGACCTGATGTCCAATTGATCGTCGGCGAGGTTCTGCCGATCGTCGTCCCGCTCGGTTTTGAAGTGATCCACGAGACGGCTTGGACGACGGTGACCCTGACGAGCGTAGAGACCGGCATCTCCTACGCCGGCGCGCTGTCGGCCGTCTGGAGCGAAGAGATTGGGCGTTTCGTCCTCTCGGTCGATTCGACCGGACTACCACCCGGCGAATACCTCT
>Ga0272444_10003474_pt1 | contig 14123 bp, 8 predicted proteins | sample SSMForm13_FD_201033 | JGI IMG/M metagenome (GOLD analysis project Ga0272444, IMG submission 201033) | Marine sediment archaeal communities from Little Sippewissett salt marsh, Falmouth, MA, United States - SSM-Form-13 | ecosystem: Environmental > Aquatic > Marine > Wetlands > Sediment ...
TCCCCGCACCGCGGGGAGGGGGAATCAGGGGGAGGGGGCTGTTTCCGGAGGCTGCGGGCCGCCGACAGCCGCGGCCCTTGCCTCCGGCTAAACTCCGTGCGGCCCCTCGGGCCGCAACGGCAGAACACGGCCCTACTTCTCCACGAGGCCGCCGGCCTTGCCCTTCAGCGACAGCTTTCCTGCACGCAATGACCGGCCGTCCATGAGCGCCGCGTAGGTGCCGTCGCCGGAGTCGTCGGTGCGGACGACGGCCAGCAGGCCGTCGGCACGCAGACCGTCGGCCGACAGCGCCCCGCTGCCGGTGTGCCGCCAGAGGAACCGGTCGGTGATGCCGCTGGGCCGCGCGACGGTGACCAGCACGCCGCTCGCACGCGCCGTTTTCACGTTGCGTGTCGTCGCGCGGAAACCGCTCTCGCTGCCCGTGGCGTAGGGCACGATGACCGTCACGCCATGGAGCGGCAGCCGCTTGCGGCGCGACACGACGGCGCACGGCGCCGGCTTGACCTCGTTGTCGATGGCGATGAATCCCTGGACCGTGGGCGAGTCGCGCCCCGTGACGACGCCCAGCTTGGCCTCCTGCCAGTCGGCCCGGCAGATGAGTTCCAGGTTGCCGTGGCCGAGGCGGTTGGTGCGGACCGTCGCCGCGGCGCGGTCGGTGCGGACGTGCATGGGCGTGAAGTGCCACAGGGCCTCGGCCGTGTGCGTGCCGCGCCCGGTGACGCTGTCGAGTACCAGCCAGTAGTCGGGCCGCACGAACACCAGTGCCCGCGTGTGGACGATGCCGGTGATGGCCCCGCCGGACTCGGTGTTGCTGCGCAGCGTGGACACCGCCCCGCGTTCGCGTTCGCCGTACGGATCGTCGTAGCGGCCCTGGGCGAAGTCGATGCCGCGGCCGGCCGCCCACAGGTTTTCGCCTCGGCTCGACGACGCGGCCCTGGCGTGGTCCAGGTTGTGGCGGCGCCACTGGCCCGTGCCGTCGATGTTGATGGTGTTGTGGGCGTCACTGCGGCGGAAGAACCGCACCACGGGGTCATGCTGGTAGCTGCTGATGCCGGGGTCCACCAGCAGCGGCGTGCCGTGGGCGTAGACCTCCACCTGGAGCTTGTCCTCGTGCATGTGTGCGGCGCCGAACCGGCCCATGTCGATGAAGGCCCACCGGTCGTCGCGCTGCCATCCGGATCGCATGACGGCGTAGCCCGCGTCGGGGAAGTGCACGCTGCCGACGTCGGGCGCGTGGCCCTCGTCGCCGGCGCTGCCGGCCCAGATCCAGTCGCGGCGCCGCTCGGCGCGGCCTGCAGTAAGCAGCCGGCCGTTGCCGCGCGGCAGGCACCCGCCGGCGTCGTTCATCACCGGGTAGGTGCCGTCGGGCCGCGCGATGGCCGACAGGTAGTCGAACATGGCCGCGAGCCGCTTGCGGTAGAGGGGCGAGAACTCGCGCCCTTGCGAGCGGGCCCGGGCCTGGGCCAGGTGGAACAGGTTGGCGCACATCGTGTGATAGCCCGGCGACAGCTCGAACTGCACGCCGTCGGGGAACACCTGGCGGCGCATCTCGCGCTCCAGCCGCTTCATGGCCACGGCCACCCAGTGGTCGGCCCGGCGGAACTCGGGGAACAGGGCCGCCGAGGTCAGGATGGCCGTCGATTCAGAGACGTACCAGTTGCACCCGCCCCAGTACCGCAGCAGGTGCTCCGCGTGGGCGTGGACCATCTTGGCCATGTCCACCAGCGTCCGGTCGCTGACGTCGCGCGACCGCGCGGCCACGTCGAGCACGTAGGGCCAGGCCCAGTTGATGCGGCACGACGTGGAGAGGGTTTCCCACGCGGGGTCCAGGCCGCCGTTGTGGCCGACCGGCTCGGGGTTCTGCTCGATCCAGGTGCGCATCAACTGATCGAGTTTGCGGGCGTACTTGCGCCGCCGGGCGCCGCGCGACCCGTGGAACGCCTCGGTCAGCGCCGTCATCCAGCCGTGACGGTTGAAGGCGTGGTTCCACTCCAGGTAGCCGATGGGGTTGCAGTGCCAGTCGAAGCGGCGGGGAAGCTGCTGTTCCTGAATGAGGTTGCGGCAAAGGTCGTCGGCCGTCGAGCGCCGCCAGTGGCCCCGTGTCACGGGCTTGCCCACCGGGCGCACGGTCTTCCGCAGGTGGGCCGCATAGGACGCGACGGCTCGATCCACCTGGCCGCGCGCCGCGTGGCGGGACACGGCGCGAAGGTCGGCGTGCTCCAGGTCCAGGGCGTCGAGGAGTTCCTCGTCGGTCATGCGCGGACCGCGCGGTTTGCGGACCTGGAGGGCCTCGACGTCGCCCAGGACGACCGTGCCGCGGTCTCCACGCGAATGGAAGTCGAGCACGATCTCCTTGACGTGCCGCCAGCCGTCGGGGAACCCCGTCGCGACGAGGTTCTCCGCGGGAACGACGATGCGCTGCCAGCCCTTCCAGGGCCGCGGCTGGTTGAAGTGGAGCACCGAGGCCCGGGTGTCGTTCTCAGGCATGCCCGGGGAGCGGGTGGCGTAGTCCAACCGCGTGACCAGGCTTCCCTCGAACGGCTTCCGGAGCCGAAGGTTGACCACCAGCACGTTGAGCGGCGACAGGTCGGAGCGCGGCGGCTTCAGTCGCACGACGGCCGGTGTCTCGACGGCCAGCAGGCGCCGGCCGTTCACGGCGGCGACGGTCTTTTTCCCCTCGACGCAGGCTGTTCTGGCCACCTGCTCGCCGGTGGCCAGCACCTCGCCACTCAGCACAGTGTCGGTTTTCACCTTTTCGTTCCTCTCATCCCCCGGAGGTTCGTACAAGTGGGTAAAGGGCGAGAGGGTACGCGATTGGCCCGCCCGGTGCAAGGCCCTGGGCCGACGAAAAACCCAACTGGCCCGTGTGCCACGGCCCGTAAGGGGCATGCCGTATCCAACACGGTGGGTGGCATGGTCCACGCGTGACGCAGGCGCGTAGGGTGGGTGGTTCTGGCGGCGCAGCCGACAGGTTCACCCACGCGGGCCGTTGGTGGTGACTGCCGCGTGCGTGCGAAGCACCCACCCTACATGACTGCGGACCGCTTTTCCTGGAACCGAAACGCCGGCCCGGGTGTCCAATATCACAGGTGAGGGCGGCAGAGGACGCCCGTGGTGCGAGCACACGAAGGAGGTGCACGATGGCACGCAAGAAGGCGGTTCGACTGGCGGTAGCTGGCGTGGCGGTCGCGGTGCTGGCGGTGGCGGCCCTGATGGGCCCCGCGCGGGGCGAGGAGCAGCAGAAGGCGGCCAAGGAGCCGGAGGTCAAGAAGCCGGCCCACGTGCCCGAGGTCCTGGCCATGCTGCAGAATCTCACCGTGGACAAGCCCCGGACGCACAAGAACATGATCGTCTTCCCCGTTCGCTGGTCCGGCAAACAGGCGGGCGGCGACTGGGCGACCATGGACGAGGCCGTCGCGGCAGGCAGCCTGAAGATCATGGAGAAAAGCCAGGCCACCGTGCCGGAAGTCATGATGGAGAACACCGGCGGCAAGACGCTGCTGTTGATGAGCGGCGAGATCATCGCCGGCGGCCGGCAGACCCGCGTCATCCGCAAGGACACGGTCATCGAGCCCAAGCAGCGGGTGGCCGTGGCCGTCTTCTGCGTCGAGCAGCGCCGGTGGGCCGGCGGGCGCAACTTCAAGAACTCCGCCAACATGGCCCCAGCCGCCATGCAGGACGCCATCAAGCGCGGGGCCGGCCAGAACCGCGTCTGGCGAGAGGTCCGCAAGAAGTCCAGGGAAACGGGCGTCACCAGCCGAACCGAGTCGCTCGATGACGTGATGAACGAGCCCTCGGTCAGGAAAGAGCACGACGCCGCACACAAGAACCTGGGGAAGTTCAGCCCGCCCGACACCGTGGGCATCGCCGTGGCCGACGCCCGGACCGGCCATGTGGTCGGCCTGGAACTGTTCGGCTGCCGGTACCTGTTCGAGCAACTCCAGGACAAGCTCATCGAGGGCTACAACATGGACATCGTTGTCGGCAAGGGCGACTGGGACGCCAAGGCCGCCAAGCAGGTCACCGCGAAAGACATCGAAGCCTACGTCGCCCGCGCGCTGGCCGGCACCAGTCAGTACGAGGACACCCCCGGCAGCGGGCGCGGCATCGACCTGTCGAGCGGCACGATCAAGGGCAAGGGCGTCGCGCTGGGCGCCCACGCCATTCACCTGTCGATCCAGGACGTCCGCCCGGCGACGACGCCGGCCAAGCCGATCGTCAACGATCGGCCGGAACCACGGCCGCCCGTCCGGCCCGTGCCGCTGAGGCGGTAAGGACGCGGGGAGATAGAGGGACGGCATGGTTCACGCCCATACGGGTTTCGGCTGCGCCTCAACGAGCGTGACCATGATTCTCGGCTCAGTGAGTTGTAGGGTGGGTGGTTCTGGAGGCGCAGCCGACAGGTTCACCCAAGCCGAGTGAATGTGCCGGCGGTCCGCACAAGGCGCTCCGTCTGAATCCGCGTGGGTGCGGAGCGGTTTCCGGCACGGCTCTTCTTTGTCCGCGTGGGTGCAGAGCACCCACCCTACTCGTCCGGAGGCACGGCGCTGGGAAGCTCGGGGTGAGCCACGCCGTAGCGGACCACCTCGGGCAGCGCCGCCAGGGCGCGCACGGTGATGTCGGGCAGGTTGCCGGGATCGCGGCGGCGGTAGGCCGCAACGATGTCGCCCGCCTGGGCCGTCCGGTCGGCGCTGGCCGCCAGGTAGGCGTCCGACTGAATGCGCCGTCGGTCGGCCAGGCGTCGCAGGGGGGCCATCAGCGACCAGGTGTCCGGATCAGCCGTCTCTGCCAGACGGTCGCCTCGCAGCATCTGGGCGCGAACGAATTCGCTGGCGGCCCCGAAGGTCTTCAGCGCCGCGCGGAATCCCCGGTGGGCCTTGCCGTAGGCCTTCTGGGCGGCGGCGAACTGTTCGGCCTGGTAGAACTGGTCGCCGCCGATCACCCGCTGGGCCGCGCCGCGATAGTGGGCCTCGCCCGTGCGAGCCAGGGCGACGGCCCGCATGGCCACCGCCCGGGCCAGCGCCCGCCGATAGCCGCGAAGGGTCTCCGCGTAGAACTGGTCCGTGCCCACGTCGCGAGCCCCGATGGTGACGGCCGGCTCGGTCGGCGGCGTGCCCGGCGTGTCGGACGCGAGGCGCTGCTGGCCGTTGCGGCGAATGCGCGTGTCGACCTGCTGCTCGGCCGCCTCGAGGTCGCGCACGGCGCCGCCCAGGTCGCGGGCGGCCTTGGCGTAGTGGCTGGCCGCATGGTCGTACCGGGCCGCCGCGAGGTCCCGGTCACCGGCGACCAGTCGCTGGCGGGTGCTGATGAGAGTCGCCTGGGCCTTGTCATAGGGGCCGGTCGGTCCGGCACAGCCCGCGAGGGCGCCCAGGGCCGCCACGGTTGCGATGAGAATCCCAGTCGCCGGCGGCAGCGGCCGGGAACGTCCGGAGAAGTTCATGGGGCTCTCCCTGAGGCCGTCATGACACTGTTACTTCTTCGGCCAGCAGGGGGTGGCAGGTTCGCAAAAACTCCTCCCGCAGCCCCACAGAGCCCATCATGGCGACAGGGCGTTGGGGGATGACCATCAGGGTCACGCTACGCGTGAACGCTTGCCGCGCGGCCGGTGCACCCACGACCCCGCGCGCCCCATTCACGGCCGCCACAGCATCAGCACCTGGGGCGTGCTCCAGGAGTTCACCACATCGGGGGTGACCCTGAGCACTCCGGGTTTGCCGCCCTCGGACGACATGGCGAGGACGTCGAACAGGCTCACCTGCCGGCGGTACTCGACCACGCGGGCCTCCGCCAGGCCGGCCAGGTCCTTGGCCTTCATGACGGCGTCCTCGAAGAAGCCGATCTGGTCGATCAGCCCGGTGTCCAGCGCCTGCTGCGCGGTGTACACCTTGCCGTTGGCCAGGTCGCGGATGCTCCGTTCGGTCAGGTTCTTTCGCCCCTCGACGACGACGCCGACGAACCGGTTGAACATGGGCGTGATGAGCGTGTCCTCGAGGTAGATCTGCTCGTCGACCGTCATCTCGCGGAAGGGGTTGCCCACGTCCTTGTAGTCGCCGCTGGCGAAGGTGTAGACCTTGATGCCCAGCTTGGTTTCCATCAACTCCTGGAAGGTCATGACCTGTCCGATGACGCCGATGCTCCCGGTGATGCACGTCTCCTGGGCGATGATGTGGTCGGCGGCCATGCTGACGTAGTACCCGCCGGAGGCCGCCACCGAGCCCATGTGGACCACCATGGGTTTCTCCCCCGCGAGCTTCTTGAGTTCGTGGAGCATCATGTCCGAGGCCGACGCCCCGCCGCCGGGAGAGTTCACCTTGAGGATCACCGCCTTGACGTCCGGGTCGCCGCGCGCCTGATCGACCTGCTGCTTGAGGATGTCGTAGCTGGTGCCCTCGGCAGCCCACATGCTGCCCATGGGCTGCTCGGTGATCATGCCCTTGACGTTGATGACGGCGATGGTGTCGTCCGTGTCGGCCCGCTCCAGCACGACCTCCTGGAGCCCGCGCCGGCCGCCGACCGCGCTGACCTCGGCGAAGCGCGAGCTCACGGCGGCCAGCAGGAGAATGTTCACGAAGAGGCTGCCCACGAGGAGCAGGATGAGGATGACCAGCCCGAACCGTCGGCGGCGGGGCGGCGGCGGTGGCTGCTGCGGCGGGAGGTACCCCTCGGGCGGCGGACCATCCAGGGGCGGCGGGCGATCGTGTGTCATGGCAGTCTCCTTTCAGTGTGCAGCTCAGGAATCCTGGGAATCGTTGTCGGGCCTACGCCTGTGGCGCATGCGCTGTTTGGCCTTGAGCAGTTGCTCCGTGGTCGAGGGTTCGTTTGGCGGCGCGCCGCCTTCGGTCGACCCGGCCCGCCTGAGGGGCACCACGCCGTCGTCGCCCGGCTCGGGCGCCTGGGGTGCCTGGCCGGTTCCGCGGGCCTTGAGCAGCGTGTCGCCGAGTGGCCCCCGGTCGCGGTCGGGCGTCTCGGGCAGACGGTCGAACTCGGTCTGTTTTCTGCGCAGCAGTTCGCGGCTTTCCCGCAGGCGTGCCATCGCCGTGTCGGCTCCCTGGGCCAGCTTCCGGCCGGCTTGCCCTCGTTGCTTGAGCAGCCAGTCCGGCAGCACCAGCCGCCGGGCCGCAATGTCCACCACCAGCAGGCCGACCGTGACCATCAGCAGGGCCACCCAGATGCTCCGCAGGGCGCTCACCGGTCGCCGCTCGCGCTGGAACGTGCCGCTCAGCGATGCCATGTACCGCCCGCGCGACGCTTCCGCCACGTGGTCCAGCAGGGCGGTGTCCGGCTCCATGTCGCGATACTCCGGGGCATAGCTGAGCACGGCCCCGACCGAATCGACGATGCTGCCGCGATGTTCCTCGTCCACCACCACCACCTGGTAGGCCACCCCGGTGGCCTTGAGGTCGAACGCGCCCGAATAGCGGCCCGGTCCCACTTGGTGCAGCGCCAGGGTCTCCGGCTTGACGTCCGGGTCGGCCGTGATGATGCGGACCGACAGCATCTTGCCGTTGATGTACTCGCCGTCGCTGTCGATGGCATCGACGAGTATGCGGCCGCGGTTGCCGTCGAGGACCACCTGCGTGCTCACGTCGCCGCGCTTCGTCTCGCGCATGGTCCACCGCACGATCTGTGACCAGAACCGGTCGAAGTCGCCCCAGGCGGCCCAGTCCCTGGCCCAGCGGTCCTTGGCGTCGCTGGTGAACACCGTGGACTTGCCCAGCCCATACCTCCAACGGGCCAGCAGGGGTTCGTCATCCTTGGCCGTCAGCAGAATCTCGCTCTTGGGCTTGTCGGGCATGGTGGCCACGTAGCCGTACAGCTTGGGCGCCCGGGGCCAGTCGATGCCGCGGATGACCTCGGCGTTGCTGGTGCGGCCCGGGCTGAAGCCCTCGGGGATTTCCACGATGGCGTTTCGGCTGACGATGTAGGTGTCCTTGACGAAGATCTCCGGCAGGTCGCTGGCCCGGTTGGTCAGGTAGAACCGCCCGTTGCCGTGCCGCTCCGACAGGGTGCGCAGGAACCCCACGTGCGGATCGCCCCGGGCGCCGAGCCCCACGGCGGTCAGGGTGATCTTGTTCCGCGCCAGTTCCTGCCGGGCCATGGCGTAGCAGCCGTTCTGCTGCTCGCTGTCCTGCGCGTCGGCAAACAGGATGATGTGCCGCGTCTGGGCGGTGCTTTTGTGCAGCGCGGCGTACGCGGCGTGGATGCCCGTCTTGACCATGATGCCGCCGCCGCCCGGGCGCTGGCTGAGCACGTCGCGGATGAGCCGGCTCTTATTGCCCGGCGTCATGGCTCGCAGCTTCCCGCCCACCCACTTGGGCGACGTGTCGGTCATGCAGACGCCGGCCTCGTCGTAGTCGCTCAGCAGCTTGACGGCGTTGGCGCAGGCCTGGTTGGCCAGGTCCATCTTGCTCGCCCCGCCGCCCGCCGCGGTCATCCCCATACTGCCCGACTGGTCCACGACGATGGCCAGGGCCAGGCTGGCCAGGTGCTTCTCGCGGTCCAGTTGCAGGCTCACCGGCAGGGCTTCCTCGATGGGCGTCTTCACGTAGCCGCCCGTGGTCAGGCTCTTCTCGCCGCCGATCATGACGAGGCCGCCGCCCACCTGCTCGACGTAGTACTTCATGGCCTCCATCTGGCTCGCGCTCATGGTGCTGGCCGGGATGTCGCTCAGGATGATGCAGTCGTAGCGGGCCATCTCCTCGATGGTCTGCGGGACGTTCATCATCGAGCCGGTCTCCAGGCTGAAGCCCCCCTTGGGCCGGCGGGCGCTGCTCCGCAGGGCCTGGGTGAGCCGCACGGCGTGCTCCGGAAAGCCCTCCAGGTACAGCACGCGGGCCTCGCCATACACCTGCGTGTAGGCCAGGCCGGTGTTGTTGACCGTCGAGGTGTCGGTGCCCGGCGGGGCCTCCACCAGCACCTCGTAGTTGTGGAATCCCGAGTCGGTCACGGCGTCGGTCGCCAGGTGGATCACCTTGGGGCCCGGCGTCAGGTGAACCGTGCCCTCGGCAATCTGCTCGTGGTCGCGGAACACCTTGACCGCCACGTCCGTCTCGGTGCTGGACCGGATGCAGGCCCTCAGTTCGATGGGCTGGTGCGGCCTGGCGCGCGGCGGAACGAGAAGGCTGTCGACCAGCACCTCGGCCTCGTGCCTGATGGCCAGCGGCGAGGCGATGATGTCGATGTCGTTGGCCGCGGCGTCCTGGGCTTCCTTCGCGGCGTTACCCAGGTTCTCGTTGCCGTCCGACAGCAGCACGATCCGTTTCTGGCAGTCGTCCGGGAACTGGCTGGCCGCGTACCGGATGGCCCGGCCGATGTTGGTAAAGTCGGCCACCCGCGGATCGAGCGAGGCCAGGCGGACCTTGCCCTTGGGGCCCATGGACCGCACGAGTCGCGGCCGCTGGCCGAACACGATCACGCCGAACCGGTCGTCCTTGCGCATCTGCTCGACTTCGGTGGCGATGCGCCGCTCGGCCCGCTCCAGGGCCCGGGGGCCGGTGCTCTTCGAGCCGTCCACCAGGAAGAAGACGCACAGCTCGTCGGCCCGACGCGACCACCGCGTGTCGGCCAGGCTCAGCACCACCAGCAGCACGAGCACCACCCGCGTCAGCGTGGAGAACCACCACCGCCCGGTCCGCAGCGGCGCACGGGTCGTCCACGCCAGGTAGCCTACCGGCACCAGGGCCACCAGCAGCCACAGGGCCCACGGCTGACCGAATTCCAGCGGGAAGCGCATTGGGGACCTCGATTGGGGACTTGTCCGCCGCCGAACGTCCAGGCGATTATAAACCCCCATGCGCCGCGGGTCAATCAAGCAGCCTTGACACCGTTCGGAGCCACCTCTACCATCCAATTGGGTGGCATGGTTCACGCGCAGCGTGACCATGATCCTCGGCAAGTAGCGACTGTGATCGGTTTCGAGCCGTGTAGGGGGGCAGGTGCCATGGTCTGACGAAGTCAGGCCATGACGGTGTGGCGATGCGGATCACGGCCTGGCCTGCTGGCCGTGAGCGATGTCGAACGGCGGCCAGACCGTGGCACCCGGCGATCCCGACCCCTCTCCATCCGGGAGAGGGTGGCCCTCCGTAGCGGAAGCGAAGGAGGGCCGGGTGAGGGTGACCGGCACGTGCCATGCCACCCCCTTTGTTGAAAGGTGCAACCCATGACCGAAGCACTGACCAAACGCGAGCGGCTCTCGCGCGTCATCGCCGGCCAGCCCGTGGACCGGCTCCCGGTGAGCCTGTGGCGGCACTTCTACGTCGAGGAGACGGCCGCCGCGCCCCTGGCCGCGCGGCTCGCCCAGTGGCACCGACGGTTCGACTTCGACCTCCTCAAGATCAACGTCCGCGCCCAGTACCACACCGAGGGCTGGGGCGCCCGGTTCGCCTACTCCGGCCAGGAGCACGTCAAGCCCCAGCGCGTGGACCTGCCCGTCAAGGCCGCGGCCGACTTCGCGGGCCTCGCCGTGCTCGATCCCCGCTCGGGACCGCTCGGCGAGATGCTCGAGCTGATCCGGCTGCTGCGGAGCGACCTCGGGCGCGACGAGGTGCTCCTGATGACCGTGTTCAACCCGATGAGTGTGGCGCACGACCTCATCGGCGGTGCCGACCGCCTGGCAGACGCCATCGCCGACAGTCCCCAGGCGGTCCACGCCGGACTGCGGGCCGTCACCGACACCTTCCGCGACTTCGCCATGCTGTGCCTCGACCAGGGGGCCGACGGCCTCTTCTTCGCCACCACGCACGCGGCCACGGCCGAGACCTTCACCCTCGAGCAGGTGGAGGAGTTCGGGCGGCCCTACGACATGGAGATTCTCGACGCGGTCGACGGGGCCTTCATGAACATGCTCCACGTCTGCCAGCCGCGCGCCTACGTCCGCGAACTGGTCGACTATCCCGTCCACGCCATCAACTGGGACACCAACCATGCGACGAACCCCACGCTGGCCGACATGCGCGCGGCGGTCGGCGACAAGGCCCTGGCCGGCGGCCTGTCGCGGGAACGGTTCCCCGCGCAGGAAAGCGGCCGGGCGTTCGTCAGGGAACTGGCCGCAGCACGCGAGATGATGGGCGACCGGCCGTTCATCGTGGCCTCCACCTGCACCATTCCCACGGACACCCTGGACGAGAACATTGACGTCGTCTGCCGCGCCGTCCGCGGCGCGCAGTTGTAGGGTGGGGGGTTCTGGCGGCGAAGCCGACAGGTTCACCCACGCGGGTTCTGTGACAGGTGATACGAGGGGTGCCACACTTTGGAGGCCCGACTTTGCCTCGGCGAAGCCGGGGCCAAGTCGGGACCAAAGTGTGTGTCGCGCCACACACTCTGGCCGGGTGCCACGGCTTGGCCCGAGGGGCAAGCCGTGCGACTGTGGCACCTATGTCGCAAAGGAGACCACGCCATGGCGAAGGATGAGCAGAAGATCGTCGTCTACGGCACCGACTGGTGCCCCGACTGCGACCGCGTCAAACGCCTCCTGCTGGAACGCGGGATCGACTTCCAGTACGTCAACATCGACCGCGACGAGGCCGCAGCCGCCGAGACGGTCCGACTGGCGGGCGGCAAGCGGGTCATCCCCGTGGTGGTCATCGCCGGCGGCGACGCGATGGTGAACCCCGCGAGCGAAGCCCTGGCGGCGCGGCTGGGCGTGGCCGAGCCCGACCGCGAGGAACGCATCTGGGACGTCCTCATCGTCGGGGCCGGCGTCACGGGCCTCTCGACCGCCATCTACACCACGCGCGAGCAACTGAAAACCATCCTCGTCGAGCGGGCCGTTCCCGGCGGACAGATCATGACCACCGCCGCGGTGGAGAACTATCCCGGATTTCCCGACGCCATCAGCGGGGCCGACCTCACCGACCGGCTGGTCACCCAGGCGACGCGGTTCGGAGCCGAGATCGCCGAGCGGACCGAGGTCACCGGCATCGAGAAGCGCGGCGACACGTTCACGGTGAGCGCCTCGAAGGACGACGAGCCCGTGGAGTACCTTGCCCGCACGGTCGTCCTCGCCCCGGGGTCGCAGTACCGCCACCTGGGCGTGCCCGGCGAAAAGGAGTTCACCGGCTACGGCGTGAGCTATTGCGGCACGTGCGACGCCCCGTTCTATCGCGACAAGCACGTCGTCGCGGTGGGCGGCGGCAACACCGCCGTGGACGAGGGACTCCACCTCCTGAAGTTCGTCAAGCGCCTGACCTTCGTCCAGAACCAGGACCGCCTGACCGCCTCGGAGTTCCTGATCGCCGAGCTCCGCAAACACGAGGACCGGGTGGACATTCTCACCCAGTCGACCATCACGCGGATCGAGGGCGAACCCGAAACGCGCGTCACCGGCGTGGCCGTCAAGGACCTCAAGGGCGGCAAGGAACGCTCCCTCGCCTGCGACGGCGTCTTCGTCTGGATCGGCATGACGCCCAACACCACCTTCCTCTCCGGCGCCGTCGAGCTGGACCCCGGCGGTTTCATCGTGGCCCGCGACTGCACCATGGAGACCGCGACGCCGGGCCTGCTGGCGTGCGGCGATTGCCGCAGCGGCTCCAGGAAGCAGATCGCCACCGCCGCGGGCGAAGGCGTCATCGCCGCCCTGGTCGCCGCCGACTACCTGAAGAAACAGAAAACGACGTGAGACGTACGAAGTGAGAAGTTGGAGGTGAGAAGGGAGAGAAACGGCACTCGCATGTGGAGGCCCGGCCCCGGGCGCCGGCGACAGTCACTTCGTCGCCCCGTGCTGGCGGAGCAGGTCGACCACCTTCGGATTACCGAGTGGCCCTTGGCTGATGCTCAGCGGCGAGGATGTCGCGCCATCGAGGTTTGTGCCCACTGCGTTGACGTCGGCACCGCGATCAATGAGATCCTTGATCATCTCGATGTTGCCGCCGACGCAGGCCGAGTGCAGAATCGAGAATCCATTCTTGTTCGTGCCGACGTCGACCTTGGCGCCCCGAGCGATCAGCAATCGGTAGCTCTCCAGATTGCCCACGGTCGCTGCGCTCTCGATCGGTGTGTCCCCGTACTCATCGTTGGCGTTGATGTTCGCCCCGTGGTCCAGCAGGAGCACGATGATCTCCTTCTGGCCCCGTACCACCGCACGGTGAAGCGGCGCGTCCTCCCAATGGTCGGAGTCGGTCCTGGCACCGTGGTCGAGGAGGAAGGCCGCTATTGCCTTGAGGCCGCTGTCGGCCGCCAGGTGCAGTGGTGTCTCCTTGAACCTCATCTCGCTGTTGACGTCGGCGCCCTGTCCCACCAGGTAGCTGACCAGCGGCAACCGGCCCGCCTCGGTCGCCTCGTGCAGCGGCGTCTTCCGGGCATCGCCCCGGGCCTTCAGCAGCGCGGGGTTGGCCTTGAGAGCCGCCTGGACCTTCTCGAGGTCACCTTGGCGGACCAACTCGCAGAAATCCTTCTCCGCCTGGGCGGACGCCGCCTTCACCGGCTTGTGTGCCACAGGAGGCTTGGGCGCCACAGGAGGCCTGCTGGTCTTTTCGACCGGGCTTTTGCCGCTGTCCTTGGTCGGCGGCGATGGTTTGTCATGGTTGCATCCGACCAGGCACGCAACCAACGCACAACACAAGAAGGCCCACATCGCTGGTTGTCGCATGAGACATTCCTTTCAGTCTATGACCCGACACTTCCCATATTAGCTCAGTCCGGCACCGTTGCTGGGCTATTCAGATACCCATAGGACGCTTCCCCATCAGGACATCGGCCCTGTCGGGGCCGATATCCGGGCGGTCCGGATGTCCGGGGGAGTTCCGGAAATAGTATACCACTTCCCTGGCCAGATGCCATGGCCGCTTGCGGCTATGCTTCTATGACACCAGCAAGATGGCTTGGGATATCCGATATCCGGACAGGATGCCATTTTGTTGGCAGCTGGCATGGCCGCGACCGGGACTACAATCAATCGCCCCCGTCCGGGGGCTCTGCATCGTGAGGGGCGCCTCGATCCACGGGCTCGCGCCCGTGGCTACACTCAATCGCCCCTGGCAGGGCTCGTTTTCAGTGGGGTGCCATGTAGGATTTCGCATGAAGGAGGTTCACGCGACCTCCTTTCGGCAGCGGAGTCGGGCATGGTAGATGGCCAGTTTGGCGGTCACCCAACGCTCGACGCGGTGGAGCCGCCGGACCCAGTGCGG
>Ga0272444_10003475_pt1 | contig 14123 bp, 13 predicted proteins | sample SSMForm13_FD_201033 | JGI IMG/M metagenome (GOLD analysis project Ga0272444, IMG submission 201033) | Marine sediment archaeal communities from Little Sippewissett salt marsh, Falmouth, MA, United States - SSM-Form-13 | ecosystem: Environmental > Aquatic > Marine > Wetlands > Sediment ...
CTTGGGGGATTGGGTTGAAGGTTTTAATACCGGGAGTTGCCCCTACACCGGGACACCAGACAGCACGGGTGCTACATGGAAATGCTATCAGGCTCTCGACGACGGCGGAAATTGTTCACCTCCCTCGGAGATTAATCTGACTTGGACCACTGGGGGAGCTAATGGGTCTGGGACTGACTACACCACCAGCGACAGGGCGACGGTCACATTGATTGGAGCGCCCGATACCGAGGTCCGGGTGGATGATGCGGTAATTTCGTGGCTCGATGGGACCAGAAGCAACTACGGCTGGAAGGTGTGGTTTGCGAATTGCACCCCCGGCATAGGGAGTGTTTCAGCAGCAACCCACGCTTCTGACGATGACTCTGACAGCGACGACCGGCCCGCATTGACAATCTACTACACGGAGTCGGCAAGTGAATCAGCTCCGGGTCGCCGTCGCAAGATGATGCAGGGGATGAACTGATGAAGCGAGTGATCTTTATAGTCCTGCTGCTGTGCGGGAGCGTGTGGGCGGATGGCTGGTTCGGGTACACTACCACTGGTGGGACCGCGAGTGCGATGCTCGACAATAACTGCTACGGTCACGGCCCGGAGGAGTACCTAGCCTCTGCCGCCGCCAACGCCTACATCGATAGCGTCGGTATTTTTATGTACTCCAGTGACGGCACGGGGACGATGTGTGTTGGTGTGTACGATGCGGCAGACACCTCACTGGTGGATTCCTCTGCGGCTATTACTGCGACACTGACTTCCGGGGGGCAGTGGGAGTATGCCGAAACGAACATTCCTCTCTCGGAAGGGGCTGACTATTTCCTGATGATAGGCAACGAAACTGGTGAGGTTACGGTGTTCCGCGATTACAACGCGGCTGATGGTAGTCGCAACGCCTCTTCCGGGACGCTCGTAGCAGAGCCGTCCCTGATAACGCTCGACTACAAGATCAGCATCAAGGCCCACTGGACCACCAGCGGTGGCGGCGGCGGAAAATTCGGGCTGCGCCGATGAGATGGCTGACGATCATCTTGGTGCTGGTACTGTGCGTGGGGGCGCAGGGAACCACGGTCGAGATTGACTCTGCGTGGGCTGACACGACCACCACTGGTATCCCCGCAGCGGTGTCCGGTGACACGATCAGGCTGACCGAGGATATTTACCGAGCCAAATGGGGTGTAATCTTGCCTGATGCCAACATCACCCTCGACGGCGATGGCTACACGCTTTATTATGACACTATTACCACACCGACGATAACAAACCCCGGATTCGAGACGGGGGACTTCACTGGCTGGGATGTTACCGAAGCGGAGTCTTGTTTTGTGGTTGCGGGGGACACTGCCGAATCCCCTACCCTTGAGGCGTACAGGGGAGGGTATGGCTGTGCTGTTCACCTTCCCTGTGACACGCAATTTGTGACGGCGACTACTGCATTCTCGTTCCCTTCTGGGCATCGGTGGGCTGCGGGCGCTTTCGCTATCAAGCAAGTCACCGATACAAACCTTGTTGAGATGCATTTCCGCCTTTTGGATGACAACGGGGATGTGTGGTACGACCAATACTTTGCTTACAGAGGTGCTAACCGTGGCTTCGAGCCAGTATTTTGTGATTTTCTGAATGACACCGATTCTACCTTAGAACTATATCCACAGCTGATGGTTGCTGGCGGATCGACTATGGCTGATGGCAATATCGTCTACTTTGACCACATCAGGGCAATGACTGCTGGATACTCAGGTGTGGTTGTCGCGCCCGACACAAACCAGTGGCTTGAAGACGGCATCTGGCTGCAAAACGTAGGCGGCGGCTTTCACTACCCGCGCTATTTGCGCGACTACCCAGCTCACGGCACCGATGGTGACTCCTGTGTTATCCTCGATCTTGGCATTGTGGACGACAACGATTCTTATCTTGGTTGCGGGGTGTGGTGCGGGGCTAACGGTGTGACTGTCAGGAATTGCTGGATTGATGGGAACGGGTTTCTTGCCTACAACGTCTATGGGCATGGGTCCACAACCCGGATGAGGATAACCAACAACGCTATCAGGATGCGGGACGGCTTTGAGTCTATACGCGACAGAAACCATTGCGCCTCAGTCGGAATCGGAATTGAGGATTTGTACGGGTGGGACAATTGGGTTGACTCTAACACAATCTGGGGGAGCCGTCATTGTGGGGTGCTTGCCAAGACTCGATGCTATTATGGCGGCACATACGATAGTGCGTTCACCCAGACGGTTGTCTACGACAATGACATTTCAATCAACAGCTACTACTCCAACGGGTTCTGTGTCTACGATGGTGGTGAAGCTCCTTGCATTATTCGCAAAAACAGGTTTACCACGTATGATGGGAGCGACACCATTTCTGGTGAGGGGGTTCAGGTCACCGGGAAAAGAAGTACAGCCCCGCAAATAGGGTATGTCGACTCCAACACTATTGTAGTGAGTACTTTGGGCCGCAATCAGGAGAGCTACCATTATGATCTGGCCTATGGTATCCAGCTTGAGGGCGCATACAACATGGTGATCCGAGAGAACACCATAACCGCCTACGGAACTACCGGAGGCTGTGACGGCGCCTATGCCTTCCGGATGAATTACAATACCGATGGTGGGGCGGTGGATTCCAATCTCAACATCAGCCAGAATACATTCAGGGCGTACTCTTACGGTGATGTCATGGCTGTTCCGTTCCGATTCTACATTGATGATACTAATGATCCATACGAAGCGCAACACCTGTGGACTATCGACAGTAACTCAATTGCCGGAAACGGTAACTGGATCGCGGGCATCGCTGGGGTAGTTGATGCGGGCCTCACTATGCGGTATACCACATTCACCATTGATTCGTTAAGCGGAGCCGCCCCACCCCCCGATTGGCAAAACTGGATTGCGGGGCAAAGTCGGTGGTACGAACCTATCAATCCAGTGGACACCCTCTTGTTTGTCGATAACCAGTACACCGACGCAGCAACCAAGACTGCGTTTGACAGTTCTTTTGCTACTCTTACGGTTGATACAACAGCGCCGACATTCTACCAATATGCGGATACTACGGTGCGATACTTGGTCGGTTGGACTGTGACGGTAAACGTCGAGGACAGTCTCTCTGCGCTGGTGGAGGGGGCTCCATACACAGTCTTGACTACTGACGGAGATACTCTTTACGATGATGTCGCATCCAGCGGGGAGGTATCATTCCCCGTGTGGGAATACGAGGAGAAGGCGGCCGCAAAAGTGTACAACCGCAATGATTCACGCACCTACTTCAACGACTACACTTTTGTTGCATGGGACCCAACTTACACTTACACCGATACCTCTGTGGTAACAATAGATGCGGCGCAGACCGTCACGCTCACGCTCACGCTGGGCGCTGCTGCTGCTGCCACCGGCAAACGCCTTTTGTTGAGGAGTAATTGATATGAGAAAGCTGATCTTGATACTGGTGCTGCTGCTGCCGCTGGTGGCGCAGGCAGGGATCGTCAACAATAGTGGGTCGGGGAGCGAGGACTACTTGACGATACCGTTCTCCCTGCTTGACACAGTGGGGAACCCCGTGGCGATCGATACGACAGCGTCGGATGGGGATTGGGGCGTCTTTATTGTTTATTACCCCGATGGTGACTCTTGCTATGGGCATCTGTTTGATATTGATCCTAGCGCGGTGTCTCAGGTGGTGTTGTATAATGCCGCCGGTACTCCAGAAAACGCCCACGGTAGATACGCAGCACAGGTCAGTGCTATAGATGGGGCTTCACCTGTTCCGGGTGTTTACACCTATACCCTGACCCTACGGGACAGCTCCCTGCATATGTTCACGGCTTACCGTGGCGAGTTTCAGGTCTACGAAACCGCGGACTTCACGACGTTTGCGGACCGGCTGGATGAGACGATCTCGACGCGGACAGTGGTGGGCCACAACTTCGACCCGGACAATGACGATGTCGCTGTGGTAACCAGCGTGACCACTGTTGGTACGGTCAACGACCTCGCTGCCGACGCTATCGAGGCCGGTGACTTTGATGCTGACGCCATCGACGCACAAGCGTTTGCTGCCAACGCAATCACTAATGCTGCGGTAGCGGATGATATAGATGTTGATGTTCACACTTGGGACGGCACCGCTGCCGCTACCGCTGACAATGGCTGGGTGACGGCAACTGGCTTCGCTGAGCCGGGTGACGCGATGACGTTACAGGGCGACAGCTTAAACACTCTTATGACTGACGTTGATGGGATCAAGACCGAAACCGATGGCGGCGATGCTGCGTGGGCCACAGCTACGGGATTTGCAGAACCGGGCGATGCTATGACCTTGCAGGGTGACTCACTAAATACCCTAATGGGCGATGTCGATGATATTCTTGACGACGTGACCGGTCTGAACGGTGACGCGATGCGCGGGACAGACGATGCGTTCCTAGCTGCCGACATCCCGGCAAACTTCGGTGATCTGGCGATCACGGAAACCGACGGGTATGTAACGGTCGGGACCAACAACGACAAAGATGACTATACCCTGACCGGAACGTATGACGACAACGATGCTCTCTATACGCAGATGGAATCGGATCATGGGGCGGGCAGCTGGGAAACCTCAGACGGTGACACCAACACGACTACCGGAATCACCTATGCGGTTGAGCAGGCTGGAGTAGATGTAACCTCGATCAGCGGCTCAGAGGCAACGGCAAATAATCTACAGACGGCTTTCGAGAATGCGGGAGACACTGTCTCAACGCAAAGTCTGTCTGCTGATATAGCTGCACTTAATAATCTGAGTGCTGCCGATGTTGACACCGAAGTCGACGAAGCGATAGAGAATTACAAGCTCGATCATTTGGTGCTGATCGCTGCCGCCAATGATGAGCCTGCCGACAACTCCCTGATAGCGCGATTGGCCGCGACCGAGGGCGATTGGTCTGAGTTCAACGATGAGAACCACTCGCTCGAAGCATTGAGGGTGCGTGGCGACGCGGCGTGGACAACCTCAGACGGTGACACCAACCAGACCACCGGGATAACCTATGCGGTTGAGCAGGCAGGAGTCGATGTAGCCTCGATCTCCGGCTCGACCGATGCGGCTGATTATCTGGAGGCAGCGTTTGATGGGGATTCGGCCACATACGCTCCTAGATTACAGTTACGGCAGTTGGAGTTGGTGGCAAATGCGACAAACACAAGCCCCTTTTACGCAGAAGCTACAGCAGGCCTCGCTGATGGTATGTATCTGAAAGGCGTCACCGGGCACGGTCTTAACGCTGTTGGTGGTACATCGGGAGATGGCATTCACGCTCAAGGCGGAACAAACGGCGATGGCATCGAGGCTCTCTACAATGGCACCGGCAAAGACTTCAAGGCGACACTTGATCTGGATGATGTGACGGCGACCAACGCATTTGAAACCTTTTTCGACACCGACTCGGCGGCTTTCTGGGCGCACTTTGCTGACACTGCCGATGTGGTGAAGGCGATGCAAGATCGTGGTTTCCCGCACTTCGACTCTGACTCGATCAGCAACATGGACGATGACTCGGTGACGGTCAGGACGCACCAATGGTTTGCCGCCGCGGTAGCCGGAGCCGCTGGTGGCGGTAGTTCGCCGTGGACGGCTGACGGGGTTGATTCTTTGTATGATTGGGTGACGCAATGGCGCGAAGGGTACACGGGCGATCTGTTTGACACACTGATTCACGCCCTGCGAGTTATCACTCACCCGGACTCCCTCTCTAGTATTAGTGATTTGATGGCAGCGATGGACGACAGCCTGTTCTTGAGGTTTGCTACGGCTGTTGGTGTCGACAAGGATTCGTCTCAGGCTAGGGTAATGGAGTGGTTTGATGCTGCGAAGTCGGGTGGCGGAGCGAGTGCGGACACAGCGGCGATCCTGCTTATGCTGGTTGCCAACAACTTCCTGCACTTCCCGATGGATATGGATAGTGCTGATGTTGCTGATTCGACTCTGGCGCTGTTGCGCTGGGCTGAGGACGCGGCCGCAGGAGTGGGTTTGACCGCCGATGATGTATGGGATGAAGCTATCGACCATAGCGGCCTGAACATCACAGCTCGCGAGATTCTGTCGGCTTTAGCACCGTGGAGAGCAGAGGTGGTCGACAACAGCAACAACGACTACCTGACATTTGCGACAACTTCCGACCTGTACGATTACGGCGACAACTCCTTTGTGGGGCATACGATCACTTTCTTTGAGGACGACGGGACTGACGGGACTGCCCCGTACCAGCATGGGGACACGGTTCTGGCACCACAGTCGCGCAGAATCACCGCCTTTGACGACGACTTGAACGACACTTCTATGATTACGATTGATCGCCCCTTGTATTGTAATATCGCAGGTGAGGCTGACAGCATGGTTGCCCCAGCTAGTCTGGATTTCCTCATCTGGAAACACTACCGGATGCCGGACACTAATCAGGCGTGGGCGGCGACAGGGGCTAGTGTAGCAGGGGCCAGCACGACCGACTCTATCTACGTCGAGTCTTCCGCCGGTGGGTACCTGTCTGACATCAAGGTCAGTATGTACAAGGGCGCGGATACGATCACGACTTACAGCGATGCCACGGGCTATGCTATCTTCGGCCTGACTGCCGGTGATTGGACTTGGAGCGCGTCTGACCCGCCGAACACGGGCGACAATGGCACCCATACGGCAGGGACGGCGGCTGATACGGCCACGATCACTGAGCTGACCATATCGCCACCGGGCGATCCGCAGCAGTGTACCTTCCAGTTGCCACTAGCGGGCGTGCCTGATAGCTCTATGGCTTACGCGATCTGCGTCTTCGAGCTGGTAGGCATCCCCGAGAAGGGGCTGGTGGTTGACACCTCGGCGTCGTTCGGCTTGCTACGCCACACGATCAGGGCCAGAGCCAACGCCGACGGCGTCGTGACACAGAGCCTGAACAAGAACTCCAACATCAAGATCGTCAATACCGGCGAGTTCAACTCGACGTCGTGGAAGCTCAAAGTCTCACCGGCCAGCGGTAGCATGGCTGATCCGAAGCTGGAGATGACGTTCAAGATCCCCAGCGACTCAACCTACTACAGACCGGCGGGGCCGTAGCATGTGGCCGAACGATCCACGCTCGGCTTTTGTCGAGTACGCCCTCAAGATGGTTGGGACGCCATATATTTATGGCGGAGACGACTTCTTTGGTATAGATTGCTCAGGGCTGGCAGTGGAAGCCTTGCGCAGCCTCGGCATCATCGGCAGGGACCATACCGCTGCCGCCCTGCAGCACTTGATGAAGCAGAGAGGAGCGATCCTCGATGCGCAGGAGTGCAAGCCGGGATATTTGGCATTTTATTACAGGGACGGTATCGTGGGTCACGTTGTGATCTGTATCAACGACTTTCAGGTTGTAGAAGCCGCCGGTGGCGGCAGAGAGACGACGACCGCAGAGAAGGCCGACAAGGCCGCTGCCTTCGTCAAGATACGGCCATTTACCGGCCTTGGGCTGCATAGTATGGCCGACCCTATCAGGCTTTTTGAGAGGAGGTGATCTGTGTCTAACGAACCTTTGCACACTGATCGTGGCTACATCTGGATTCTCACAGAGGAGGAGTAATGTTCTGGTTCAGAATCCTAATTGCGCTTCTCGATCCGGGTGATGCCTTGATCGATTGCCTGTAAGGAGGCACCATGGAAGGAAAGCGCAAACTCTGGCTCGGCATTGTCGCCGAAGTCTGTATCACCGCGATCACGATTACTACCCTGATCGTGATGAAGACTATGGATATCGTCTATATCGCCTTGCCGCTGCTGGCCGGGATTGCTGGCTACACCCAGTACACCCTGCTTCAGGAGCGCAAGATGAACGGAAAAACTCCCGGCTAACTCCGGGCCGTAGTCTCAGTTCCTCGAAGACCCCGTCGAAAGGCGGGGTTTTTTTATCAAAAAATACTTGACATTATATTAAGCATTGCCGATAATACCTACGAACAAAATTCTGAAGGAGGTGATGTTTATGGAATTTGTGTCAAAACTGAAAGAGTATCGGCTCGACAAGGGCTTATCTCGCGCGGCTCTATCGCTATTGACATTCAAATGTGGGTGGGGATCGGTGAGTGAGGCGACGATTCAGCGGGTCGAGGAAGAGCCTGACATCATGCCGTCCAGCCTGTCGATCAAGAACGCCTACAGCCTAGCGGCGGCACTGGAGACGGAAGTTTGCGAGCTGTTCCCTTATCTGGAAGCGCCCGCGCCGCCACTCGGTGGTGAGGAATGAGCGGGTTCAAGAAGGGTGATCTCGTCGTGCTGGTAGACTCTAGTAGCAAGGCCGGAAAGAAGATCATGAAGTACGTGCGGCAGTCCAAAGTCCCCGGCTATGTGATCCTAGAGACTCCCGGCGGCCTGAAATCCCCTTTCCCGCTGAAGATCATCAGGAAGGCAGGTAAGTAATGGCGGTAATGACCAAAGCAGAGAGAGTGAAATTCCTCAAGGAGCGCATGAGCGGCCTCGGCGGGTCCGATGCGGCTGCCTTGATGGGGGAGAACCCATGGATGTCCCCGATGGAAGTGTACGTTTCCAAAACCCAGCAGCCCGACCCCGACGACGACGATGACCTGAACCCGAAGATGGAGTGGGGGAACATCCACGAGGCCAACATCCTCAAGAGGTACCAGCATGTCACAGGAATTAAGGTGCGCCGCCGCTCAAAGCAGCTACGCTCGGCCAAGCATCCATTCATGGTTGCCCACGTTGACGGTCTCGGGCTGCCCGATGGGCTTAAAAAGCCTGACCGCGTAGTTGAGGCTAAGTGCGTTTTTTCTGGCAGGTTCAAGGCCGCTCCCAGCAAGTATTATGAAATCCCCGAGGAAAAGAGACGACTATACTGGGGTGACAGCGGCACCGACCAAGTTCCCTACCACTACCTGCTACAGGCGATGCACTACATGATCGTCACCGGTTTGAGGCTGTGCGACTTCGCGGTCCTGTTTGAGGGCTGGGATTTTCGCGTCTACCACCTACAGTACGACGAGCGGCTCGCAACCACCATGATCGCGCTAGAGGAGCAGTTCTGGAATGATTATGTAATCGAGCGCGAGCCACCGCCGCCCGACAAGTCCGAGTCATGTCAGAAGGCGATCGATGCGCTGAACCGTAGCAAGGAGAAGAAGGGGGTGCTGGACTTTGAGTCGCTCCCACAAGAGCAGCAGCAAGCCATGATTAAGATGATCGAGGATGACCTGACCTACAAAGAGGACATCAAGTCGCTCAACGATGAGCGGAAGGAGAATCAGGCTGCCCTCAAGCTGGCACTTGGCGGACATAGCGAGGTCAACCTGCCGGATGGCAGCAGGGCCGTGTACTCTGGTGGCACCCCCGCCCAGATAATCAACTGGCACCGTGTGCTGCAGGACATTCACGAAGACTATGGTATGAGTGTGTCAGACCTCAATGATATTGTGCAGGACCGTACCACTAGATCGCTACGGCCTCTACAGTTGCGGACCTATCCGCCACCGAAGGGGGGCAAGGATGGTGACTACTGAGAGGGAGCATGGGTTTTACTCCCTCACCCGGAAGGGCCAACACCAACACTAGAGGACTACGGCAGGACTATCAAATTCTCAAAGGAGTAACATAATGGCAAACGTAAAAGACCTGAAAGCGATGACGAAGTGGGAGAACTGGAATGGTCAACTCTCTCCCACACAGAAGGTAAACACCTTCGGGCAGATGCTCGACATTTACAAAGACAAGATCATGGCGGCACTGCCGAAGCACCTTCCCGCTGACCGCATGATGAGGGTTTACCTCACTGCGATCACTGACAATCCATTGGTACTTGAGTGCGAGCCGTGGTCGGTCATCAAGTCGGTCATCAAGGCCGCGCAGATCGGGCTGGAGCTAGGCACCGCCCTGAACCACGCCTATCTGGTGCCGTACCGTGACATGAAGAAGGGCATCAAGGTAGCACAGCTCATCCCCGGCTATCAGGGGCTGATTGATCTGGCTCGCCGGTCGGGGCAGATTCTCCTGATCGAGGCGCGGGTAGTCCACGACAAGGATGAGTTCAGGATCGATTATGCCGCGATCCCGCCCTTCTCGCACAGGCCGAGTCTGGACAAGGACTGCGGCGGACTGCGTGGCGTTTACGCTGTAGCACGGGTGCGCGGGGCTGAGCAGTACCCGAAGTTTGAGTGGATGCCGAAGCACGAGATCGAGGCTATCCGCAAGGGATCAAAAATGTCTGACCGGGGTCCGTGGAAGGATCACTACGAGGAGATGGCCAAGAAGACTGCGATCCGCCGCCTGAGCAAGACCCTGCCGATGTCGATCGAGCTTGCCGAGGGGCTGCAGCTTGCCGCTGCCGCCGAGGCTGGAGAAGTCCACGCGGTCGAGGTTGGAATTGACGAGTTCGACGCGATCGGACGCCCCGAGCAGCCAAAAGTTACTGAGCAAGTCGCGAAGCGGCTGGAGTCCCGAGCGGCTCAAAAAGCTGCCGAGCTAGACGCGGAACCGGAACCGGCCCCCGCCGAGGGCGGCGGGTTCGACCCGGAGACCGGAGAGGTTTGGCCGGACCAAGGGGCTGGTGCTACGCCGGAGCCGGAGCCGGGCGGTGCTACGCCGGAGCCGGAGCCGGGCGAGGATATGGCGCCACTGACTCTGGACCAGCAGAAGACAATTGCGCAGGCCTGCAGGAAGGCCCAAATAAGCGCTCCAGCGCTCTTTGCGTGGTTAGCCGATCAATATGGTGTCTCGAAGCTGGAAGATGCGCCACAGGCCATCTACGCCACTCTCAGGGGCGACATCGAGAACCACGCCGACCGGATTCGCGAGGCTGCGGCCCAGTGATCTATCACCTGCGCATCGGCATCGACCTGCCCAGTCAGAACAAGTGGCAACGGATGCACTGGGGCCAGCAGCATGCCCTGAGAGGCGAGGTCTCGCAGTTGGTAGCATTCCACCTGCTGCATCGCCCTGAGCTTCTTAACCTGCAGCCCCCGGTGGTCCTGCTGGTCAGGCAGGTGGTCGCCAAGGGTCAGCGGTCCTACGACTGCGATAACTGCGCCCCACTCCAGAAGCTCTGCATCGACGCACTGGTTGACGCCGGGGTATTGCCGAACGATTCGCAGAAGTACATTCACGCTGTTGCTACGCTCAGGTGCGCCCGTACCGACAAGGTCAGTGGCGTTGACCTCGTGCTGCTCGACGGCAAAGAAAAAGCCCAGTGGGAAAACATCCCACTGGGCTTTCTTGAGAACGTGGACTAGTGGACCTTACATTCTATAAGTGTTTCTTCTCCTTCATGACCTCGTCAGGGTCGATAAGAGTAGCGCCAGCGCTAGAGCCATCCTTATTGAAGTCGATCCTCATGCCCTGCACTCCCCCTGACTTGAGCAGGTAGGCAGAGCGCTCAGGGTCAATCCTCTTCGCGAGCGCGATGAGGTTATCCTGTACATTGGCGAGAGCGCTTATCTCGTGCGCGAATCCAGCTTCACTCTTGAGATTCTTATTGGTGGCAAGCTCCTGCATATAGCGCGATACCGTTTCAACCGATCCCAGTACGTCATCGTAGAGCAGGTCTCGCGCCAGCACGTTGTCGCACTGCACCTGCCAGCCACCATCGCGCTGGAACGCGCGACCTATCCACTCGGCGTGGTCGGACTGGATAACAGTGGTCCACTCTATGCCATCGTCATGCGCGCGGCTGCGTCCCACCAGCACTGGCGGTCCCACTCTATTGTCTAGCTTGCTGCGGCGGGTAAAGATGACAATAAAAGTGTCGCGCTGATCGAGGGGCAGGTCACTGCACTTAGCGCAAGCGCAGTGGAGCCTGAGCCATACTCCATCATCGCAGCGTCCTGCTGGTAGTGCTGGCGTACAGGTGCCGTAGTCGATAGGCAGGGTGCTATTCCAGATAAATCTAGCCAGCAGTGTCGCATGCTCGATCTCGGCGGTCAATTTTTGATCGCACTCTCGCGCCTCGTAGCTGGTGAACGTCCACTCGCAGTCGCCCATGCGGTCCTGAATTGTCATGCTAAAGTTACGCATTGTGATCTCTCCTTAAGTTAGGTTGACCAGAGCAGCAGTGCCACTCCGAAGAAAAAAGCCACTAGTGATAGTTGTGCCACGCGAGATGCTTCGGCATGTCGGTGACGGTGCGGCCCATGTCGCGCTGAGTACAGTGCCAGTACATGCACCACCGCCCCAGCGATGGCGAGGGCGAGGCCCATGATCCGGGCCACGCTCCTCACCATGTCAATGTAGTGCGGCATCACGCCAGCACCACTCCCTGAGCCTCAAGGTGCTTGCGAATCTCGCGCCGCACCTCATCGGCATTGCGCAGTCGGTGCGCGTGAGAGGTATAGATGTCGTAGTGGTCACACACCTCTCGCGGAGCCTCAGTGGGGCGTCCATAGCCGCCACCTTGTTTAAAGCCGAAGCGCTTGACGAGCGCCTCTGACTCGCACTCCTCGACGGCAAAAACAGCGCGGCGCAGCATGTCTCCGTTGCAAATCGCGAACGCGAGGCGGTCGGGAGACATGCGGTGACCTGCACTCTTGAGCGGTACAAACAGGTGGTACTCGACGTCACCATGATCGTCGATGGATTGAATCGCATCGACCTGAGTCGAGATGCCCACGCGCTCCAGTGCTTGCACCAGTCCCATAACCATCGCGCCACGCAGCCACAACTGCTCAATCGAGACATCGCAGAACGCCGCTACCTGAAAGAGAATCTTGACCACGCGATCGGGGACAAAGCGCTCCTGCTGGTCGATCATCATCAACGGGTGACCGCTGTTGTAGCGGTCCCAGTCGAGCCGTTGACCGATGTAGTTGGGGACGATCTCCATCCCCATGGTCTCCGAAAACGCAATGCCCTCGGCGGTGCGCATGACCATCTCATCGACGCGCCTGAGTGCTTCGGGCCAGCCGCGCCGCAGTTTACGCATCATGGTGGGGAAGTCAGGCTCGGTATGGAACGTAGCGCGATCTGTGTCGCGTGAAACTCGCACGGGGTCGTCGTCGTGAGGCTCCCCATATTCCACCGCTGCCGCGAATTGGTTGTAATTGTCAAACTCGCGCAAGTAGACACTTTTGTCGAGCGTGACCCCCAGTCGCGCGAAGCGCTTGGTCTTCTCAAGTTTATTGAGCTTCATTGCCATCACCGTCCTTTTTCTGCATGTGGTCGGCGGCAACGCTCTTGACCTTGCGCCACTGCGCCTCGTCCATGCCACGCCGCAGCTCTACCTCTTCCACGCGCTTCCATGTCCACTTGTCGTTGCCAGTCAAAAGTCGAGTGCCACGAATTGAGCAGCGCGGCGTCACAAGGTGCTGTTCGTGCAGGTCGTTGACCGCAAAGCGGACTGACTGTACCCACGTTACCCAATTATCGACCTTGACCTTGTCGTTGGTAGTGCCGTTGTGGTTCGTGTGCGCGATCTGGCGCTCTAACTCCTCATCATAGTCGATGGGGAGCCAAGTAAAGCGGTCAATCGTTGCGGCGTCCATCTGGTTGCGCCCGACATACTCGGCATCATAGCCAGCGCCCCATGTATTGGCGGTGCCGATGAAGTAGAAGTCAGATGACTTGGTCACCGTCTCACCGTTGGGAAACATGTAGTGGCCGTTAGCCAACATGCTGTTGAGTGCTACGCGCACGTTGTCGTTGCCAGCATCAATCTCATCGAGGCAAACCAGACCACCATCTTTGAAGGCCTTATACAGAAACCCTTCATGAAACTTGCCGTCAATCTGCGAGACAAACCCGAAGAGGTCCATCACGCTCATGAGGCGGTGGCAGGAGTAGGGGTAGAACGTGACATCGAGCGCTTCGGCAAGCTGCATTGCCAAGTGACTCTTGCCACCACCGGCGGGTCCGGTGAGGATCACATGTATGTGGCGCTTGAGCAGCGAGAGAATCTCATCATACGCATAGTGTACCATGCCCACCTTGATACGCTTCTGCTCTTCGCCCTGCTCATCCTCGTGCTTGATGATGACCTCGCGCGGCGGCGGGTTGAGCTTCTTCTCAATCGCCTTCATGATCTCATCGGCGTCGACCTTGCCGATACCATGCTTCTCGACCACCGCCAGCACCTCACGCTCAAGCGGGTGCATGTCGTCACCTTGACCTTGCCCTTC
>Ga0272444_10003476_pt1 | contig 14122 bp, 12 predicted proteins | sample SSMForm13_FD_201033 | JGI IMG/M metagenome (GOLD analysis project Ga0272444, IMG submission 201033) | Marine sediment archaeal communities from Little Sippewissett salt marsh, Falmouth, MA, United States - SSM-Form-13 | ecosystem: Environmental > Aquatic > Marine > Wetlands > Sediment ...
ACTCACTCACCACGCGATAAAAGTTGCCCAATTGAAGTGACCGGTGCCCCTGCATTGAATCGCGCCGTTTTGCTCGATGATGAAATAGGAATCCGTGCCGGCGGTTTCGTCGCATTCGAGGTAGGTCGGTTTGGAGTCGCACCAGAACACCTTGGCCGATTGCTCGGCCAGCGCCGTCGTTCGAAGCGGACACGCAGAGACGTCGAAAGCCGTGTACGGAACCAGCGCGCCGTCGGCGATTTCGTAATAGGCGTAGTAGTCTTCTTCGACTGTGCCGACGTCCACGAGTTCGCCGACCAGAATGTCGCCTTCGGGATCAGTGAAGAACGCGTTTTGTTCAGCTTCCACATATTGCGCCAGCACTTCGTTCCAGCCGTTTTCGGCGTCCCACGTCCACAAGGCGTTGTCGTCGGTAAGAGCCAGCAGTCCGTTTTCTTTCCATGCCTTGGCCGCGACAATCGTTCCCTCGGGAATGGTTGTGATCGGCGTGGCGTCGGCTCCGTCGAAAACATAGACGGTGGTGTCGTCAAACGGGTAGGCGCCGCCGGTGAAGCCGGCGAACAATCCAACCGGGTCGACGCCCGGATCGTTGTCGCCAAGGTATTCATAAATAGTTGTCATTTCAGGATCATCGGTTCTGATACGCAATAAAAGCAGGTAATCTTCAATATCCGGCCCAAAATAGGCCAGCGAATGTGGATGGTACGTGCATTCATCCCAGGGATCGTCAAAGACGACCGTTTCCGTGAACAGGCCGTCGTAGCGCCAGATGGAAATATAATTCGGTGTTTCGCCCTCATCGCAAAAATAAAAAATATTCTCATGCTGGGTGATGATGAAGACCGTACCGTTGAAATACTGTAGTGGTATCGTATTAACGACTCCATTGGTTACGGAATACACGGCGTTCGGGTAATCTGTCAGCCAGCCGTTCACCTTCGCCGAGATGTCGTTATCGTCGTCATCGTCGCTTGTATCGTCATCGGTCGTGTCATTGTCGTCGTCATCAACTGTGTCGTTGTCGTTATCGTCATCATCATCGTCCGCGCATGCCGCGATGGTTATGAAGGACAGCAATAAAAGAAGGCAAAAGATAAAGTGTAAAAATCCGATCTGTTTCATGTTCGATTTTTCCATAATGCTTTTCCTCAATCGTTCGGTGCAAGACCCTCTCCTATCATCGGCATCATACAATAATCGGTAGATGGAAAACAGTCGCCCGGTTACGCGGCTTCAATTATTCGAAGGTTGAGGTAGGCACGTCGCCGTCTGTGGAATCGGTCTGTACTAACTTTAATATTGAGTACGAAAGTCTCGTCGCCAATTTTTTGTTGCCGTTTTCATTGAGATGATTTGAGGTGGTGACATCGGTTTCATCGTGGATATCCATTTTATTGACATCGATGGTTTTAAATACCCATGGATGAAGGTCGTCGAATTCTTCTTCTTTGATGCTCGGCGGGAAACCGCGGACAATCAGAATTAGATGAATGCGTTCTTGATAACAGAGCTCGATGACCTTCTGCAGGGCTTGATGGGTGTTGTGTAATTGTTTTTTATCATGACGCTGACGATCGATTATATTCCTGATGAAAAAAGCCAAAAACGTGTTGTGGGGCCAGGATTTATTGATTGTGGGAAGAATGTACGGATCGTCGTCGTTGGTGCATATTTGGAAAATAATGATTTCCGGATTGAGCTGCTCGTTGATGGATTCCGTCATTACAGCCGATTGCCAGGCGTTGTAACCGGGTACGCCGAAGTTGATTACCGAAACGTTTTCCGGCAGCAGTGATTGCAAAATCGCCGGATACGATTCTTCGAATTCCACTCCTTGTCCAAACGTGTTTGAGTCACCTATGCAGGCAACAAGCGGCTGGGTAATGGGACGTTGGTCGCGATCTGTACCGATGCGATTGCCATAGGTGCCGATACGATAATGGATCAGACGACCTTCGCGAAAGAGCGAAGAATAATCGATGCATTCGGTGTTCGGTTGCAGTTGGTAATGTCGGGTGGGCGAGGGAACGGCGATTATTCGCAGGTCGGGAATTAAAAAGTAAAAAAGAAAATCCGTGGCAACAAGACCCAGCAGACAAATGACAGGCAGAGTAATCCACCAGGGAGGCATGTGGTGCAATAGCCGCGATATTTTATTCGGTAAAGACATGCTTTAATGTCTCGTAAATGTTGCCAAGCGAAATGCACGCGAAAACACAAAACTAATAGTGGTGAGTGACTTCGATAGAATTGTGCGGTCGTGCCGGTTGTTTGTCCTCATGCTTCGAATACTATTATTTAACCGGCATGTCAATGAATGGATTCATCAGTAAAGCCGTAACCTTTTCGCCGTACTTGCGATGGTCATTCGGGGAATCCAAGACACCGGGAAATCCTGCTCTTCGGCGCGACCGAACCCCGGTGCGAAAACTCTGCCGGTTGTCGAATTGAGCGGATGCGGTTTTGCTGTTAACATCGTTGACATGAAACACAAAATTGCATGGTTTATCTTGTTGGCGGCATTACTGCTGGTCGTTACCGCCTGCGGTGATGACGACGACGATGATTCGACAAGCTCAGGGCAGGACGATGACGACACGGCTGACGATGGCACAACCGACGACGACACGATCGACGACGATACAGTCGACGACGACACGACGGACGATGACACAACGGACGACGATACGACCGATGACGACACAGTTGACGATGACACCGGCGATGACGACACGGTTGTCGACGACGACACGGTGACCACCGATTACGAAAGTCCGCTGTGCGAGGAATGGCAGGCGAATCCGGAAGATCTGGACGACCCGGTCAACCTGCATTGTCTGATCGAGTTGGGGCAGTTCGCCCCGGCGCCCGGCCCGGCGCCTGCGACGATCCGCGTCGTCAGTTGGAACATCGAACGCGGCCACAGCCTCGACGATTACATTGACCAGTTTCAAAACGACACGACCTTGAGCGAAGCCGACATTCTGTTGCTGCAGGAAGTCGACCGCTATTGCCCGCGCACCGACGACCGCCACGTCGTCCGCGAACTGGCCGAGGCGTTGTCGATGGATTACGTCTACGCCGTCGAGTTCGTCGAGATCGCGCAGGATCGCGGCGAGCACGGCAACGCGGTGCTGTCTCGCTTTCCCATTTTATCGACGGCGCAGCGCCGCCTCACCGATTTCGAAAAGTGGTACCTCGACGAAGGGCAGCCGCGCCTGGGCGGACGCATCGTCATTCGCGCCGACGTGCAGATCGGCGAGCAACTCGTGCAACTGGCTTCGGCGCACCTGACCAGCGGCGTCTTGCTTTATTTTCAGGCGCACCAGACGCAGACGCAGGAAACGCTCGATTTTCTCGCCGACTACAGCGGCCCGACGATTTGGGGCGGCGACCTGAACACTGGCGTTTATTGGGTGCTGCGCTACGAACCTTCGATCAAGCTGATCAAGGACAGCGGTTACGCCGACGCGCTGGCCGAACAGACGCACGACCAGTCATGGACCTATCCTCCCGATCCGCCGATTCCGGCAATGCGGCTGGATTGGATTTTTTACCGCGATCTCGACGGCGAGGGCGGGCGCGTGCTGTACGAGGAACCGCTTAACGGCCTGTCCGATCACCTGGGTATTTATTCCGACTTCGCGCTGTAAGCCGATTTTCACCCGCCACAGACAATCGTCCAAAAACAAGGTATATTGAATTTGGCACCTGGGGGGTGACTCATGAAAACAATGCGACCGATTCACGCGGTACGTCGCGCCGTGCCGACTATGGAAGGGGCGGGCGTGCGGCTCAAACGAGCCTTTGCGCAGGCCGATCCGGCGCTCGATCCGTTTTTGCTGCTCGATGATTTTCACTCGGACGACCCAAGCGATTACATCGCCGGTTTTCCCTGGCACCCGCATCGCGGCATCGAGACGATTACCTACGTTCTGCTCGGCGAGATCGCCCACGGCGACAGCATGGGTAACAAGGGTATGATCGGCCCCGGCGACGTGCAATGGATGACCGCGGGCAGCGGCATCGTCCACGAAGAAATGCCGCATCAGGGCGACGGCATGCTGTGGGGATTCCAGCTTTGGGCCAACCTGCCCGCCGCGGACAAGATGATGGCGCCGCGTTACCGCGAAGTGACCGCCGCGGAAATTCCGGAAGTGCACCTGAACGACGCGCGCGTGAAGGTGATCTGCGGTGCAGTCGGTGACACGCAAGGCCCGGTGCGCGACATCGTCACCGACCCGACCTACCTTGACGTCACTGTGCATCCGGGCAGGACGTTTTCCTACGCGGTGCCGTCGACGCACAACTGTTTCGCTTACGTCGTCGTCGGTGACGGGCGCTTTGGCGACGAACGCGGCACGACGGTCGGCGGCGAGCATCTGGTCGTGTTCGGCAAGGGCGACGCCGTGCAGGTCACCGGGGGCGAGGGCGGCCTGCGCATGCTGTTTTGCGCGGGCAAGCCGATCGGCGAACCGGTCGCCTGGCGCGGGCCGATCGTGATGAACAGCGAGAAGGAACTGCACACCGCATTCGCCGAGTTCCGCGACGGCACGTTCATCAAGCACAAGTAGGGCAAGCCGCAAAGGCGTGAAGGTTTAATTTTTTTCCATAACATTGAATTTTACTTTCACTCGTAATACGAATTCATTTCCCTTGACCCTCACCGGGCGATGCCGGATGATGATTCGCCGGTTGAATCTTTCGGGAATTTTTGAGTGAACGCAGAGCAGGAAAGCAAAGGCGGAATATTACCGATCATCGCGGGCGTGGCGCTGATGGGCGCGTCGGTGACGGCGCTGGTGCTGTGGCATCGGCAGAATCAATTGCTGTACGGCCACGACTCGCACGCGCATTTGGCGATGACCATGCGTTACGCCGACGCCCTTGGCCGCGGGTGGCCGAACCTGCGCGAGGTGATGGCAACTCAGACCGCGCAACATCTTCCGCTGTTTTACCTGGTGACCGGTGCAATCGCCGCCGTCGCCGACCGTGTGTTGTGGCCGCTGCTGACGGTTATCGTCGTGTTTTGGGCATCGGCCGTCGCGGCGATGCTGGCGGTGGGGAACCTTCTGTTCCCGAAACGCTGGGTGGCGTTGCTGCCGATGTTGGCGCTACTGGCCAATCCCACCTTCTGGGAGACGGGGCAGTCGTACAACTACGAAACGCTGATGACGGCCGCGACTTGTCTGCTGTTGTTGATTTTTCTAACGGCGAACAAAATGCCGCGGTGGTTGTATGGCTTGATGTTGCCGGCGGCCGCCGTGTTGTGTTTGACCAAATCCGTATTGTTGCTGCCCGTGTTGTCGCTGGCGGTGGTGTTGATCGCCGCCGCCGAGCCGGTAGACCGCAAGCGCCTGATTTGGCTGACCCTGGTTTGCGTTGCCGTTTTCGCCGTGTGGCTGTTTTTCCGCCGCGACGCCGCCATACGCGAAATCACCATGGTCGTGGGCAACCAGACCGGTTTCGAACGGGGCAAAGGCTATTTCATCGAAATGCTGCTTGGCCCTTATCGCGGGCTGGTGTTGTTGCTCGCGCTGGGTTGGCTGGTCGTGCGGCGACTGCGCCGCCGTCGCCTGAGCGGTCTGGAAGTGGCGTTGGCCGTGTATTTCCTGGCGCCGCTGGCGTTGTTTTCGTTTCTGGACAACAAATGGCCCTGGTACCTGGTCGCCGGTTATGCCGCCGCGCCGGTGTGGTATCTGGCTGCGGCCAAGGGCGAACGGGAAAGCGCCTGGGTGCGGCGCATCACCGCCGGGTTGTTGGTCGTCTATGGGTTTTTCGCGTTGGCCAACGTCGGCGTCGCCGCAACCTTGTCCCACAAGCGCCTGGGGTTGGGCGAGAAATACGCCGGCATGCTGCAGGCCGAACCGCCGCAACCGTTGGAGCGCGACATCGCGCATAGGCTGACCGCACGGTTGGACGAAGATCCGCAGGCGCGCATCGTCGTCGATTGCTCGCAATCGCCGGTGCCCGAGCGCCGGCTGACGCCGATCATCTTTCTGGATCATCCCCGGTTGGTGGTCGGCGACCAGATCGCCATCGCCCATAACCTTTCGCCGTTCGTCGAATCGGTCATCGACGTGCTGCCGCAGGCGAATTGGTTTTACACCTTCGGCGACGCGTGGCCGCAGCCCGATCCGGCGCGTTTCGACTTGGAAAAACCGAATCAGCGCAAGGTGTATCAAACGATCATCGACGCCGAAGCCCTCTTCGCCAAACAACGCCAGGTCGGGTTGCCCGATGGCACGCCGCTGTCCGAATTCCGGCGGATCATTCCTTCGACCGAAGGCGATGAGTCAAAATCGATTGAAAAGTAACTTCCGCTAAAAGGGGCAAACGGGTCATTTGTGGCAAATGTGGTGCTAAGCTGCTGAAATCAGCTTGGATTTTCCGCGTCCTTCGTGTATAATGCAATTGGGAGTGGGAAAATTCGCGTCGGGAATGGCGCGAAGGCAAGGGTTGGCAGTGGAGGCGAAGATGAGTAAGTCACGACGTGACGATCCGCCCGGGATCGACTTTCGGATGGCGCGAACCGAGCGCCCCGAGCCGGAGCAGGAAATCTGGCTCGAGCCGGGGAATATCATTATCGCCGAAGACAATGTGCGGATTAAAACCGTGGTCGGTGCAGGCGTGGTCGTCACCATGTACGACCCGGTGTCGAAAGTCGCCGCCATCTGTAATTTTCTGCGCCCCAAGCCCGAACCGGGCGACCCGTTGACTCCCGCTTTCGGTCTGTTGGCGATGGGCGGCATGTTGCGCAATATGCTGGAATACCAGAGTGATCTGCACCGCGTGGTCGTCGGCGTCTACGGTGGCGGTTGCCCGGCCTGGGCGGAAAAAGACCAGGTGAGCATGGCCGCCGAGAATGTCGAAGTGGTGCGGGTGGTGCTCAAATCCAAAGGCATGCGTGCCGACGACCTCGACTTCGGCGGCAGCTATGGCCGCAAGTTGATCTACACCACCGGCACCAACGAAATTACCGTGATCAAAACGAATCTCATTCGCAGCACCGACTGGTTCGATGTCCCCGATCAGGCACTGCACAAGAAGGGCGAAGAAGACGAAGCGGTCGATCAAGCCGAACACCAACATTAATTGTTCAATCAGTAAAATACTTACTTGATTAAACTTCTACCTTCGTTCTATAGTTTTAGCGGGGAGGTTGGTCCGCTGCGTAGCCGATGCCGGTTATGGAGCGGATTTTTTATTTTCACCTCGATTTTTCCGGCAGGTTTTTCCAACAATTGGGGGCGTAACGTGCGCTCATTGGGCGGAATGGCGCCAGGTAAGTTAGGAGGGTGTCATGTTACGCAAAATGTTCTTGATGGTGGTGGCCTGTGTTTTTCTGATCGCGGCGCCGGTTTGGGCCGCGGATCCGGTGCTCAGCAACGGCGACTGGGATCCGGATGAAACGGATCTGTTCGAATTCACCGGCTACGACGAACCCTATTACGCCAGCGCGATTCTGTGGGATGTCTGCGACGAGGACAACGACCTGTTGCCCGACGGCGTCGTTTACATTCTGGTCGCCGGTACCGATCAATCGTTTGTCACGGCCCCGTACATTCCCTGGAGCGACCTGCACAACCCGCCGGATTCCGACCTGAGCGACGTCGACGATTGCGAAAATCCGGTCACCGCAGGGTTGTCGATTCTATTTGCGCCGCAGTCGGATCCGTCGTTCACACCGCCCGGCGAGTACTGCGCCGACATCGAGGCGACCGATAGCGAGGGCAACCTTTCCAACAAGCTGGAGAATTTGTGCCTGGTGCATAATCCCAGCGCAGACGATGACGACGTGACCGACGATGACGTGACCGATGACGATGTGGCCGACGATGACGTGGCCGACGATGACGTAGCCGATGACGATGACGATGACTTCGACGACGATGACGACGATTGGATTGATCCGGACGATAGCGACGACGATGACGACAACGATGACGGATGCGGTTGATGACTGAATTGGCGTCGGTGTTGTTATCGTGCTATGCTAAATAACGAACTTTCGGGCCGGGCCGGCGACGGTCGGTCCGACCCGAATTTATCGAATGTTCGTTCGCGCTTGCCGTCGAGGGTAGGCGTGGGGTATTTTGTGGCGGAGATCAATCCGACCTCAAGGAGAAGAAGATGTTGAGAAAAGCGACTTTGTTACTGACGATTTGCTCCTTCCTTTTCTTTGGTTTGGCGTTGGCCAACGATGATGACACCTGGGTTCCGGACGATGACACGTTCGCCGACGACGACACGTTTGTTGACGATGACACGCCGACCGATGACGACACCGGAACCGGCGACGACGACGACACCGGCCCCGATGATGACGATGACACCGGCGACGATGACACCGCCGACGACGACACCGGCGTTGACGACGATGCCGACGACGACGACAACAACATCACGCCCCCCGTTGATGACGATGACGACGACGATAACGGGGACAACCTGGTCGGCGACGGCGACGATGACGACGATTCCGGCTGCAGCGTCGGTCGCTACTCGACCGCCGTGCCGTTGACCGTGATCATGCTCGTGCTCGGCATTATGCCGATGCTGATCGGTCGTATGATCAAGCGCTAAACGCGACTGCGACCGGCGCGACTGGATTTGTGCCGGTTTACATTTGAATTTGGAGGAAACCATGCAACGACGGGTTTTGTTTGCCTGTACGATCATTATTCTGCTGCTTACCGGATACGCCTGGGCCAACGACGGCGACGAATACTGGGTGCCTGTCGCCAACATCAGCGACCTCGAACAAGAAGGCCAGGACATTCATGTCTTTCTGCGGTTTCGGGTCGGTAACTATTTTGAAAAGCCCTATTGCCTGTCGGTTGTCGATAAAAGCGGCGAAGAAAGAACGCTGGTCGACAATCACGTATTTACCCTCGACGAGGGAACTTCCTGGGAAGATTGTTGGCGATCCGATGATGATGATGATTCGTATCCGGAAACCGACGATTGCGACGGTGACGGTGTGGATGAATGCAACGGCCATTGCTACACCCGGGTGGAAATCGAAGTCGTCGACGTATGTGTCCCGCCGGGTAAAGCGACCTACTCGCTGAAACTCGCGACCGCGAGTTTTAATGAAGACAGCGACAGCACAACGGTTATGGCCAACGACCTTTCTTGCCTGCCTGACGATTACAATGCCGATGACGACGACGAAATCGGCGACGACAACGGCGACACCGCAAGCGACGATGACGACGACGACAACGACGACGGTTGCGGCTGCAGCGCCAACCCGTACGCCGCAGGATTCCCGCTGACCGCTCTGATGCTTGTGATCGGTCTGGCGCCGCTGCTTTTCTCGCGCCGTAAGCGGTAGCGCTTGGTTCCGCAATCGCTCGCATTGTGGTTCAAGTATTTTTTATTTGGACAATTGATCGAAGTGCCGATCTACGCGCTGGTCGGCTCGCGTGCGGCGCCGTGGTGGAAAGCGGGGCTGGCCGGCGCGGCCTGCACGGCGGTCACCCATCCGCTGCTGTGGTTTGTCTGGTCGCGCATTTTTTCCAACTACACCACTTTCGTCATCAGCGGCGAGTTGCTGGTCGCCGTGATCGAAACGCTGATTTTTTTCGCCCTGCTGCGCCCGATTCCCCTCCGTCTGGCGGTCTCGGCCGCCTTTCTGGCAAACGCCGCCAGCTACGCCCTGGGTACACTGTTGTAACCGGGGCGATTGAAGCCGATTGACAACCCTTCCGCTTTATGAAAAACAGGCCGAGTGGGTTCGATTATTCTTGACAAAGAAACACACGTTTGCGTAATGTGCATACGTTTTTTCGATTCTTAATACGAGACAACACCGCCGCAGTACGGCGTAATGAACGAAGGAGAGTGGATCATGGCACAACTGGCAATCAAAGGCGGCAATCGTTTGCGCGAAAAACCCTGGCCGGTCTGGCCCCAGTCAACCGAGCGGGAAAAGGAACTGCTGCTGCAGGTGCTGGAAAGCCACAACTGGGGCGGCTACCCGTCGCCGAACCGTTTCGCCAAACAGTTCAACAAACTGTTCGCTGAAGCGCATGACGTCAAGCATTGCGTCGCCTGCGCCAACGGCACTGTCTCGCTGGAGATGTGCTTGCGTGCGGGCGGATTGAAAGCGGGCGACGAGGTTATCGTCACGCCCTATACCTGGATTGCCACCGCCTCGGCCGTGGTCACCACCAACGGCGTGCCGGTGTTCGCCGACGTTCGCGCCGACGACTACACCATCGACCCCGATATCGTCGAGGCCAAAATCACCGACAAGACCAAGGCGATCATCTGCGTCCACCTCGGCAGCTCGATCAGCGACCTCGACCGCCTCAACGAAATCGCCGAGAAGCACGGCCTGATTTTAATTGAAGACTGCGCGCACATGCACGGCGCCAAGTGGCGCGAGAAGGGCGTGGGTTCGTGGGGCCACTTCGGCAGTTTCTCGATGCAGTCGAGCAAGCTGATGACCGCCGGCGAGGGCGGCGCGGTTACGACCAACGACGACATGTTCGCCCAGAAGCTGCACAGCCTGGTCAATTGCGGCCGCAAGGAACCGGGTTACGACGAATTCGAAGGCTGGCTGATGGGCTGGAACTATCGCCTCAGCGAGTGGCAGTGCGCCGTGCTGATCGCCCAGCTCGAAAAGCTGCCCGAGCGCACCGCGCACCGCGCCGAGATGGCCGCGTATCTCGGCGAGCAACTCGAACAGATCGACGGCTTGAGCACGATCAAACGCGACGAACGCATCACCATGCCGGGTCATTACCAGTACATCTTCAAGTACGATCCGGCCGGCTTCAAAGGACTGCATCGCGACAAGTTCCTTGAAGCGTTGATGCATGAAGGCGTGATGTTCGACGGCGACTTCTACGTGCCGCTACCCGGTCGCGAGGAGTTCCCCGCCCGCAGCAGCGAGTACCCGATGCTGCGCGAACGCTACGGCGATGCGATCACCGCCGAGCACGCCGCCGATCTGCCGGTGACTAAGAAGGCCGCCTGGGAAGAGGCGGTGTGGGTGCATTACCCGTACCTGATCGGCACCAAGGAAGACATCGACGACATCATCGCCGCGATCAAAAAGGTGCAGGACAACGTCGACGAATTGCTGTAAGCGACATCAGGCCGGGGCCCGCTTCTTGTGCCGAGGCGGGCCTTTCGTTTATCTTCTACTTAACCTCAATTGAACTGCGGAGACGAAATGAATATCCGTGAAGCCGCGCAGGCGGTCGCGCCGCAGGTTGTGCAATGGCGGCAGCATCTGCATCAAAATCCGGAATTGTCATGGGAAGAAGTGCAGACGCAGGCGTGGATCATACAGCGCCTGGAAGAGATGGACCTGACTCCGCGCAAAGCCGGAGGCACCGGAGTGATCGCCGACATCACCGGCGGCAAGCCCGGGCCGATGATCGCCCTGCGCGCCGACATCGACGCGTTGGCCGTTCAGGAAGAGACGGATTTGGAATTCGCTTCGACCGTGCCGGGCAAGATGCACGCCTGCGGTCACGACGCCCACACGGCGATGCTGCTGGGCGCGGCCAAGGTGCTGGCGGAAAACCGCGACAAGTTAAAAGGAACGATCCGCCTGCTGTTTCAACCCGCCGAAGAAACAGCGCCGCCGCAGGTCAAGCGCCTGGCCGACACCGGCGCGACCGCGATGGTTGACGACGGCGCGATGGACGGCGTCGACAAGATTTTCGGCATGCACATTTTTTCGTATCTGCCGATCGGCTTGATCGACCTCACGCCCGGTCCGGTGATGGCCGGTTCCTGCGCTTTCGACGTGACGGTCACCGGGCAGGGCGGGCACGCCGGGCTACCGCAGGGTACGGTCGATGCGCTGGCCGTCGCGGCGCACCTGGTCGTGGCGTTGCGTTCGGCGACGACGCTGGGCAGCGATCCGTTAAATCCCCGCGTGGTGCACGTCGGGCAATTCGAGGCGGGCAGCGCGCGTACGGCAGTGGCCGAAACCGCGAAGTTGCAAGGCACGATCCGCTACCTGGAAAAATCGGTGTTGGTCGAGATGCAAAAGAAGGTGGAGCAAACCGCCGCGGGCATTGCCGCATCCTTCGGCGCGCAGGCGGAGGTCACCTTCGGCGAGAAGGTCAACAAGCCTGTGGTCAACAACGAGACCCTGACCGAAAAACTTCGTCCGCTGGCCCGCGAGGTCGTCGGCGAGCACGGCGTCATCGCCCGCCCGCCGGTGATGGGCGCGGAAGACTTTTCCGTCTACCTCGAACACGCGCCCGGCGTGTTCATCGCCCTTGGCGGCGGCAACCCGGCCAAACGCCCGCCCGCCGGGCACCACAGCCCGCACTTCTGGCTCGACGAAGACGCTTTCGTGCAGGGTGTCGAGATGTGGCTGCGGATCGCCCTCGTCGATTTCTAAGCACCAGGGCGCCTCAGTATGCATGCCGCGTTGTATTTGTATGCGACGCTGGAATTAGGATTCTAAATTAAAGAATAATGTGTTGACATCGAACGGCGGCAGGAGTTTAACGAATATGAGATAAGCAAAACGTCTAAGAAGCGAGCGCCGATAAAAAATGGGACATGTTAATGTCGTTTGAACGACGATAAATATGGCGTGAATAAGCGCCGAAGTAATCCGGAATGATAGATTTTCATGATTAGAAAGGGAGGAGTATTCAAATGGAAAACAAGACGTTTGTGTATGCTTTATTTTTTGTCTTTATCCTGGCGGGTACGGCGCTGGCCGCCGGGGGCGGGCCTAATACCTACGGCTATACGTGGGACGACACAACCTACACGTATAGTTGGATCGACATTTCAACGACTGGCACAGAAGTGCTTTTTGATGATGACGATACCGCCGGGCCTTTCCCGATCGGTTTCAGTTTTCCCTTTTACAATAAAATGCAGACAGAGTTTTACCTGAACAGCAACGGATTTGTCTCCTTCGGTACCGGGTATTACTCGGCCTCAACCAACGAGTGCCCATTTGATGATTCGGTGCCGAATCAACTGATCGCCTTGTATTGGGACGACCTCGACCCGGAAGACACTGCCGATCCGATCTACTACGAAACCTTCGGTACGGCGCCGGATCGCTACACGGTGATTCAATACGAAGGATATTGCATTCAGCCGGGCGGCGTTTCCTGCGAAGAGATCACTGCGGAGATCATCCTGTTTGAAAACGGCGACATCGTTTTGCAGTACGCCGACGCTTCGCTCGAACAGGGCGCCGCCAGTTCGACCGGCATTCAGAATTCGACCGGCGATGATCCGCTGTTGGTCGGGTGCAATGAAATCCATCTGTCCGACGGGTATGCGATTTGGATCGGTTACCCGGCGGAGTTGTTTCTGTTCGGTGAGACCGGCAAAGCCGGACACCCCGGCTACGATGTCACCCATACGCTGACGATTTTGAACAACACCGGTACCAAGGCGGACGTAAGCGTCGGCTTTGCGGGCAACAGTTGGCCGGTCAGTGTTCCCGGGACGGTCAACGTGCCGACCGGTTCGACTGCCGAATTGGATGTGATCGTCAGCATTCCGTCTTCCGCTTCGCCCGGCGATTACGACAACGTGGATGTGACGGTATCGCTCGATACTTTCAGCGACGGCACAACGTTGCAAACCACGGCGTCGGACGATTTTCTTTGCAGCGATGACGTGCCCGACCTGGCTACCATGGACCAGGCGACGGTCAACGACGGCACCTATCTTTATCGGATCGGCGGATATGACGCTGCCGGCGGAACGGCAAGCATCGAACGGTATTCGCTCAGTAAGGGAACCTGGGAATACCTTACTCCCTCCAATCACACGATGGATTTCACAGTCGACGCAGTGCGATTGGGCGATGACATTTACATCATCGCCGGGAGTATCGACGGTTCGACCGCTGTGCCCGATACATTACTGTTCCAGAAATACAGCATTTCCGGCGATTCCTGGACCGACCTGGGCGACGTGCCGGCCGCCGGCACCTGGGGTGCACAGCTTGTTGCTGCGGGCGGTAAGATCTATCTGATCGGCGGGGCGACCACTCCGGGCGGCGGCAACATCAACACCATGTATCGCTATACCCCCAGCAAAGGCTCCTGGGATCAGATGGCCGATTACGGACCGCCCTCGCGCGCCTTTTTCTACGCCTGGGCTTACGACG
>Ga0272444_10003477_pt1 | contig 14120 bp, 7 predicted proteins | sample SSMForm13_FD_201033 | JGI IMG/M metagenome (GOLD analysis project Ga0272444, IMG submission 201033) | Marine sediment archaeal communities from Little Sippewissett salt marsh, Falmouth, MA, United States - SSM-Form-13 | ecosystem: Environmental > Aquatic > Marine > Wetlands > Sediment ...
AGCGCTGGCGGTATAAACCCATCTTCTTGGACGCCGTGATTCCGCGCCCCCAGAGGGTTCGAAAATCCCGATACAGAAATTCCGCGCCCGTCTCACCGGCGATTTTCCCCGCGATTTCGCGGATTTCGTCGTGAAGCTGATACTTCGAGTATAACAGGGTCGTGGTGAAAGCGTCGAAACCCTTTTCGACAGAGGTTTCCGCGACTGCGCGAAGGCGGTCTTCGTAGCAGGTGAGGCATCGCTCGCCAAAAATCGGATTGGCGAGAAGTTTTTGCAGGCTGTCGGTCAAATCGTAGTCGTCGTCGTAGATTACCAGCAGGTCTGCAAGCTCGGAAAGCTGTTCCAGAGCCTGTTTGCGAAGCTTCCATTCGCCGTAGGGATGAACATTCGGGTTGAACCAATACGCCGTAACCTCGAAACCCTCACCGCGAAGGGATTCCACCGGCATAACCGCGCACGGCGCGCAACAGGCGTGGAGCAGAACCCTCATCTGCCCATCGCCCTTCGAACTTCGGCTACGATTACGTCCGGCCGGCGGTTGATATATGGCTTATGCAGGCGCAGAACCCAGTCTGAGTAGGTGATTCCCGCCGATGTCGCAATGCTCGATAGAATACTCTCGTCCCGCTCGAAACGGATTTCGGCGCCCTGAACGGTTTTTCGACGCTTGCCCATAACCTCCAACCCGCTCTCCTCGATAAAGAGATCGACTGCATCGACCATGTTAATCGGAAACTTCTGCTGATGATACAGAAACCCCGTTCCGAAGGAGATGAACTCGGGCGTAACCCGCATCATAAGGGGCGGGCGAATCAGAAAATATAATTGAGATAGGATAATCATCGAGCCGATGATGAAAGTGAAAGTGACGAATACGAAGATCTTTAACTCATTATCTGGGCCGAGGACGCTGTCGAAAACGATGTTCGTAAAACCGACATCGATGCCGGCGATGACGAAAAGAGCACCGATTATAATAAGCCCCAGGCAGAAAAGCCGAGAAAGACGAACCTCGAAACTATCTTTCATCTACTGCATCCTTCCGAATTGAGTGTCGTGCAACGACTTATACATCCCGCCCCTCGCCAGAAGTTCGCCGTGCCTGCCCATCTCGACAATTTTGCCGCCATCGAGAACCACGATTTTGTGGGCATTCACCACGGTGCTAAGCCTGTGGGCGATTATCACGGCCGTGCGTCCCGCCATCAAGTGGTCGATGGCCTCCTGCACCAGCCGTTCCGATTCCGTGTCCAGCGCCGATGTCGCCTCGTCGAAAATCAGGATTGGCGGGTTTTTCAATATCGCCCGGGCGATAGCAAGCCGCTGACGCTCCCCGCCGGAGATTTTCGTGCCCCGGTCGCCTATCATAGTGTCGAGGCCGTTGGGTAATTTTTCGATAAATGGCCACGCATTGGCCGCCTTTGCCGCCGAGATAATCTCCTCCTCCGGCCAGTCCGACCTGCCGTATGCGATGTTCGCGCGCACCGTGTCGTTGAACAGGACGACCTCCTGTGTTACGATGCCCATCAGCGCGCGAAGGCCGGAGATGTCCAAATCGCGAAGGTCGTGGCCGTCGAGGGTGATTCGTCCCTCGACCGGATCGTAGAACCGCGGTATCATATCCGCCAACGTCGATTTTCCCGCCCCCGAAGGCCCCACCAGAGCGACTATCTCGCCCTTGCGAAGGGTCAGGTCGATGTTCCGAAGGGCGTAATCATCGATGCCCTCGTATTGAAAACTTACATTCTCAAAATGGATGCCGTCTCGGAAATCATCGACCGGAAGGGCAGTGAGTTTATTTTCGATTGCCGGAGGGGTATCCATCAAGTCGAAAACCCGCTTTGCCGCGGCGAGGCCGGTGTTAATCCGCGCGAATTTGTCCGAAAAAAGTTTAACCGGTTGCATAATCAAAAACAGCACGAAGATATACTGCATGAAGGATTCCGGCGGAATGCCCTTGCCCGCAAGAATCTTTGGCCCCATGATGAGAAGAACCCCCACCGCAATTGCAGTGGCTATCATTTCGTTGAAAGGCCCCGCCAGACGCCGCACTCGTATGCCTTTGAGAACATTTTTAAGGTAAGCGTCGGCGTATTCGGAGAAGCGTCTCAGCTCGAAAGCTCCCATATCAAAGGCTTTGACCACACGAATTCCGCTGGTGGTTTCCTGCAGGACGCTTACCGAGTCCGCCATTCGCTCCTGGCTTCGAGTGGAGTATCTGCGGAGCTTCTTGCCTATCCTGTCAAGAAGTAAACCAACTACAGGCAATAGGGCTGTGATAATAAGGGTCAGCTTCCAATCGATGAAGAGGAGAATCAGATAATAAAGGACAATGGACAAAGGGTCGCGGATTAAATCGACCACAGACACCGAGATGGAGTCCTGCATTGTTTGAACATCGGACACAATTCGGCTGATAATCTCGCCAGTCCGGTTTTTATGAAAGAAAGAAAGGGATAGCTTATGAATATGCCCAAACAGTTTTTTCCGGTAATCGTTCATTATCCCCTGAAGGGCGATACTGGTGAGAACAGTTTGCCAATACAGGAAGAAATTTTTCGAGAACATTATGACAATCAAGAGGATACAAAAATTGATAAGAGTATCCATCTTGGTTTCTTTATAAACGAAAGGATCGAGTTTCGACTGAAGTTTTACCTTCCATCGGTCGATCATGTCCCCCTTCTCGAATGTCTCCTCCCTCTGCTCCTGAATGTTTTCAAGAGTTCCGCCTTCCGGCGTGAAAATAGTCCGGGTTACCGGAGCAATCATATACACGAGGGAGACATTGCTCACGGTGAACAGTATCATCGCGAGAATTCCTCCCGCCAGCGGAAGCCAGTAGGGAAGCAGAGACTTTGTGAGTCGAAGGAAAATTTTCATACTTAGTCTTGTTTGCCGTCAGAACTTGGCGCCGTGTGTTCGACATCCACAAGACCGGTCTTGCGAAGCCAGAAATGAAGCCGCGCCGATACCCCGGATGTCAGCCCGAAGGCAATCGACAAAATCGCTACTGGGATTTGGGTTATGGCGTAAGGATCGCTGAACCCAAGGTCCCCCGCCACGAGAACGACAATGCCGAATGCCACGAACACAATTAAAATAAAGAGGTTGAGAATATCATCAAAAAGTCCCGGAGCTGGCAATCCCGGTTCCCGAACGATTCCCGTGTGTTTGCCCTTTCGCCACGCAAGAAACTGGATTCCGTTTCGCACAAGCCCCCAGTTGACGGCGATTACGGCTATCCAAATGGCAGGAATGCAAATAGGCAAAACTCCCCGGTCGGAAAAAAGCGGAGTGCTGTATATAGTGAGAACAACGCCCAAAACCAGCACTATGAGGGCACTCATAAGTGACAGCCATCCTCGAAACGCCAGGTCTAAACGTATGGACTTAATTTCGTCAGATGATAAAGGGCGCGTTTTTCTCGATTTATTCTCGCTCATTTTAATCTCCGTATTTAATAGTTTCAGCGTAAGCTATTATTTGGGTTATCGCCTGATTTTCGGTCAGCTTGCCGGTCTTTATCGCGATATCGGCCTCAGCGGTGAATTTGATTATCTCCCGCAAATCGTCCCGTTTCCATTGGCGAATCCAGTTGACGTAATCTTTTTTCTTCCACGGCGGAATTCTCACCTTTTTGAAACCGTCAGGGTCCGATTTAAGCTGAAGGAGGGTGAACATCTCCTTTTTGAGGAAAGCTATCATCATCGGCGCTGATTCGCCAAATTCGAAGAGTCGCTCGGCATAATTGAGCGTCGACGCGAAATTTCTCGACGAAAAACTGTCCGAAAAGGCGAAAATATTCGCACTTCGAGAATGGGCGGTCATAGAATCAATGATTTCCTCGGTGATACGGTCGCCGTCGGCCATCAGAGCAAGCTTGTCCAGCTCAGTATCCAATGTCTGAAGGTTCACCCCGACTCTGCCGACGAGATACCCCGCCTCGCGCCTTCCGAGCTGAATTTCCTTTTCCGAGGCCATTCCGGCAACCCACGATATCATCTCCCGATCGTTGCTTATTGAGCATTCGATAGGAGTCAGGACTTTCGAGAATGTCTTGTGAAATGCGACATTTTTTCGGGGGGGGGTGGCTTCCACCACTATTAAGCATTCGTCCGGAATCTTAAATTTCTCCATCCCCTCAAATACCGACTTCCGGCACTTTTCGGCCTCGCGAAGAATAACCAGTCTGCGGTCGGCCATCATGGGCAATGCCAAAATGGCATCGAACAGTTCCTTGCCGTCGCCTATGTCTTTGCCCCAGAATTCGTCGTAGTTGAACTCGGCGAAATCCGGCGGCACCGTGGTTTCCCTGATTCGGGAGATTATTCCCGCCTTGATATAGGCCTCTTCGCCGAAGAGGTAGTAACCGGCTGTCTTCTCAGCTCCAATGGAATCAATGAAATTTTTATATTCGTCTGGTTTCATAATTCATAATAATAGTTCACAAATAGGAAAAGGTCAATTACTCTTTAAGTTGAATTCGACAAAACTCAAATTTTCTTCATTCCGTTAATTTTGCTTATTCAATAATTATGAATAAACATATTCCTTGACTAAAAATTTCTTTTGACTTATATTGAATAAGATGAGTTTGAAAAACGGGTCGCAGATATTGCTAATAAGGGTTTAAATGAAAGTCAGAAGCAGGATTCTATTATTAACACTACTTGTTTTCGCAAATGTTTTTGCCTCCTGGTCTTTGGAATGGACCGGAGAGCCCGGTTATGAAAAAGACGGTGTAGAGCCGGACGAAGGAGTTATCGGAGCGGCTTATAACTTCAGAATTCGTTTTGCCGCCGATGACCCTTCTGTAAACCCCCGATGGGTTCGTCTTTTCATCGACCTTAACGAGGACGGCAAGTTCAGCAAAAGCGAACAGTTCGAGCTTCAGCAAGTCCCGAACGAGCGGGATATCTGGACCCTTGAAAAAAATATCTCCATTTCCGAGGGCAAAACTCATCGTCAGCATATCGCCTACTATTTTCAGGCGATGGCAAACAACGAAATCAAGACCAGCAAGTTAACTTACGGCCCCACAATAGGCGGTTTCAACAACTCTTTCATCATCGAAGGCCAGGGGTGGTTCATCGAAGAGGCTCTATTGCCCCTCGAACTAAAAACAATGGCGGGAACCGAACAAATCGTCATTACCAACACCAGCAACACCGCCCTGACAGTTGCCTTGTCCCTTCCACAAGATTTCCCCGGCCCCTTTCACCCCCTCGAAGATATTGCATCTCAAGAAGTTAACGGGTTTGTAATAAGCGCGGTGGTTACCGATTCCCAAACAGAAAAGGTCGAGGAGGAAGACTTCAACCAGAACAGCTCCGAAGACGTGATTACATTCGAAAAGAAATTTGCACAAAACGGTATTTTCGGGATAGGGAAAAAGTCCGAAGGGGAGACAATTCTTCCTGGAGAATCTGTTTATATATGGCTTCAGATTCGCGCTCCTGCGACCACTCAGGGCGAAAACGCCATGGATGATCAAATGGTATATATCAAGCTTGAAGTGATACCTACAAACTCATAAAGAAGGAATGTATCGAAAAAGAGAGTTATTTATTTTCCCCAGAAAACCTTGATTGCTTAACTTAATAAGGATTCTCTTTTCCGAATTCAAATTTTAAAACGTAACATTTGGGAGGATAAGATGAGAACATTAGTTATCGTTGTATTGGCAGTAATGATTGCCATTACGGTATTTGCTGTGCCCGAAGAGATGAATTATCAGGGCAAGCTTACAGACCCGGACGGCGTCGCCATAGAAGGCACAGTCACTATCCGGTTTTCTCTGTGGGACGCCGAAACGGGCGGTTCCGAAGTCTGGTTCGAGAACAGGACTGTGGACGTTTTCCACGGGCTGTTCGATGTGAACCTCGGAGAAGTAAATCCCATAACACTCTTGTTTGAAGGGGATTTATGGCTTCAGCTTGCTGTCGAAGGCGAGGTTCTCGACTCCCGTCAGAGTATGACCGCCGTTCCCCACGCTTTCAGAGCCGCTGTGGCGGAGAGTCTGGCCGGCGGAGTTATTGTCGAACATAACGACCTGACAGGAATCCAGGGCGGCACCACCGATGAATACTACCATCTTAGCGAAATCCAGCACACCCAGCTTCACGCCCCCGGTTCAGATAATCAGAATCTATTCTCATCCGTAACCGATGGCGTCGATACTTACACTGCTTCCTCCGAAACTGACGGCTTAAGATTCGTAGGAACTGGCGGAGTCGATGTGAATGTGGATGACGTTACCGGCTCCATAACAATCGACGGTGCTTCCGCTGGCGACAATTGGGGATCACAGGCAGTCGAAAGCGACCCGTCTCTGACCGGTGACGGCACCTCCGGCACGGAATTGGGAATCGCCGCAGACGGCGTCAATGACTCACATATCAACTGGGGGCACGCCGCGGATGAAGTCGGTGCGGATGATGTTCCATACGATAACACAGCCTCCGGTCTTACTGCTCTTGATGTTCAAACCGCTATAGACGAACTCGATGACGCCATCGCGGCATCCGGTGACGGCTGGGGTTCGCAGGTTGCGCAGACCACACCGCGTCTTGACGGCGACGGCACAGCCGGCGACCCTCTCGATATCGCCCAACAGGGGGCCGCCGACGGCCAGGTTCTCAAATGGAACTCTGCATCTACTGCATGGCAACCAGACGACGATATAGATACCGACGAACAAGACCTCTCCCTAATAGGAACCAATTTGAACATCACCGACGGCACGGGTGTAAGCCTCGCAGGCTTCATGGACAATACAGACGACCAAACCGACGTCGAAGTGCCGTTGACCAGCACCGGCGATTTCGCGGTTGTCTCCGGCGAGACCGAAGTCCACGGGGCATTGGTTGACCTTGACGACGCGATAGTCGCGAACCAAAACGACATAGCGACTAACACGGCAGATATTGCGACAAACACAGCGGATATTGCAACGAACACAGCGGACATTGCTACCAATACAGCAGACATAGCAACGAACACGGCCGATATCGCAACGAACACCGGCGACATCGCCGATAACGCCTCCGATATTGCGACTCACATTGTCGCCGACGGCGATTTAGACGACACAAACGAGCTTATCACCGCCGGAAGCTACACCCACGGCACTCATACGCTATCTATCACCGAAGCCGGCACCGATTGGGACATCGATCTTTCCGCCCTCGACAACGCCGGTTCCGACGACCAAACCGACATCGAAGTGCCTTTGACCAGCACCGGCGATTTTGCCGTTGTCTCCGGCGAGACTGAAGTCCACGGCGCACTGGTAGATTTGGACGACGCGATTATCGCGAACCAAAACGACATAGCAACGAACACGGCGGACATCGCAACTAACACGGCAGATATTGCGACAAACACAGCGGATATTGCAACGAACACCGGCGACATCGCCGATAACGCCTCCGATATCGGGACTCACGTCGCCGCCGACGGCGATTTAGACGACACAAACGAGCTTATCACCGCCGGAAGCTATACCCACGGCACTCATACATTGACCATCACCGAGGCGGGCGCGGATTGGGACATCGATCTTTCCGCCCTCGACAACACCGGTTCCGACGACCAGACCGACATCGAAGTGCCTTTGACCAGCACCGGCGATTTTGCCGTTGTCTCCGGCGAGACCGAAGTCCACGGCGCACTGGTAGATTTAGACGACGCGATTGTCGCGAACCAAAACGACATAGCAACGAACACGGCAGATATTGCGACAAACACAGCGGATATTGCAACGAACACCGGCGACATCGCCGATAACGCCTCCGATATCGGGACTCACGTCGCCGCCGACGGCGATTTAGACGACACAAACGAGCTTATCACCGCGGGAAGCTATACCCACGGCACTCATACATTGACCATCACCGAGGCGGGCGCGGATTGGGACATCGATCTTTCAGCCCTCGACAACGCCGGTTCCGACGACCAGACCGATGTCGAAGTGCCGTTGACCAGCACCGGCGATTTTGCCGTTGTCTCCGGCGAGACCGAAGTCCACGGAGCATTGGTTGACCTCGACGACGCGATAGTCGCGAACCAGAACGACATCGCCACAAACACGGCGGACATTGCGACCAATACCGCCGACATAGCTACGAACACGGCGGATATCGCTACGAATGCTGGTGACATTGCCGGCCACATCGCCGCCGACGGCGACCTCGATGACACAAACGAGCTTCAGACTATCGCCGGAAGCGGAACTTCGGCCTTCACTCTTTCCGACGGCGGAGGGACAATCACTCTCGACGGCACCGGCGGAGTAAGCGTTTCCAGGTCGGGCAACACCCTGACCATCGACGCCTCTTCCCCAGGCGACGACTGGGGTTCTCAGGTAGCATCTACAACTGCACGCTTAACCGGCGACGGCACTGCGGGAAGTCCCCTCGATATTGCCCAGCAGAGCGCCACACCTGGCCAGGCACTCAAATGGAACGGCTCAGCTTGGGCACCCGCGGCGGATAACGTCAACGACGCCGATTCTGATCCTACCAACGAACATCAGGACCTCGGCTTCGTCAACGGCGGATCGACATATGGTTATTTCGAACATACTGTAACAATAACCGACGGCTCAAACGCCACGATTCGCGATTATTACGACACGGACACCGACGAGCAGGACCTTTCCCTTGTCGGCACAAATTTGAACATTACCGACGGCACGGGAGTAAGCCTCGCCGGATTCATGGACAACACCGACGAGCAGGACCTGTCATACACAGCCTCCACTCGCGCCCTTGGAATTTCCGGCGGCACCGGTGTAACTCTCCCGCTCGTGACATCAGCAGATGCCGGTCTCGCGCCCTCAAGCGGCGGCGGAACTACTAACTACCTCCGCGCTGACGGCACATGGGCCACTCCTCCGGGAACAGCTACCGGAGATATCACCTCGGTAGTTGCAGGGGACGGCCTTATCGGCGGCGGTTCTTCCGGCGCGGTTACCCTTCACGCCAACCCCGACGGTAGCTCTTTAGAAATAGTTTCCGACGCTCTGCAGGTGAGAGCCCTTGGAATAAAAGATTATCATATCGATTGGGGGCACGGAGCCGGGCAAGTCGATGCCGACAACGTTCCATTCGCGCCGTCAACATCGGGCGATTGGTCTATGGGAATCGATCCCGGAGATGTCGATGACGCTCTCGATCAGCTCGCAAACCGCGTCGATGGCCTCGAAGGCGGCACAGGCTCGGTTACCAGCATCACCGGCGGAACTGGAATCTCCCCGGCTGGCCCGGTTTCCGGAGCTGTCGATCTTTCGATAAACACAACGGAACTATCTCTAACAGGCCTTTCCGCCCCTTCTGCGACCTCCTTGAATGTCCTATACGGCACATCGGCCAGCACAGCAGTCGAGGGCAATGAAACCGCAACAATCACCGCCGGAACAGGCCTTACGGGCGGCATCTCCGGCGATGCTCTCGGAAATGGTTTCTCCGCAACATTGAATGTGAACTTCGGCGGAAGCGGCACGGCGACTACTGCCTCCCGTAGCGACCACACTCACTCCACTCTAACCCGCGGCACAGGCCTTACAGGCTCAAATTACAACGGCTCATCCGCCACCACATGGGCTGTGAATTTCGGAACAACGGCAGGGACAGTTGCAGAGGGCGACCATACCCACGCCGGCACCTACGACAACTACAGCGCATGGAACCTTCAGGCCGAGGGAGGAGCTTCGACAGCCATATCCTCCGGCGAGACGGTCAATTTCACCGGCTCAGGCGATGCCACCGTTACTCGAACCGGCAACACTATTGACATCGACGTTACCGCAACCGGAACCGATGACCAGAACCTCTCGCTGGTAGGAACGAACCTGAATATCGAAGACGGCACCGGCGTCAGTCTTGCGGGATTCATGGATAACACCGACGAACAGGACCTCTCATACACGGCATCGACCCGCACCATGAACATTACGGGCGGAACTGGAGCAACTTTGCCACTGTTTACCGCGACGGAAGCTGGTCTTGCCCCGCTCTCCGGCGGTAGTGCATCGAACTTCCTTCGCGCGGACGGCATATGGGCGGCTCCTCCGGGAGTTTCCGGTTCCGGAACTGCAGGATATACCGCGAGATGGATAACTTCAACCTCCTTAGGCACTTCGTCTATACAGGATAACGGATCGGGCAACATCGGCATCAACCGTGTTCAAAGCGCTACATATAGACTTGTAACAGAAAATGCGAGTAACGCCAAAGCATACTTAGCCGGGAATACATGGGGTGTTTACGGCGAGGGCGACGGCGCGGGCGTTTACGGAGTAACCGGTTCGGGACCACCATATACATACGGTATTCTCGGACACGGAAGCTTAGGTTACGGCGTCTATGGCTCCAGCCCAACAGTCGGTGTTTATGGCTATGGCAACGGGCTCGGCACATCCGGTGTCGTGGGCGAAGGTTCAACAAACGGCGTGCGGGGTGTCGGAACCTCTACAGGTGTCCGCGGCGAAGGTTCATCATACGGTGTTTATGCGCAAGGCGGAACCTATGGCGTCTATGCCACAGGAAGCACATATGGCGTCAGAAGCACAGGCGCATTCTATGGCGTTTATTCCACCGGAACGAGTTTCGACATCTACGCCTCCAACTCCTCGGCGGACAACTACTTTGCCGGATATGTCGGCATCAACAAAACCTCACCCTCCCAACGTCTCGATGTCGTCGGAAGGGTCCGTTTCAACGACCCCAGTTATATCGATTCAAGATATCTCGAAATCTACTCCAGCACTGCGAATTATATTCAAGCCACGAATGACCTCTATATAAACACATCTGCAAGTGCAGGAGGTATTATCCTCTCAACTCCTTCCGCCTCGCCAAGCGGATTGCAAGTAAAATCCGGCGGAACATCGGGAACACAATATGTAAGGTTCGACGCCAATTCTCAGCGCGTAGCTATCGGACCTACCACTGAACCATACACCCCGAGTTATAAGCTCGAAGTAGATGGTCTTGGCGCGGTTACCGCAATTTACGGTAGATATAACGCAACTAACTACGGTTATATGGGAGCAAACGGATACGGTGTTTACGGAAGAGGATCAAGCTATGCCGGTTACTTCAACGGCACACTCTATGGCACGGGTTTAATTAACGGTAACCAACTGCAATCCCGTGTAGCTACAGGAACCGCGCCCCTTGTCGTGGCCTCACAAACCCTCGTTACTAATCTTAATGCCGATATGGTTGACGGCCAGCATTACGACACCGATTGGAGCCTATGGACAGACATGACTAGCCATATCCGTCCCACAACCGCGGATAACTTCACAATCTACGACAACTCGAGCTCATATTACGGTCAATGGTATATGGCGAGCACAAATTGTTCTGCTATTGCAAGCTTAAGCTATGGATCTGGAACACATGCAGAATTATGTAGAGGTAGCACATACAGCTTGTATGGATCTGACGGAACTCATGGCGCTTATGGTTCAGGTTCAACTTATGGCATTTACGGAATCAACAGCACCTCAGCGAATTATTACGGCTACCTCGGCGGCGCTTCCTACGGAGTTTACGGAACCGATGGGACAAATTACGGCTATCTCGGAAGCGCTTCCTATGGTCTTTATGCCAGTGCAGAAGCTTCCAGCGATTATGCAGGCTATTTCTACGGTGATGTCTATATGACAGGGCCAAATGCGCAAAATACCCAAAGGCTCTATGTGTATAAATATAATAATGTTGCCAGCACTGAATATGGCATTTATGCTTATCAATACAACAACACAGATTTAACTTATTGTTCTGCCGTGTATGGATACTCAGGCTCTTCGAGCGATGGTAGCGATTACGATGTTTATGGTATGAGAGGGGCTGTCAAGGGATATGCCTATTATGGCGATCCTTATTCCGCTGGTGTTGCAGGAATATCATATCATGATTATAGTAGAAGTGCTGGTGTTTTCGGAGGAGATAACTCAGTAAACACAGAATGGGGAGCATTAGGATACCGAAATTCAGGAGGAACGGATTACGGCGGATATTTCAATGGCGGCTATACCGGTGGTTCTGGACGCAGACGCCCAACTGCCGGAAATTCAGCGGGCTTAGACGGCATGCCGCATATCAATGTAGGTATCGGCGCATGGGGCGACCTCTTCGGAGCCGACATTCACGGAAAAATATACGGCACCTATACCGAAGGTGGAAGATATGCCCTTTACACAAATGGCGATCGCTTTACTAACGGCATGGATGTCCACTTAACCGACGTTGGCGAAGACGAAATGGCGGTCAGCTATACCGCAACCTCAATCGAAGCCACAATAAATCTCGATGGCCGAGGAAGGCTTAATGACGGCACTCGTAGAATAGAGTTCAACTCTGAATTCCGCAAGATTATCGACCCGGATAAACAGGTTACCGTAATCGTCACACCTCTCGGATGTTGCAACGGCGTCTATCTCTCAGAGGTCGATGAAAACGGTTTTACCGTTGTCGAGAACAACGGCGGAAGAAGCGACATCGAGTTTATGTGGATTGCAATCGCCCGCAGAATCGATGCCCGCGATAAAGACCAACTTGCCCGCGAAGTCGTGTCATCCGATTACACAACGAAGCTCGCCCGCGGATTACATTGCGATTCAGACAAGCTCTCCGACGGCGAAGGTCTTTATTTCCAAAATGGCGATTTGACTGTTGGAGTGCATGAGTCTAAGCAAGTTAACGAAGGGTTCATCACCCTGAAGAACCAATTTGTCGAAGAACCACAAGCTCGTTCCTATGAAGAATGGTGTGCGGCATTTACTTCCTTTGGCGAAGATATCTCGATTATCGAATCGGAATTCGACCAAATAGCAAAAGAAAAAAAGAGGGAGCAAGCTGAACAGGAGAATCCCTTGGAAAATACTCATAAGCCTGAATCTCCAGAATTGCCTACGCCTGGCCCGAGGGACAATATCGTAAAATAACACTAAATCATCGTTCTTTAATAAATTTACGTGAGTTCGAGGGCAAAATGCCTCATGGATAGGCTTGCAGGCCGGAAACCAAGGGCAAGCGGCATCATTCGAGGCGGTAGTGGCACGATTCGAGAGGAAAGTGCATCCCTCAGAATGGCAAGGGCTTTGACCGGAAGGGCAAGTGCCTTAGGGCAAGTGGCAAGTGGCATAGAACCAATGGCAAGTGCGTCGATCCGAGGGGCAAGTGCGTCGTTCCGAGGGGCAAGTGGCATAGTCCGAGGCTCTGTTCGTGGCACTTGCCGTTAGGATTCACGCAATCGACAATAAAATAGAAAAGAAGATCATTATGATCAAAAATAACCGATTTACTGATGACACTCAGGACGAACCGAGTTACACGATTATCGAGGTGGAATAGAAAAAGAATAGAATAAGAGAGGACATCGAGATGAAAAGACTAACTATTATCATGCTTATCGTGGCGGCACTCGCGCTTTTCGCCGATATTCCGCAGACGATGAATTATCAGGGCAAACTAACTGACTCCGATGGCGTAGCCATCGAAGGCGAGACGGAAATCATCTTTCGCATCTACGATGTCGCGTCCGGCGGAACAGCTTTGTGGACGGAGACTCATCCCGCAGTCGAGGTCTATAATGGCCTTTTCGATGTCCAACTCGGTTCGATTACTACACTCAATCTGCCCTTCGACGAGAGATACTACATCGAACTCGAAGTCGAGGGGGAAATCCTCGCTCCGAGGGAGGCTATGAATTCGGTAGGCTATGCTTTCCGTGCGGGAATCGCGGACAGTGTGGCCGGCGGGGCCGGCGGAAGCGCATATTGGACTTTATCCGGTTCGGATCTTTACGCCAACAGCACAGGCTATAATATAGGAATAGGGACGACATCGCCCGTTTACGACCTCGATGTAAGAAGCCGTCTCGGTGTTTACGACGGCACCAATTTCATCGACCTGAACCCGGCCGCTTCACAGATTCGGTTCAATAGCTCCGGAGTTTTGAGCATCAATTCCGGTGTGAGTTACGGCGGCATCGAATCCAGCGGCGAATGTATCACAATCGACGGCGGAACTCGAAATGTCGGCATCGGCACGACGAACCCCCTCGCCCGCCTCGCCCTCGACGGCGACGGCGCGGCGCATTAC
>Ga0272444_10003478_pt1 | contig 14115 bp, 11 predicted proteins | sample SSMForm13_FD_201033 | JGI IMG/M metagenome (GOLD analysis project Ga0272444, IMG submission 201033) | Marine sediment archaeal communities from Little Sippewissett salt marsh, Falmouth, MA, United States - SSM-Form-13 | ecosystem: Environmental > Aquatic > Marine > Wetlands > Sediment ...
CCCCGCTTTGCCAGATGCTTCGTAATCGCCGCCGTCAAGGTCGTCTTCCCATGATCAATATGCCCGATCGTCCCCACGTTTACGTGCGGCTTCGTCCTCTCAAACTTCTGCTTAGACATGGTCTCCCCCTCTACTCCATCCGTCTTGTTCTCTGAGTCGAGCTCGTTGCACGCCCGCACCTCTGCGGGATCGGCGCGTCCAAGCTACCATCGGTAGTGTGCAAAGGCTTTATTCGCTTCAGCCATCCTGTGAGTGTCTTCTTTTTTCTTGATCGCGGCTCCCCGGCCGTTGGCGGCGTCCAGCAACTCGCCCGCAAGCTTTGCAGCCATGCTTTTTTCACCGCGTTGCCTCGAGTACGATATAATCCATCGCAAGCTCAGGGCCTGGCTTCGACCGGGCTTGACCTCGGTAGGCACCTGGTAGGTGGATCCTCCCACGCGGCGGGACTTGACTTCCACGACGGGTTTCACATTGTTCACAGCTTTTTTGAACAGTGCCAGGGGATCTTCCTTGGTCTTCTGCTCCATGACCCGAAAGGACTCGTAGAGAATCGACTGGGCAATGCTTTTCTTGCCGTCCTTCATCAGATAGTTGATGAACTTGGCCACCAACGGGCTTTTGTACACCGGATCCGGAATGATCGTCCTTTTGTCTGCCACTCGTTTCCTGGACATGTCCTGCTCCTCTAAATGCCCTTGGGTCGCTTGGCCCCGTATTTGGACCGCCCCTGCCGACGGTCGTTGACTCCCGAGGTGTCCATGGACCCCCGAATAATATGGTAGCGAACGCCGGGGAGATCCTTCACGCGTCCGCCGCGGATCATGACCACCGAGTGCTCCTGAAGGTTGTGACCCACGCCGGGAATGTAGGACGTCACCTCGATGCCGTTCGTGAGACGCACCCTGGCCACCTTCCGCAGCGCCGAGTTCGGCTTCTTCGGGGTGGAGGTGTAGACCCTGACGCAGACTCCGCGCTTCTGCGGACATTGCTGCAATGCGGGCGTCTTCACTTTCTTTCGGGTTTTCTCGCGTCCCTTACGAATGAGTTGATTGATCGTCGGCATGTACGGCTCTCCTGCTCTTGGTTGTCGCTTTCGTCGTTCCGTTCGGGGTCGTCGAGCGGCGTAGCTTTCCGAAATATCAAAATTCTTCTTTTTATGTTTTCAGAAACGATTTGTCAAGATCATTGTTGTAAAACCTGCGAAAAATTCCTCTGTATGGGAGGCCCTCATCACGCTGCCGAGACCTCGTCCTCCCATTCGGGGACTTCAATCTCCTGATCGCGGTACTCCCGTACACCGGTCCCTGCCGGTACCAAGCGTCCCATGATCACGTTTTCCTTGAGTCCCTTCAAATAGTCCACCTTCCCTGCAATGCTCGCATCGGAAAGGACCTTGGTCGTTTCTTGGAAAGAAGCTGCAGAAATGAAGCTTTCCGTACTCAAGGACGCCTTGGTGATCCCGAGAAGAAGCGGTTCGGCGGTAGCGGCCGCCCCTCCTTCCGCCACGATTCTTAGGTTCTCTTCCTCGAATCTCCACTTCTCCACCTGCTCGCCAAGGAGAAATCCGGAGTCGCCAACCCCGGTCACCGTCACCTGCTTGAGCATCTGCCTCACAATGACCTCGATGTGCTTGTCGTTGATGGCCACGCCCTGAAGCCGGTAGACCTCCTGGACCTCGTCCACCAGGTACTTGGCTAGCTCCTTGATCCCACGAATCCGGAGGATGTCGTGTGGGTTTGCGGAGCCGTCCATGAGGGGCTCTCCGGCACGGACATAATCTCCTTCGAGCACGCTTACGTGCTTCCCTTTGGGAATGAAGTAGTCCACCGGCTCGCCCAGTTCAGGTGTGATGGTCACCTTTCGCCGGCCTTTGCTGTACTTTCCGAAGGAGACCGTTCCGTCAATCTCACTCAGGATCGCGTTCTCCTTGGGCTTCCGGACCTCGAAAAGCTCGGCTACCCGGGGCAGACCCCCTGTGATGTCCTTGGTCTTCGTGGTCTCGCGTGGAATCTTGGCCAGGACCGTCCCGGCGCCCACCTTCTGACCCTCCTCCACCACGATGATGGCACCGATGGGCAGGTGGTATCGAGCCCGTCCCTTGCTCGTGCCCGGGATTGCAGCGGTCTTTCCTCCGTCGTCCTTGAGGGAAACCCGGGGTCTCGCCTCCGTGTCCCGGCTCTCGATGATCACCCGGCTGATCTTTCCGGTCACGTTGTCACGTCGCTCCTGCATGGTCACTCGGTCGATGATATCCCCGAACTTGACCTCGCCCGGCACCTCCGTGAGAATCGGTATGGTGAAGGGGTCCCACTCTACGAGGAGCTGGTTGGGTTTGATGGCTTCGCCGTCCTCGACCTTGAGCAGGGCGCCGTAAGGAACCGGGTAGCGTTCAATCTCCCTTCCTCCCTGCCCCAGAACCGATACCTCACCGTTGCGGTTCATGACCACAAGATCTCCGTCTTCATTGCGGACCACCTTCAGGTTCACCAGACTGATCTTGCCCTTGTTCCGGGACTGCACCGTGGTCTGCTCCACGCTCTTGCTGGCGGTCCCACCAATGTGAAACGTCCGCATGGTCAACTGGGTTCCCGGCTCGCCGATGGACTGCGCGGCCATAATGCCGATGGCCTCTCCGATGTTCACCTCGTGGCCGTGGGCAAGATCCCGGCCGTAGCACTTCTTGCACACGCCGTGACGTGACTGGCACGTTAGCACGGAACGTATTCGAACCTTTTCAATACCCGCCCCCTCAATGCTCTTGACTTTCTGCTCGGTGATCTCCTCATTTGCCTGCACCAGGAGATCCCCGGTGATCGGGTCGAAGATGTCCTGAAGCGCAACCCTTCCGAGGATTCGGTCTCCGACCCGCTGGATGATTTCGCCACCCTCCACCAGGGAGGAAACCCAGATCCCGTCCAGCGTGCCGCAGTCCTCCTCCACGATGACGGTATCCTGGGCAACATCGACCAGCCGCCGCGTCAGGTATCCCGAGTTGGCCGTCTTGAGGGCCGTATCCGCCAGGCCTTTTCGAGCACCGTGCGTGGAGATGAAGTACTGAAGCACGGTGAGACCCTCGCGGAAATTAGATGTAATCGGCGTTTCGATGATCTCGCCGCTGGGTTTGGCCATGAGACCGCGCATGCCTGCGAGCTGCCGCATCTGGTCCTTACTGCCCCTGGAACCCGAATCGGACATCATGTAGATCGGGTTGAAGCTGTTGGTCTGGGTCTTCTCGCCTTTCGGGCCGGAAAGCTCCTCCACCGCCATCTCGGTCATCATCTCGCCGGCGATGCGCTCCGTGGACTGGGCCCAGATGTCCACCACCTTGTTGTACTTCTCACCGTCCGTGATCAGGCCGCCTTTGTACTGATCATCAATCTTACGGACCTCCTTCTCCGCCTTCTCCAGAATCTCGTCCTTTCGTGAAGGGATGATCATGTCGTTCATGGAGATGGAAATCCCGGACAGCGTCGCGTACTTGTACCCGATGTCCTTCAGGCGGTCGGAGAGGATGACCGTGGCCTTGATCCCCTCTCTTCGGTAGGACGCGTTGATGAGGCCTCGCAGCTCCTTCTTGTTCATCACCCGATTGATCAGGCTGAAGGGAAGACGGCTGGGAAACACCTCGTAGAGAAGGACCCGCCCGGTGGTGGTATCCTCGATCTTTCCGTTGATTCGAACCTTGATCATGGCGTGGAGATCAAGCTCACCGGCGTCGTGGGCGATCCGAACCTCCTTGGGGCTGGAGAACACCCGGCCTTCCCCCTTCATGTAGGGACGCTCCCGTGTCATGTAGTAGATGCCCAGAACGATGTCCTGGCTCGGCACGATAATAGGCTCGCCGTTCGCCGGGGAGAGGATGTTGTTCGTGGACATCATCAGGACCCGCGCCTCGATCTGCGCCTCGATGGAGAGTGGCACGTGGACTGCCATCTGGTCCCCGTCGAAGTCGGCGTTGAACGCCGTACAAACGAGAGGGTGGAGCTGGATCGCCTTGCCTTCGATCAGGATGGGCTCAAAGGCCTGGATTCCGAGCCGGTGCAGCGTAGGGGCCCGGTTGAGCAGGATGCAGTACTCACGCACCACTTCGTCCAGGGCGTCCCACACCTCGTAGGTCTCCCGCTCCACCATTTTTTTGGCGGACTTGATGGTCGTGGCCAGGCCCTTCTCGTCCAGCTTGTTGTAAATAAACGGCTTGAAGAGCTCCAGAGCCATCTTTTTGGGAAGACCGCACTGGTGGAGCCTCAGATCCGGTCCGACCACAATGACCGATCGGCCGGAGTAATCCACGCGTTTTCCGAGAAGGTTCTGACGAAACCGTCCTTGCTTCCCCTTGAGCATGTCGCTCAACGACTTGAAGGGGCGCTTGTTCGCGCCGGTAACGACCTTGCCCCGGCGACCGTTGTCAAAAAGGACGTCCACCGCCTCCTGAAGCATCCGCTTTTCATTCCGCACGATGATCTCAGGTGCGTTGAGCTCCAGGAGCCTCTTGAGTCGATTGTTCCGGTTGATCACCCGCCGGTAGAGATCGTTGAGATCCGATGTGGCAAATCTGCCCCCGTCCAGGGGAACGAGCGGGCGGAGGTCCGGAGGCAGGACCGGGATTACGCTGAGAATGGTCCACTCCGGGTGGTTCTTCGACTCCCGGAACGCATCGATGACCTTGAGGCGTTTGGCCAGCTTCTTCCTCTTCGCATCCGAGCGCGTTTCCATCATCTCGGCGCGAAGAGTGCCCGAGAGTTCCTCGAGATCCAGGCGGCTGAGCATGGTTCGAACCGCTTCGGCCCCGATCCCGACCTCGCACCGGTCCCCATAGTCCTCCCGGACCCGCATGAGCTGCTCGTCCGTAAGCAGGCTGTTCGCGGCAAGAGGCGTGTCCTTGGGGTCGATCACGATGTAATTCTCGAAATAGAGGACGCGCTCCAGGTCTTTCAGGGTAAGGTCCAGGAGATTCCCGATCTTGGAAGGCAGGCACTTGAGGAACCAGATGTGGGCCACGGGTGCGGCAAGCTCGATGTGTCCCATGCGCTCCCGTCGCACCTTGGACTGGATCACCTCCACCCCACACTTTTCGCACACGATCCCCCGGTGCTTCATGCGCTTGTACTTGCCGCAATTGCACTCGTAATCCTTGATGGGTCCGAATATCTTGGAACAGAACAGACCGTCCCGCTCCGGCTTGAAGGTGCGGTAGTTGATCGTTTCCGGCTTCTTGACCTCCCCGTAAGATCTTTCGCGGATTTTCTCCGGCGAGGACAGAGAGATCTTCACGGCGTTGAAGCTGGACGGGTCTTTCGGCTTTGAAAAAAAGTTATAAAGCTCTTCCAATGTTCGCTCCTTTTCCGAGGCGTGCTAAAGCCTCATGCCCCGGTCAGTTGCAGGTGGAGTTCCCACCCTCACACAAGCTGGGCCTCTAGGCCTGGCTGTCCTCGAACAGCTGGACCTCCAAGCCGAGGCTGAGGAGCTCCTTGATGAGCACCTTGAAGGACTCCGGCAACCCGGCCTCAAGAATGTTGTTTCCCTTTACGATGCGTTCATACATGCGTGTTCTGCCCGCCACATCATCGGATTTTACGGTCAGGAACTCCTGGAGGGAATAGGCCGCACCGTACGCCTCCATGGCCCACACCTCCATTTCTCCCAATCGTTGGCCTCCGAACTGGGCCTTGCCTCCCAGGGGCTGCTGGGTCACCAGGGAGTAAGGCCCTATGGAGCGCGCGTGAATCTTGTTGTCCACCAGGTGATGGAGTTTCATGATGTACATGACGCCGACGGTTACCTGTCGGTCGAAGGCCTCGCCCGTCCTGCCGTCATACAGAGTCGCCTGCCCGGTGACGGGTAGGTTTGCCTTTTCCAGGCATTCCTGGATCTCGTCTTTGGCCCCGTCGAACACCGGTGAGGCCATGTGGACGCCATCACGAACGAGCATGGCGTTTTCCACGAGATCGTTGTCGTCGAGACCCTTGTAGGCCTGGTTGAATTCCCGCGTGTCGAAGGCGTCCTTGAGCTTCTTACGAAGGGCGGTGAAATCCTTTTTCGCCTGCTTCTTCCTGAGAGTTTCGAGAAGCTCTCCCACCTGCCTTCCCAGTTCCTTGGATGCCCATCCCAGGTGGGTCTCTAGGACCTGGCCCACGTTCATTCGCGAAGGCACGCCAAGAGGGTTCAGGATGATATCCACAGGAGTACCGTCCGCAAAGTAAGGCATGTCCTCGAGGGGCAGGATTCGGGACAGGACACCCTTGTTCCCATGGCGTCCGGCCATCTTGTCCCCTACGGAGAGCTTCCTTTTGACGGCCACATACACCTTGACCATCTTAATGACGCCCGGTGCGAGCTCGTCTCCCTGGCTGAGCATCTCCAGCTTCATCTCGAAGAGCTCTTCGATCCTGCGGATTCGCGCCTGGTACTTCTCCACGATCATTTCCATCTCTTCGATCAGATCCATAGACGCTTTCAAGTCCGCGCCCGCCCAGAGCACCACGGGGATGCGCTCCACATCCTCTTCCGTAATCGTCTTCCGATTGCTCAGGATCGCCTTGGTCTTGCCCTTTTCTCGAAGGTTGGTTTTCAGCTTCTGCCCGACCAGGATCTCTTTCAGCCTGGCACGTGCACTTCGCTTGACGATCTTGGACTGGTCCTCCCGATCCTTTTCCAAGCGGGCCTTTTCCGCCTCTTCAATGGACAGGGATCGCTGATCCTTGTCCACTCCGCGCCGCGCGAAAACCCGGGCGTCAATCACCGTGCCTTCCGCTCCGGGCGGGACTCGAAGAGATGTGTCCTTTACATCCCCGGCCTTATCTCCAAAGATGGCCCTCAGGAGCTTCTCCTCCGGGGAAAGTTGGGTCTCGCCCTTGGGAGTGATCTTCCCCACCAGGATGTCCCCTGGACCCACCTCGGCGCCTATCTTGACGATTCCGCTCTCGTCGAGGTTCTTCAGGGCCTCCTCGCCCACATTGGGGATGTCCCGGGTGATCTCCTCTTTTCCAAGCTTGGTGTCCCTGGAGACCACTTCGAACTCCTCGATGTGGACAGATGTGTAAATGTCCTCCTTGACCACCCGTTCACTCACGATGATGGAATCCTCGAAGTTGTACCCCCCCCAGGACATGAACGCCACCATGACGTTCTGACCCAGGGCCAGCTCCCCGAGTTCCGTGGCCGGACCGTCCGCTATGATCTGGCCCCTTTGAATCTCTTCGCCCTTTTGAACGATAGGCTTCTGATTGTAACAGGTGTTCTGGTTCGACTTCTTGTACTTGACGAGCTTGTAAATCCTGACCTCGTCCTCTCCTTCGGCCGGTCTGCTCGTCCGAACCACAATGCGTGAGGCGTCCACGTCCTCTACCACACCGTCTGCCTTAGCCACCACGCTCACGCCGGAGTCCTGAGCGACCACCCCTTCAATCCCGGTGCCGATCAGCGGTGCCCTTGCCTTGAGAAGCGGTACGGCCTGGCGTTGCATGTTCGAACCCATGAGGGCGCGGTTGGCGTCATCGTGCTCCAGGAAGGGGATGAGGGATGCGGAAACGCTCACGAGCTGATCCGGGGACACGTCCATGTACTTCACTTCACTCACCGGCGCCTTGCTCGCCTCCCCCTCGATTCGAACCGCCGCCTCCGGATTCACGAAATTGCCCTTGCCGTCGAGAGGTGCATTGGCCTGGGCAATCGGAAAATCTTTCTCGTTCAGGGCCGAGAGGTATTCGATCTCCTTGCCCGCCCGGCTGTCCTGCACCACACGGTAGGGCGTCTCGATAAAGCCGAACTCGTTGACTCGCGCGTAGGTGCTGAGCGAGACGATCAGGCCGATATTGGGTCCTTCAGGGGTCTCAATGGGGCAAATCCTGCCGTAGTGGGTAGGATGGACGTCTCGCACCTCGAACCCGGCCCTTTCCCGGGTCAACCCACCGGGGCCTAGGGCACTGAGCCTCCGCTTATGGGTCACCTCGGAAAGCGGATTGGTCTGGTCCATGAACTGGGAAAGTTGACTCGTGCCGAAGAACTCCTTGACCACGGCGGAAACCGGCTTGGAGTTGATGAGGTCGTGCGGCATGAGCGTTTCCACCTCCTGGAGGCTCATCCGCTCCTTGATGGCCCGCTCCATCCGCACCAGGCCGATCCGGTACTGATTCTCCAGCAGCTCCCCGACGGAACGCACCCTGCGATTGCCGAGGTTGTCGATATCGTCCACCATGGCCTCATTCGTCTTGAGCCGAATGAGCTCCTTGACCGTGGCGATGATGTCCTCCTTGAGCAGGACACGGGTGTCGAGGGGTTCTTCTCGGCCGAGGCGGTGGTTCAGCTTAAGCCTCCCCACGGGGGAGAGATCATATGTGGCCATCCCGAAAAAGAGGCTGTTGAAAAAGTTGTTCGCCACTTCCTGCGTCGGCGGACTGCTCGGACGCATCTTGCGGTAGATCTCGAGTGTGGCCTCCTCGCTCGTTTCGATCTTGTCTAGAAGCATCGTGTCCCGAATGGTCGTGCTCACCTCGGGTCCTTCCAGCACAAGGCAGCGAATCTCGTTGATCCCATGCTCCGGAAGGGTTTGGAGGACTTCCAGGGTCAGGGGCTGGTTCCCACTCACCAGGACCTCACCGGTTTCGGAGCCCAGAATGTCCTCCGCAGCCACGCGCCCTTCCATATCCTCGTAGGTCAAGGGGATATGAGAGATGCCCGCGGTCTCGAGCTGTCGATGAAGCCTCTTCGTATACTTGTCTCCGGCTTTGGCCAGCTTCTTCTTCGTCTTGGGATGAACGATCTCCTTGCTGATCCGGTGCTGATACAGGGTATCCAGGTTCACCGGCCTCAGGCACTCCTCCTTCTTGAGCTGGATGGTCTCGGTGTCGTAAAATTCCCCGAGAAGGTCCTCCACGGAGTACCCGAGCGCTTTCAGGAAGGTGGTCGCGGGAAACTTCCTTCGGCGGTCTATCCGAACATAGAGGAGATCCTTGGGGTCGAATTCGAAGTCCAGCCAAGACCCCCGAAGAGGGATAACGCGGGCCGAGTAGAGAAGCTTTCCGCTGGAATGCGTCTTCCCTTTATCGTGATCGAAGAAAACACCCGGTGAACGATGCAGCTGACTCACAATGACACGCTCGGTTCCATTGATGATGAACGTGCCGCGTTCCGTCATCATGGGCAAGGTCCCGAAGTAGATTTCCTGCTCCTTGATGTCCCGAATGCTCTTGGTCCCGTCCTCCGCGTCCATATCGAAAACGAGCAGACGCACCGTGAGCTTGAGGGGTGTCTCGTACGTCATCCCCTTGGCCAGGCATTCCTCCTCGCTGTACTTGTTCTCCTCGAAGGAGTACCGGACAAATTCCAGGGAAGAGGTCCCACTGAAATCCTGGATAGGAAACACGCTTCGAAACGCTCCCTGCAGACCGACCTCCTTGCGGTCCTCGGGCACGGTCTCTTTTTGCAGAAAGCGCTCGTAGGACTGCTTCTGCATCTCGATCAGGTTCGGGATATCGATGATCTTGTGAATCCTCCCGAAATTCCTTCTCACGTGGCGGCTGCTGCCGTTTTCATTCGACTTCATCAGATCTCCTCAGGACTCAAAATGCGGAGTGCCTTCCGTGGCGGTGTTGAAAAATCCACGGAAGAGGATCTCGCCCGAAAACCACGAAATGCGCGAAGTGCATGAAGAACCCTGGACTGTTCCTCATGGCCCCACGCACCTCGTTTTCAGCTCGATGCAAGCTTCTTTTCTTCCGCAAATACACCCGAATCCATCCCGCCTTCTGCGGCAGGATGTCCTGCCCGCGGGAATCAGGCCCGCGGGCAGGCAAAGGCCCTACTTAATCTCGACCGTGGCACCCGCTTCTTCCAACTGCTTTTGAATGTCTTCTGCCTCTTCTTTGTTTACACCTTCCTTTACCGCTCCGGGGACACCGTCCACCAAGGCTTTCGCTTCCTTGAGACCCAGCCCGGTAATGGCGCGCACGACCTTGATCACCTGTATTTTCTTGTCCCCCACGCCGGTCAACATGACGTCAAACTCCGTCTGCTCCGCCGCCGCTTCCTGGGCAGGAGCTCCGGGGCCCCCCACGGCGGCAACGGCCACCGGAGCGGCGGCGCTCACGCCGAACTTGTCTTCCAGTTCCTTCACGAGCTCGGAGAGCTCGAGAACGGTCATATTTGCGATATATTCAATGACGTCTTCTTTGGTAATGTTGGCTGCCATCCGTTTTTTCCTCCGTACCTCTCTAGGTGTCTTTCTTGAAATCAGCGCCGTGAACTCGATCCGGGAATCTACGCTTCCGCGCTTTTCTTTTCTTCCAGGGCCTTCAAGACGTTCAGGAATTGAACAATCACACCGTTCAATACCCGCACAAACGAACCCGGCACGCCCTGCATGGCCGCAAGGACCTGTGCCAACAGGTCTTCCCGTCCCGGCAGCCTCGCCAGGCGCTGGATGGCGTCGGCATCCAGCATCTTTCCCGACATCTGCCCTGCCTTGAGTTCGAGATTCTTGAGGTCCTTGCCGAGATCCACCAGGACCTTTGCCGGTGCCACAACCTCTTCGTAGGAAATGGCCACAGCTGTGGGACCGACAAAAAGCTCATTCAGGACGTCCGTATCCGTGTCCCGGCTCGCCAAGGCCAGAAGACGGTTCTTGACGACCTGAAACTCCGTTCCCGTATCACGAAGGGCGCTGCGGAGCCTGTTGATGTCTTCCACATCAAGCCCTTTATAGTCCACGAGAAACGTCGCTTCGGCGCGTTCCAGACGTTCTTTCATGTCGGCCACGAAGGCTTCTTTCTGTGTTCTGTCCAAAAAACAATCACCCCCTCTCTGGAAAATTGACGGAGTCGCAAAAGCCCTTTGTCAGATGATCTACCCCCGCAGTTCCAATGAATGAAAGCGTTGCCTGCAGCGGTAGAGCGGGCTCTTGAAAGACCGTCGAAATCTAGACGTACGGCGCCAGAGTCAGGGGTGCCTCCGGGATGTTTCACGTTGTCGTGGTCTCGGTAGGCTTAACCTCTCCAATTTAAGCCGTTCAGGCACCCACTGTCTTTGACCGTATTATGTAGGCCCGGGTGAACCAACGCCTTGCTCCCGGGCGGTTTTCTAAAAAGCACAACAAATCATTCGGCCATTCATGATTCCGCGCCCTTCCTGCTGTTGGAGAACGCCGAATGCCGAACAGATAAGGGAACGGTTCGCAGGACCCGGGCTCGAAGTTCCATTGACCCTTTCACAGGGGCCTCCGATCGCTGCGATCCTTTGGAAGCCCACGGATTTGGCTTCACTTCGTTTCGAACGTACGGTCTTTATGACGCCCGCAGCCCGATCCCGGCGAATCGAATAACGAAACCCACAGGACAGAATAGTCAAACGCGATTACAGACTGGACAGATCCTTTAGAGTCGACGGATCCACCTTGATGCCCGGCCCCATGGTCGTGGAGATGGCGATTCCTTTCAGATAGGTTCCCTTGCTTGCAGGAGGTTTCAGGCGGAGAATGGTGTCCATGAAAGCGCCGATGTTCTGGAGGAGTCCGTCCACCCCGAACGAAACCTTGCCCATGGGTGCGTGCACGATGCCGGCCTTTTCCACGCGGAAATCGATCTTCCCCGCCTTGACTTCTTTGACGGCCCTGGCCACGTCGAATGTGACCGTCCCGAGTTTGGCGTTGGGCATCAACCCCCTCGGACCGAGAACCCGTCCGAGTTTGCTGACCGATCCCATCATGTCCGGCGTCGCAATGGTCTTGTCGAACTCCAGCCATCCCTGCTGTATCTTTTCGACGTACTCATCCGATCCCACGTAGTCTGCCCCGGCCTCAGAGGCCTCTTTTTCCTTCTCCCCCTTCGCGAAAACCAGGACACGGACTTCCTTGCCGACCCCGTTCGGAAGAACCACAGTTCCCCGCACCATCTGGTCGGCGTGCCTCGGATCGACCCCGAGCCGGACGGCGAGATCAACGGTTTCGTCAAACTTCGTATACGCGCAATCCAGCGCCAGTTGAACCGCGTCTTTAAAACTGATCCGCTCTCCCCTGGCCACCTTGGCCGCAGCTTCCTTGTATTTCTTTCCTCTCTTGCCCATACCCGATTATCCTCTTTGACGCTAATCCGTCACCGTAAGCCCCATACTTCTCGCGGTGCCTTCGATAATCCTTGAAGCGTTTTTGATATCGTAAGCGTTCAGGTCTTCGAACTTCACTTTGGCGATCTCTTCGATCTGCTGACGAGTCACCTGTCCCACCTTTTCCTTGTTGGGTTCACCCGACCCCTTGGCGATCTTGGCGGCCTGTTTGAGCAACACGGCGGCCGGCGGGGTTTTGGTGATGAAAGAAAAGGACCGATCTGCATAAATCGTGATGACCACCGGGATGACCGTCCCCGCCTGATCCTGGGTTTTCGCATTGAAGGCCTTGCAGAACTCCGCGATGTTCACCCCGTGCTGACCGAGTGCCGGTCCGATGGGAGGAGACGGATTGGCTTGCCCCCCTTTGACCTGAAGCTTTACGCTGGCGATGATTTTCTTTGCCATGGGTTTCCTCTTGACTCCCTGATCATGTTCCGCAATCCCGCTTCCATAACGGTCCACCCCTTGCCGCTGCTTCGGTGGACCTTACGCCTACGGGTGAAATCACACTTTGTTTACTTGAATGAAGTCGAGTTCCACGGGGGTAGCACGGCCGAAGATGGTGATGAGAACCCTCAGCTTCTCTTTGTCCTCCTTCACCTCCGAAACCGTCCCCTGAAAATTACTGAACGGGCCGTCGATGACGCGTACCTCGTCCCCTTCCTCGAATGTAAATTTCGGCTTGGGCTTGCTGATTCCCTCCTCCATCTGCCGGATGATCCGTTCCGCTTCCTCATCCGGAATAGGAGCCGGGCGCATCTCTCCGCCCACGAAACCCGTCACCTTGGCTGTGCTGTTCACCGTGTGCCATGTATCGTCATTCAGGACCATCTGGACGAGGATGTACCCGGGATAGAATTTGCGGGAAGAGGTCCTTTTCTGACCCTTCTTGAGCTCAACGACTTGCTCCGTCGGAACCACGATTTTCCCGAAGTGGGCCTCCTGGCCTAGGGTTCGAATCCTCTCCTCAAGGTTCAACTTCACCTTGTGCTCGAAGCCCGAGTACGTGTGCACCACGTACCACTTGAAATCAGGGCCGGTATGCTCGCTGTTCTCGTTCATCGTATCCATCCCAGGGCTTCGCACCGATCGGCCCTGTTCCCACCTGCAGACCCTGAATAAGGTTGCACCCTATCCGACAACTGTCTTGATCACCTTGATCAGACCAAAATCGATCACCCCCAGGAAAAGGGCGGCGATGAGAACCAGAAAAATGACCATCGCCGTAGATGCAAGCAACTCCTTTCGTGTCGGCCACTTGACCTTTTTCAGCTCGACACGGGCCTCCCGAAGGAACTGCACCGCCATGGAAAAATAGTTCTTTATGGATTTCTTTTCGGACTTTTTCTTCTCGGGTTCTTTTCGGACAACCGGCTGCACCGGCTTTTTCGGAGCAGGAGGTTTTTCCGCTTTTCTCTCTTCCTCCGCCGGTAAGGCAGGGGCCTCCTCAGTGACCGCAGCCTTCGCCTGGGGCTCCGATTGGGACCGTTTCCTGCTGCTCCGTTTTTTCTTTTTCTTGTTGGCCGGTTTTTTCATCTCTGTATCCGGTAATCCCTTCGAAAAGTCGAGCACCGTATGGCGGTGTTGCGCTTCGACGAAAAAAGATGGCAGGCCAGGAGGGATTCGAACCCCCAACACCCGGATTTGGAGTCCGGTGCTCTAGCCGTTAGAGCTACTGGCCTGCAAGGTCTCAGCGCGCTTACTTCGTCTCCTTGTGCAAGGTATGGGTTCTGCACGTCGGACAGTATTTACGAAACGCCAGTTTGTCGGGCGTTTTTCTCTTGTTCTTGGTCGTCGTGTAGTTCCGGTTCTTGCATTCCTCGCAAGCTAGTGTGACAATATCCCGCATATCAATTCACTCCGTGCCCGTTCTTCAACAACGGAACGTGTGCCGTTATTCGATGATTTCGGCGACCACCCCGGCGCCTACGGTTCGACCGCCTTCCCGAATCGCAAACCGAAGCTCCTTCTCCATGGCAATCGGCGTGATCAGCGATCCTTCCAGCGTCACGTTGTCCC
>Ga0272444_10003479_pt1 | contig 14107 bp, 12 predicted proteins | sample SSMForm13_FD_201033 | JGI IMG/M metagenome (GOLD analysis project Ga0272444, IMG submission 201033) | Marine sediment archaeal communities from Little Sippewissett salt marsh, Falmouth, MA, United States - SSM-Form-13 | ecosystem: Environmental > Aquatic > Marine > Wetlands > Sediment ...
GACAGAATTCCTTAACTTTAGCTCACTTCAAACTTTAGTTCACTTCAAACTCTTGCAACAATTTTTCAGGCAGAGCCATAGAACTCTGACCTGGCCCAAAGGACCAGGTTTTTCAGGGCAAAATAAAAAGATGAGCCACCGGGCGCGTTTTTTGATAAGTTGCCAAAATGGCGTTTTCATATAATCGACATCGAATTCGTCAAGGCCTCCAATCTTTTGGATATCTTTAGTCGCCTCACGTTCCATTACCTTTAGCACATCGTCTATCGTGACAATGCCGATGAGCCGTTGTTGTTTGTCTATGACGGGCAGAGCAACACGGCCGACCTTACGAAATGTCTCTATAGCCGTTTTCTGATTATTGCTGGGCTTAAGGGCCACAAATTTTTTATCTAAAAATGCCGCTATAGGCTTTGAAGGTTCTGACAACAGTAACTGGCGTATGCGACAGTCATCAATTAATCGTCCTTTTTCGTCCGTTACATAAATAACGTTCAGCGTTTCACTGTCGTGTCCGTGTGTTCGAATATAGTCCAGAGCCTGCTGGACGGTCCAGTCCGGGTGCACTGCTACATAGTCCGGAGTCATGAGGCGTCCGACACTTTTTTCAGGATAATTCAGGAGGTTGATTGCAATTTCATACTCTTTCGGCGATAATAACCCCATGAATTTAGAAACCGTCTGTGGAGGAAGTTGAATTAACAAACTGGTCCGATCGTCCGGGGGCACTTGGTTGATTAGCCGCGCGAGGTGTTCTTCATCTTTGGAGAGTTCTTTTAAAAGGGAATGAAGTTTTGCAAAGGGCAAAAATTTAAATACGTTAACTGCTATGTCGTCCGTTAGCATTTGAAGGACAACCACATTTTGACGATCGGATAACTCACTCATCAGCAAGGCCAGCTCGGAAGGTGTCAAATTTTTTAGTTTTTGGCCCAGACTTTTAAAATCGTGCTTAACGATTAATTCTCTATATTCGTTAACCTTTTCCATTGTTGGACTCCTTATGGTTTTTTTTCAAAAGGGTCTGTTTTTTTTAGGTAAATAATAAGGTTGAGGTATTTAAGACAAAAATGCCATTGATCGATATCCTTGTGGAGAAAAGATCAAGGAGCAAATACTGCTTTAGGTTTATATGATCCGCATTGACCTGAAAGCCCATGTGCGCATTGATTGCTTGACCAGCCGTTCAGTATTGTCTATATTTATAACAACTTATAAAAATTTAAAAATATTTTTTCTTCATTCACCCAAAGGTGAAAACCTTGTTTTCCCGATCCGCCTGTCTCTGCTGTGAACCTGATCAGCCAAATTAAGGATTAGATTGTGAAGAAAATTCTTATTCTGGGCAGGGGCCTTTCCGGAATTGAACTGGCAGGAGAACTCATAGACAGCAGGAAATAGATTTTCGGTAGACAGGCATGGACTTTAATCATAAGGAGATCAAATGGAATCTCTGATCGAAAATTACGGATACTTGGCTATACTGATAGGCACCTTTCTGGAAGGTGAGACCATTCTGGTGTTGGGTGGATTTACAGCCCACCAAGGATATCTGAAACTGACCGGTGTGATTTTCGCTGCCTTTCTGGGCAGTCTTTGCGGCGATCAGCTGTTTTTTTATTTGGGACGCAAACACAGTCAGGCGGTTCTGTTCAGGCGACCTTCCTGGAAATCGAAAGAGGAAAAAGTTCACAAGATGATGAACCAATTTCAAACACCGATGATCCTATCCTTTCGGTTTCTTTACGGACTGCGCACAGTTACCCCTTTTGTTTTTGGAATGAGCCCCGTATCCGCCAAAAAGTTCATTTTGCTCAATTTCGCTGGAGCGCTGGTCTGGGCGGTAGCCGTCGGATCCGGCGGCTACCTTTTCGGTCGTGCCTTAGAAGTTTTTATCGGCAAGGTCAAATCATACGAGATTTATATTATGGGTAGTGTAGCAATTGTTGGTTTATTGATATGGATTTTCCATTTTTACCGTCGTCGCAGACGGCCAGCTAAATTTATCACGGAAAGTCGATGATATCCTTTGCTGAATTAAATCAATAAGGAGGTAAAATTATGGCGAGATTTTTCAAGAAACGAGAAGAGATCAAAGGCTTGTCTCCGGGATCTTTGGTTTTCATAGGAAACGAAAAGGTAGAAAATATTCGACTTCGTGTCATTGATTACCATGGGGCTCAATTAAAGGAAGACGAATTAAAAGATATTGCCGAAGGAGCGGAATTCAAACAAACAAACACGGTTACCTGGATAAATGTAGACGGACTTCATGATCTTTCAATAATGAAAGAAATTGGGAAGACATTCGATCTACACCCGCTGTTGCTAGAAGATATACTGAATACCGGCCAACGACCCAAAATTGAAGAATTTGATAATTGTCTTTTTCTTGTTTTAAAAATGCTTCGTTATGACAAGGAAAAACAAATGATTATTTCCGAACAATTGAGTTTGGTGTTGGGCGATACATTTCTGTTGACCTTTCAGGAGCAACCCGGAGACGTATTTGAACCTGTCAGGGAACGGATAAGAAAACAAAAAGGAAGAATAAGGGCTGCAGGTATAGATTATCTGACATATGCTTTATTGGATACTGTCGTTGACAATTATATTTTCATTATTGAAAGGTTGGGTGAGCAAATTGAAGATATTGAAGAAGAAGTTCTGGAAAAAGCTGCGCCTTCGGTGATGGAAAAGATCAATACATTTAAACGTGAAATGAATTATTTAAGAAAGTCCGTTAGACCGGCCAGGGAAGCCATCATACAACTGTCAAAATTGGATTCCGAACTTATTCATGAGCAGACGATCCCCTTTCTAAAAGACTTGCAAGATCTAATTACTCAAGCTGCGGAGGCCATAGACACTTACCGGGATATGCTATCGGATCAATTGAACTTGTATAATTCAGTCATCAGCAATCGAATGAACGACATAATGAAGGTATTGACGATTTTTGCCGCAATATTCATACCGCTCACATTTGTTGCAGGCATTTATGGCACAAATTTTGAGTATTTACCGGAACTCAAATTTAAATACAGCTACTTCATTTTTTGGGGCGTAATGCTGGCCATCGCAGGTGTAATGTTAATATTTTTCAGAAAAAAGAAATGGTTATGACTGATTGGATAAGATAGCTTGCTCAAAAAAATGCCGAGATGTCTTAACTGTGACTGTTCGTGTGACGTTAAATGACAGCAAAAAACGATTCATTTCAACAAAAAATAGGTGGTATCTTCATTCTGCTAAATGATATTCATTTTATTGACACGGTTAAAAATTTATGAAATATTGACTATTAATCTACTGATATTTCTTTTTTTCATCTTACGCTTTCCACCATCAACCTGACCATTTAAAGCAAGGTCAAGCGATGAAAAAATACATATATAGCGGAATACTTATTATTGTTGGAATGATCATCGCATTTCCTTTGTTCAGTCTGGGTTATTACACAATGGTGCGGACCTCGACACCGCAATTTTGCGCAACTTGTCACGAAATCGAGTTCGCCTATAATACCTGGAAGACGTCAACTCATGTAAACAATGAACAGGGATTTGTAGCGGATTGCATGGACTGCCATCTACCGGCTCCTCACGATACCTTTGAATTTTTTTATGCGAAAACCGCTCATGGGATAAAAGATATCTTTGTTCATTTCACAGAAGATATGAGCCGGTATGACCACGAATTACAACGGCAAAAAGCGTATGCTTCTTTTAAAAACGATCAGTGTCAAAAATGCCATCGTAACATTCTTTACATGCCCGACAAAAGAGGCGCCATGCTGGCACACCGGTCAGTGGTTTTTGCAAGACCGGGTTATGAAAAAAGATGCGTGGATTGTCACAGGAATTTGGTTCATCATGCCAGAGAACATTATGCCTATAAACAATATGAAAGCAGTTACAGAGGACTGGGTTTATAAAAACGGTTAAGTAGTTGAGGGGTCGGGGAGTTTTTTTAATTTAACCACTCCATGAATAATCTGCAACACCATCGCACAAACTCATGCATAAGGCCTCGTAACGAAAAAACAGTGTACGATTTCGTTGCTGATCATTCATTCCGCTTAATTTGTGGCTTTAAAAGAAAAACTCCCCAACCCCTGTCAAGTTAAAGAAAGGAGACAGCCAATGATTCAAAAACCATGGTTTTGGACATTACCGGTGGTTTTGATAATCACCGGGACATGGACTGCTGCCGGAGTCGCTCAGAATGTGGCAAAAGACAAAGAATTTCGAATTGAGCGCAGTATGCCCAAAGAGGCCATCGCCTGCATCGAGTGTCACAAGCGAGAGCATCCCGGGCTTTTTGCCGACTGGGCTCACAGTCGTCATGCCAGCGCCAACATCACCTGCTATGACTGCCATAAAGCCGAAACATTTGATCCGGACGTGAGCCAGACGCATTACCAGCAGTACCAGCGATCCGATCAACCCTACGGAACCCGTGAATATAAGATTCCGGTTGCTGCCGTTGTCACGCCCAAAGATTGTTCCCGGTGTCATCCGGATGAAGCCAGGCAATACGGTCTAAGTAAACATGCCAATACAATGGAAATTATATGGAAAATCGACCCCTGGCTGAACAAGGGAATGAATAGCGACATTGAACGGGCTACAGGCTGTTACCATTGTCATGGTACGGTACTAAAAATGAAGGACGGTACGCTTGATCCTGAGACGTGGCCGAACGTTGGAGTGGGTCGAATCAATCTGGATGGGAGCAAGGGAAGCTGTACCAGTTGCCACACCCGCCATATGTTTTCGATCATGGAAGCCAGGAAACCCGAAGCCTGCGGTCAATGCCACCTGGGTCCGGACCATCCCCAGATTGAAATCTACATGGAGTCAAAGCATGGCGATATCTACACCGCCCATGGTAATAATTACAATTGGACTGCCGCACCCGGCACCTGGTCACCGGGTGTGGATTTTCGGGGTCCGACATGTGCGTCCTGTCATATGTCCGGGGCCGGGACAACCTTAACCACACACGATGTTACGGAACGTCTATCCTGGGAGATCCAGGCACCGCTGACCATCCGGCCTTCAGAGTTTAAACCGTTTCCGGCCAAGACCCACTGGCAGACCGAGCGCGATAAGATGAAGGTGGTCTGCACCCAGTGTCATGGGAAAACCTGGGTAGACGATCATTATGTCAAGCTGGATAAAGTCGTAGCAGAATATAATGATGTTTATTTTAAACCGGCCAAAGAAATGTTGGATCAGTTATACGATAAGGGATTACTGGACAAAACCAGATTTTTTGATGAAAGACTGGAAGTGGAATACTATGAACTCTGGCATCATGAAGGAAGAAGGGCCCGTATGGGTGCGGCCATGATGGCGCCGGACTATTCCTGGTGGCACGGTTTCTATGAATGCAAGAAACGGTATAATAATTATATGGAAGAGGCTCGGGATCTGATCGAGCATAATAAAAAAGCATATCAGGCAACAGACTATCCCAATGCTACCGGAAATACCGACAAACCAAAACAAGTATTCCCTGCAGATCAATAAATTCCTTTTCAATGATAAGAAGCTCCGCCTCGAATCATTTGAGGCGGAGTCAAAATTCTTTCTAGAAGTGGTTCCAAAACCTTCAATCAGGTTCAAAGTCAAGGCGGACCGAGGGATTCAAGCGCAGGAATATATATAATATTTCGAGTATTGAATCTCTCGGTCCAACACAGGAATTGGGCCTGAGAGAAGATTTTGAGACCACTTCTAAGCTGATTCAAAATGTTACTCGGAACAAAATTTTTTTGTTATTTTTGACTTAAATCAAGGTATTTTCATTTTTCGTCTGTTATCTTCCAATTAAAGTCATAAATTTTCAAATGGAAACCCATGAAAGGAGGTAACTTATGTTTTGTTTTCAATGTCAGGAAACAGCCAAAAATGAAGGCTGTACGATCAAGGGGGTTTGCGGAAAACCCGAAGATACGGCAAATCTGCAGGATCTGTTGATCTATGTTCTAAAGGGTATTGCTGTTTATGGTGAAAAGGCTAAAGAACTCGGTATATCAAATAAGAGAGACGGGTTATTTGCGGCACAGGCGCTTTTTACCACTATTACCAATGCCAACTGGGATAATGAACGGTTTATTGAGATGGTCAAAGAAGGGTTAAAACGGAGGGAGGCGCTTAAAAATAAGGTTATGGCTGCCTACAGGGAAAAATACGGTAAAGATTTTGATGAAAAATTACACCATTCTGCCACCTGGTTCTCGGATGATGTAAATGAATTTACAGAAAAGGCCAAATCGGTGGGCGTCCTTGCCACAGAAAATGAAGATGTTCGATCTCTAAGGGAACTGTTGGTTATCGGTTTAAAAGGGATTGCCGCTTATGCGGATCATGCCGCCATTTTAGGATTTGAAAAAGACGAAATTTACGACTTTATTATGGAAGCCCTGGCATCCACCACAAAGGACCTATCGGTGGATGATATGATCGGGTTGGTCATGAAAGCCGGGGAAACGGCAGTGAATACAATGGCTCTGCTGGACGAGGCCAACACCAGCGCCTATGGAAACCCTGAAATAACAGAGGTAAATATCGGAGTGGGTAACAATCCAGGGATTCTGATCAGCGGCCATGACCTAAAAGATATGGAAGAATTGCTCCAACAAAGTCAGGGTACGGGAGTTGATGTATACACTCATGGCGAAATGCTGCCGGCCAACTACTATCCGGCCTTTAAAAAGTATAATCATTTCGTGGGTAACTACGGTGGCTCCTGGTGGCGCCAGAACAAAGAATTCGAATCCTTCAACGGTCCGATTCTAATGACCACTAACTGTATTATCCCCATAAAGAAAAGCAATACCTATCAAAATAGAATCTTTACCACGGGCATGACCGGTTATCCCGATGTTAAACATATACCGGACAGACCCGAGGGAGGTTCAAAAGATTTTTCAGAAATCATCGAACTTGCCAAAACATGCGAACCCCCCGTTGAAATTGAAACCGGCAAAATTGTCGGCGGATTTGCCCATCACCAGGTTATTGAACTGGCGGACAAGGTTGTTGATGCCGTAAAATCGGGTGCCATCAAACGTTTTATAGTCATGGCCGGATGTGACGGCCGGCAGAAGGCCAGAAACTATTTTACAGAAGTTGCCAAAGCCCTGCCGAAAGATACGGTAATTTTAACTGCCGGGTGTGCCAAGTATCGCTACAACAAGCTTGATCTCGGTGATATCGGTGGCATTCCGAGAATTCTTGATGCCGGCCAGTGCAACGACTGCTATTCTCTGGCAGTGATCGCTCTGAAACTGAAAGAGGTTTTTGGACTGGATGACATTAATGATCTTCCGATTTCCTTTGACATCGGATGGTATGAACAAAAAGCCGTGGCGGTTCTGCTGGCGCTGCTGTTTCTGGGTGTCAAGGGTATGCGTCTGGGACCTACCCTGCCGGCATTCCTGTCTCCAAATGTTGCCAAGGTTTTGGTGGAAAAATTTGATATCAAACCCATCGGCACCGTAGAGGCAGATATAGAGGCCATGATGATCGGCAAATAATTTATCGTGCTTTTCAGTGCATAAAAAAAGTGCGGTTGTTACTGAATCCATAAAAAATATTAAACAATAAAGGAGATGTCAATTGAACTGAGGAATCGGTATAAACTATTTGATTAATACTAGAAGTGGTTTCAAAACCTCCCCTCAGGCCCAATTTCTGTGTTGGGCCGAGGGATTCAATACTCGAAATATTAAATATATTCCTGCGTTTGAATCCTTCGCCCCGCCTTGACCTTGAACCTGATTGAAAGTTTTGAAACCACTTCTAACAGCTGGTACTATGAAAATCGGAAGTTTTTATGTTACGTATATTTCAAAATGATCTTTTAAATACAGACGATTTTATCATTACCCTTGAGCTGGTCCCCGGAAAAGAATCCATCGGCAGGTCCGTTGACACGGTGATGGGAATTGCTAAAGATTCCTTTTCCGATGGACGAATTTCAGCGGTTTCAATAACAGATAATCCGGGAGGAAACCCTTCACTGAGTCCGGATGTAATCGGATATGAGATTTTTAAAGTGGGAATGGACGTTATCGTGCACTTCGCCTGCCGGGACCTCAACAGGGTGGGTATGGAAAGCCGGGCGTTACAACTGGCCATGATGGGTATGAAAAATCTTTTGGCGCTTACGGGGGATTATACCGGTAAGGGATTCGGCGGTCAAGGGGCGCCGGTATTTGATCTAGATTCCGTAAACTTGCTTATGATGTTAAAGCAGCTCAGCCAGAGAATTAACGAATCCGGTGATCCTGACGATTTTTTTCCGGGATGCGCGGTGTCACCCTTTAAATACACCGAGGCCGAATGCTTTGCCCAATATGCCAAGCTTTGCCGAAAAACTGCCGCCGGCGCACAATTCGTCATCACTCAATTGGGATATGACGCACATAAATTTGCCGAATTGATGGACATTCTAGAATTGACCGGTATAAACATTCCCGTGTTCGGTTCCACTTATGTTTTGACCCCCAGAGCGGCACGGATTATGAACCAAGGCCTGGTACCGGGCGCAGTGGTTACCGATAAACTGTTGAAACAGGTTGAAGTTGAATGGCGCGATTCCAAGCAGGGACGTAAAACGGCGGTTGAACGAATTGCAAAGCTGGGTGCCGTACTCAAAGGATTGGGCTATCGAGGGATGCACATTGGCGGCATCCATCATGATTTTAACGTGGCGGGTCGTATCCTGAATCGTATGCAGGAAATCCAACATGTGTGGAAGGAGTTCCTTCCCGAGCTCGAATATCCGATTTTAAATGGGTTCTATGTTTTTCCAAAGGATTATATATGTGATGAGCCCATGCCGGAGTTCGGGAAAAAACCGCCTCAATTGGGGGTTTATGAAAAAATACATTTTCAAATGCTAAAATCCCTGCATGGCGCATTTTTTTCTTTCGAAACCAAAGCCGCTCCGTTTTTCAGAAAGATGTGTAGCTGGATCGATGGTCGTCCGGGCGCCAAACAACTGGTCCATCAGTTTGAGTGTTCCATAAAGAAGCTTCTCCTGGGATGTGAGCAATGCGGAGATTGCGGAATTCAACATGTGGCTTTTCTTTGTCCGGAATCTCAGTGTCCGAAGCACACAAGAAACGGGGCTTGCGGCGGCAGCAGAAACGGTCGATGTGAGGTTTTCCCCGAACGACAATGCGTATGGGTCAGGGCTTATCGGCGATGGGCATTTTCAGGAGAAAATCTAAAGATGACGGTCGGATGTGTACCGCCAAGAATGTGGGAGATCAACCATACCCCATCCTGGCTTAACTTCCATTTGAAGCGTGATCATCACAGTTTATCAACAGGTCTATTGAAATTTTGTGACTCTAAAGAATGCACTCTCGGAAGAGATTTGGTACACAAAAGAAATCGTTTGGTAAAGGGCAATAGAAATTAAAAGAGGGAAAAAATGACGAGTTTCCTTGATCAAAACTGGATTTATAGGCAGATCGTAGATTTTTCGCAAGACGGTATGTTGTTTGCCGATCGAGAGGGAATTATCAGGTTATGGAATTCAGGGGCGGAAAGCATATTCGGCTACTCGGCCCGAGAAGCTTTGGGTCAAAGTTTGGACTTGATTATTCCCGAAAAATTGCGTGAGCGTCACTGGGAAGGATATCACAGGGTTATGGATACCGGTGAAACCCGATATGGTAAAGAACTGCTCAAGGTTCCAGCCCTTAGGAAAGACGGAGAGCCGTTATCCATAGAGTTCAGCATACTTCTTATACGGGACCCTCAAAACGAAATTGTCGGCAGTGCTGCTATTATAAGGGATGTTACAAAGCGTTGGCAGCATGACAAGGAGCTGAAAGAACGACTGAAAGCCCTCGAGGATCAATTCAAATTACAAAAAAACGATTAATCATAAGGTAACCAGCTTATCCTAAATTAATCAGCAAAGGATTTCAGGTAAAGCTCTCCGTTCAATACCATTAAATATTGCGGCGGACTCCTCATCGGTTTGAGATTGACCAGTAGACGTTCATTGAAAAAAAACGACTGTAAAAACACCACAGGGGGTATGGATTTTTGTGAAAACAATTAAACGAGTCAATACGATTCTGTATTGTAGAAATTGGAAAAATACAGTCAAATTCTACCGTGATATACTCAGTTTTTCAATTCATTATGAATCAGAATGGTTTGTGGAATTTCAATTGGCGGACAATACATACTTAAGTATTGCCAATTCAGATTGTGCGTCAATTAAAAGTGCAGATGGCGGTGGAATAACCATATCATTGCAAATTGAAGATGTTGATTCAACTCATTCGTGTTTAAATGAGCTTGGAATAAAGACCAGCAAAATTAAAAATGTATGGGAAGCACGGGCATTTTATATTTTTGATCCTGAAGGTCATCGCCTTGAATTGTGGTCGTAAAATTTATAGAAGTGGGTATAAAGTAATAGATGAGATGTTTGCAGTAAACATTTTCCATATGAAAAAAGGAGGCAGTCATGAACAATCAGCCCGGAACACAGAAAGGCGTACCTTTTAATCTGGAAAAACATGTAAATTATGCTGATGGTTCTGTGGTAAGCAAGACATTACTGAAAAAAGATATCGGAAATATTACTCTCTTTGCGTTTGATTCAGGCCAGGGGTTGAGTGAACACACAGCTCCTTTTGATGCTGTGGTATATATTCTGGATGGGCGCGCTAAAATCACTATCGGAGAAGAGATCCAAAAGGTTAATTCCGGAGAAATGCTGATTATGCCGGCCAACGTTCCTCACTCGCTCAGTGCAGAAAAAAAATTCAAGATGCTGCTGGTTATGATACGCGGGGAATGAGTTTCATCACACCCTTAAAAAATTAAAGGAGGAGCTATGAAACCAAGAAAAATAAAAGAGGGTGTTTTTTGGATGGGGGCCGTAGATTGGGACAGGCGTCTTTTTGACTCATTGATCCCACTTCCCGACGGCACGACCTACAATGCTTATCTGGTGCGAGGTAGCGAAAAAACCGTATTGATAGACACGGTTGATCCCCCCATGGCCAATGAACTTTTAGAACAACTTAAAGATGTTCCTCAAATCGATTACGTCATTTCACTCCATGCAGAGCAGGACCACTCCGGAACCATTTCGCAGGTTCTTGAAAAATACCCCAATGCCAAGCTGATAACAACACCCAAAGCAAAAGGAATGCTTATGGATCTTTTACAGATACCTGAAGCATTCTTTACCTCGGTCGAGGATGGTGAAACCCTTTCTCTCGGGGACAGGACATTGACATTTATTCATACGCCTTGGGTTCACTGGCCTGAGACCATGGTAGCCTATCTGGAGGAAGACGGGATCCTTTTTAGTTGTGATTTTTTCGGCTCCCACATTGCAACCACCGATCTTTACGTAAGTGATGAAGGACGCGTCTATGAGGCGGCCAAGCGCTATTTTGCCGAAATCATGATGCCTTTTAGAAACGTGATCAAAAAGAACATGGAAAAATTAGAATCTTATGAAATTCGGATTATTGCTCCCAGTCACGGGCAAATATATCGGGAACCGAAATTTATTATGGATGCCTATCGGGACTGGGTATTTAGCCCATGCCGTAACATCGTCGTACTGCCATATGTGTCTATGCATGAAAGCACCAAGCGAATGGTTGAGCATTTTGTTTCCTCGCTTGTGGAAAAGGGAGTAAAAGTAGAGCTGTTCAATTTGGCCGTTGCCGACATCGGAAAACTGGCCATGGCATTGGTTGACGCGGCAACACTCGTTGTTGGAACACCGACAGTCCTTGCAGGGCCTCACCCCTATGCTGCATACAGTGCTTTTTTGGCAAACGCCCTCCGTCCCAAAACAAAATTTATTTCCATCATCGGTTCCTATGGATGGGGAGGAAAGACTGTTGAAACACTTGCGGGAATGATTCCCAATCTGAAAGTCGAAGTGTTGGAGCCTGTTCTGTGCAAAGGAGTGCCTTCAGAGAAGGATCTTAAGGCGCTGGATGATCTGGCCGCCGCTATTGCTGAAAAACACAAGGAACACAATTTTATTTAAATGAAGCCCCCACAGCAAGCTGCTGGGTATCATAGCAGAATTGCGCCGTAGCCATTACAAAATTGAAATGATATAGCAGAATTAACCCGCCTTCGCTCTGATGAGCTTCCGACTTCGTCAAGACTCCGCCGAGACAGGTCGTTCGGTTCGCCTTGCCTTCTTGTCAAGCCGTAGCTTCCAGCGAAGGCTGATCATCCCTGCAACCCCGGCGGGCGGGATCTTCGCTCCGCTACGACAAGCTGAAGGTATTCCGGCGAAGGCGAATAGAACCCATCTATACAACAAAAGCGGATGGCCGTTATAAAACGGCTATCCGCTTTTTAATTTTAAAAAAGATAAATTCCAACGAACGAATACTAAAAAACTGTAATTCATTTTCGGAAAAGAAAGGATGTGAGCAAAGGATGAAGTATAGCTATGCCTTTACTGTAGAGCCTGAACACTTCAAGTAAATAATCATACCTGTTTCGCAGCTTTCCTTAAAAACTAATATACTTTACAATTCCAATAGTTACGTTAAACAAACTTTTAAACGATTTGATTCAACGATTATTTATCAGCAATTGCTTCTGATGCTCTGAAAACACTTAAAATGCCGCTCATTTTCAAATTGCATTTTAAAAATGGTAATAGATATGTTGCATTCCTATTTGAAAAAAATATTCGCAATTGCCGATCAAGGAGATGCCAGGGAAGAAAGCTATTATGCGGCCCTTGAAAGGCTGTTCATTGAATGTGCAGAGTCTTCCGGCAAGAAACATATTCATATCACAACATTGCCCAAACAGACAGAAGCCGGGAATCCGGATTTCAGGGTATGGGATGGAAAGCAGCACGTTGTCGGATATATTGAAGCCAAAGCACCAACCACCGAGGACTTACGGGCTGTTGAAGACTGAGATCAGTTAAAACGGTACCGGCATACCTTCCCGAATTTAATTTTAACAAACTTTTTTGAATTCAGGCTATATCGCAACGGCGAATTGGTTGATAAAGTTAATATAGCCAGGCCTTTTATCGTCCACCAGCTTAAAACAATCCCGCCAGTTGAAAAAGAACCCGATTTTCTAAAACTGCTGGAAACATTTTTTTCTTTTTCCCTGCCCAAAGTTTACAGTGCAAAATCGTTAGCCATAGAACTGGCAAAGCGCACCCGATTTTTAAAAGACGAGATTGTAACACATGAATTAAAGCAAGAGGAATCTGCAGGAAAAGGATTTATCCTGGGATTCTACGAAGCCTTCAGTCGATTTTTAATCAGCGGCCTTTCCCAGGAAGATTTTGCCGATCTGTATTCACAAACCATCACTTACGGTCTTTTTGCCGCCAGAACCCGCTCGGAAAACAGCTTTAACCGAAAGCTGGCCTATGACAACATTCCACATACCATCGGTATTCTAAGAGATGTATTCCAATTTATCTCTCTTGGAGAACTACCGCTGCAAATGGAATGGATCATCGATGATATTGCCGAAGTCCTGGCCGTTGCTGATGTCACCAAATTGCTCCAACAATTCTTTCTTGAAGGCAAGGGTAAGGACCCCATTGTCCATTTCTATGAAACATTTCTTACGCATTATGATGCTAAAACAAGAGCAAAAAGAGGGGTGTTTTATACCCCGGAACCTGTGGTTTCTTACATCGTCCGGTCACTTCATCATATTTTAAAAGATAAATTCGGAAAGTCGGAAGGGTTTGCCAGCAATTCGGTGACCATTTTAGATCCGGCTGGCGGTACGCTGACTTTTTTAGCTGAAGCGGCAAAGCTGGCGGCAGAAGAATTTGCGGGTAAATACGGTGAAGGTGCAAAAGAACATTTTATTCAAGAACATGTACTTGAAAACTTTTATGCCTTTGAACTTATGATGGCGCCTTACGCCGTTGGCCATTTGAAAATGTCGTTTCTGTTGGAAGAAATCGGCTATCATCTTAAAACAGATGACCGATTCAAGCTCTATCTGACCAATACCCTGGAAATGGAAGAGCTGGCCCAAACAGAGTTGCCGGGCATGGTTTCCCTTTCCGAAGAATCCCATCTGGCAGCTAA
>Ga0272444_10003482_pt1 | contig 14102 bp, 10 predicted proteins | sample SSMForm13_FD_201033 | JGI IMG/M metagenome (GOLD analysis project Ga0272444, IMG submission 201033) | Marine sediment archaeal communities from Little Sippewissett salt marsh, Falmouth, MA, United States - SSM-Form-13 | ecosystem: Environmental > Aquatic > Marine > Wetlands > Sediment ...
CCCGCAAGGACCTGGAAAAGCTGGTGCGCGGCGAGACGGACATCGAGTTGCTGCACGGCTGGCGCCGCGCCGTGGCCGGCGACCTGCTGCAGGCGGTGATGGCCGGCAAGAAGACCCTGCTGGTCGACGCTGACGGCCTGGTACTGATCGACGCCGAATGAGCAGCGGCCAGCCTAGCTGGCCGCACATTAGGCAAGGTGTCCGGCATCGATGATTGGCACCAGCCAGTAATGCAGGCCGCTGCCAGCAAACTCGGCTCGCAGCCCGGCGATGATCTCCACCGCCTGTTCGCGGGACAGGTGACACTGGAACAGCACCTGGCGGCGGCGGCCGGCCACCTGCTCAGCCAGGCTCATGCTGTGCGGCGAACTGCCGTGGCCGGATACCGGCGCACTGGTGAAGCCGGACAGCGCTGATTGCGCCAGCAACCAGTCGACCAGGGCATCCTCGATCGCCGGTGCGGCCACCAGGCTCAGCAGACAATGTTCGTTCATGGGCGCACCTCCTTGGTCTCGACACCGAAGCGCTGGTAGAGGATAGGCAGCAATACCAGGGTCAGCAGGGTCGACGAGATCAGCCCGCCGATCACCACGATGGCCAGCGGTCGCTGGATCTCGGAGCCCGGCCCGCTGGCGAACAGCAGCGGCACCAGGCCGAAGGCCGCGATGCTGGCAGTCATCAGCACCGGCCGCAGCCGGCGTCGCGCACCCTCGATGACCACCTCGGCCACCGGCCGGCCCAGCGCCAGCAACTGGTTGAAGTAGGACACCATCACCACGCCGTTGAGCACCGCGATGCCGAGCAGCGCGATGAAGCCCACCGAGGCCGGCACCGACAGGTACTCGCCGGTCAGCCACAGCGCCACCACCCCGCCGATCATGGCGAAGGGGATGTTGGTCAGCACCAGCGCCGCCTGCCGCACCGAGCCGAAGGTGGAGAACAGGATCAGGAAGATCAGCCCGATGGACACCGGCACCACGATGGACAGCCGCTTGGCCGCGCGTTGCTGGTTTTCGAACTGGCCGCCCCATTCCAGGTAATAGCCGGTCGGCAGCTGCAGCGACGCGGCGACCTTCTGCCTGGCCTCCTCGACGAAGCCCACCAGGTCACGACCGGACACGTTGGCCACCACCACCGCCATGCGGTTGCCGCGCTGGTGCGAGATGGACACCGGCCCCTCGACCCGCTCCATCCTGGCGATGCCTTCCAGCGGCACGCTCGTGCCATCAGGCAGGGTCAGGCGCAGGGCACCGAACAACGCCGGCGAATTGCGCAGCTGCTCCGGTCCGCGGATCACCAGCGGCACCCGCTTGGCACCGTCGTAGATGGTGCCGACGCGTACCCCCTCAACCTGGGCGCGCAGCGCCTGTTCCACGCTGTCCACGTCCAGTCCGAGCCGCCCCACCGCCAGCCGGTCGATCACCAGCTTGTAGTACTGTGCCCCCTCATTGCGCGAGGTGAACACGTCCTCGGCGCCGTCGATGCCCTGCAGCAACTGCACGATGGCCTCGGCGCTGCGGTTCAGCTCGGCCTGGTCGTCGCCGAAGATCTTGATCGCCAGATCACCACGCACGCCGGTGAGCATCTCCGACACGCGCATCTCAATGGGCTGGGTGAAGGCGTAACCGACACCGGGGAAGTCCGCCAGCACCTGGCGGATGGACTCCACCAGGTCGTCCTTGTTGGGCGAGCGCCATTCTTCACGCGGCTTGAGCACCAGGAAACTGTCGGTCTCGTTGAGGCCCATGGGGTCCAGGCCCAGCTCATCCGAGCCGGTACGCGCCACCACCCCGGTCACCTCCGGCACCTGCTCCAGGATGGCGCGCTGCACCTTGCCGTCCAGATCCAGCGAACGGTCCAGGCTGATGGACGGCAGCTTCTCCAGCTGCACGATCAGGTCGCCCTCGTCCATGGTCGGCATGAAGGTCTTGCCCACCTGGGTGTACAGCACCCCGGCCAGCACCAGCAGCGCGCCGGCCACGCCGAACACCGTGCTGCGATGCACCAGCGCCCAGCGCAGGCTCGGCTCGTAGACACGATGCAGCTGGCGCACCAGCCAGGGGTCCTCGTGCTTCACCTTGCCGAGCAGGAAGGACGACAGCACCGGGATTACCGTCAGCGACAGCAGCAGCGAGCCGCTGAGCGCGAACACGATGGTCAGCGCCACCGGCACGAACAGCTTGCCCTCCAGGCCCTCCAGGGTGAGCAGCGGCAGGAATACGATGATGATGATGGCGATGCCCGAGGTCACAGGCGCGGCCACGTCCTTCACCGCCCGATAGATCAGGTGCAGACGCGGCAGCCGGCCCTGGCCACGCTGCTGCGCCAGGAAGGTGACCACGTTCTCCACCACCACCACCGCGGCGTCCACCAGCATGCCGACCGCAATGGCCAGGCCGCCCAGTGACATCAGGTTGGCGGACATACCGAAGGCGTACATCAGGATGAAGGTCACCAGTGCGGCCAGCGGCAGCACCAGCGCCACGGTCAGCGCCGCGCGCAGGTCGCCGAGGAACACCACCAGCAGCACCAGCACCAGCACCGTGGCCTCCAGCAGCGCACGGGCGACGGTGCCGACGGCGCGATCCACCAGCCGGCCGCGGTCGTAGAACACGTCGATCTCGACGCCTTCCGGCAGGGTGGTGATCAGTTCGTCCAGCTTGGCGCGCACCCCGCTGACCACCTCGCGGGCATTGGCGCCCCGCAGACCCAGCACCAGGCCCTCCACGGTCTCGCCCTGGCCGTCACGGGTGACCGCGCCGTAGCGGGTCAGCGCGCCCATGCGCAGCTCGGCCACGTCGGCCACCCGCACCGGCTCCAGCGGGTCGGCCTTGACCACGATGGCCGCCAGGTCCTCGAGGGTCTGCACCGCACCCTCGGCACGCACCAGCAGCACCTCTTCGCCGTCGTTGAGGCGGCCGGCGCCGTCGTTGCGGTTGTTGGCTGCCAGCGCGGCCAGCAGCTGCGCCTGGGAGATGCCGCGGGCGTTCATGCGGGCATTGTCCGGCACTACCTCGTAGGTGCGCACCAAGCCACCCAGGGCATTGACGTCCGCCACCCCCGGCACCGCGCGCAGCGCCGGGCGGATCACCCAATCGAGCAGGTCGCGGCGCTGCTGCAGGTCCAGCGTGCCGCCGGTGATGGAGAACATGAACATCTCGCCCAGCGGCGTGGTCATCGGCGCGATGCCGCCGGAGATGTCGGTGGGCAGGTCGCCCCAGATGCCGCCCAGCCGCTCGGCCACCTGCTGGCGGGCCCAGAAGATGTCGGTGCCCTCGGCGAAGTCCACGGTGATGTCGGTGAGCGCGTACTTGGCCACCGAGCGCAGCATGGTCTGGTGAGGAATGCCCAGCATCTCCACCTCGATGGGCGCGGTGATGCGCGTTTCCACCTCTTCCGGCGTCATGCCCGGTGCCTTGATGATGATCTTCACCTGGGTGGTGGATACATCGGGGAAGGCATCGATGGGGGTGCCGCGGAAGGCGTACCAGCCGCCCCCGGCGAGCAGCGCGATGACCAGCAGCATCAGCAGTCGCTGGGTCAGGGCGAATTCAACCAGCCGTGCCAGCATCACTCACCCCCGCCCAGCCAGGTGGCCTTGACGGCGGCGGTACCGCTGACCACCACCTCGGCACCGGCCGGCAGCTCGCCGCGCAGCAACGCCGTATCGCCCTCGGTCGCCAGCACCTCGACCGCCATCGGTTCAAAACCGTCGGCCACCTTGACGAACACATAGGCCTTGCCGGCATTGCGCAACACTGCCGCGGCCGGCACCCGCAAGGCGCCGGCACTGCCGCCGGCCAGCTGCACCTCGACGAACTGGCCGGGGCGCAGGCCGGTGTTGCCGTCGGCCAGCTCGGCGCGCACCAGCACGCCCTGGTCGGCGCTGTGCACCATGCGACCGACGGTGATGACCTTGCCGCTCAAGCCCTCGCGAACCAGCTGCACCGGATCACCCGGGTTGACGCGTTGCGCCGCCTCCAGCGGCACGTGCACCTCCACCCACAGCGGCGACAGCCGACCGACCTGGTACAGCGGCGCGGCACTGTCGACACGCTGACCGGCGGTGGCCAGCTGCTCCAGCACCACGCCGTCAAGGGGCGCACGCACCAGCAAGCTGCCGCTCATGCGGCGATCCTTCTCCAGCAGTTTCAGGCCGGCCTCGTCCATGCCGGCCAGCGCCAGTGCCTGGCGCCGCTGCGCGACCATGGCCGCCTGTTGCTGATAGGCGGCACGGCTTTCCAGGAAGCGGCGCTCGGCGATGATGCCTTCGTCCAGCAGCTTGCGGTCACGGGACTGCGCGTCGGCCGCCAACGCGCGGCCGGTCAGTGCCTCCAGGTAATCGCGCTGCAGCACCAGCAGGCCGGGGCTGAGGATGCGCGCCAGCGGCTGACCCGCCTTGACCGGCTCGCCCTCGGCCACCAGCAGCGCCTCGATCACCCCGGCCTCCGGTGCGGCGACCACCCGCAGCTGGTCGTTGGGCACGCGGATCTGTGCCGGGTAGGGGCGGCTGACGGCCTGGTCGGCCGCCACCACCGGCGCCACGCCGATGGCGAGCGCCGCCTGCTGGGCGGGCGTCAGGTTGATGGTCGCGGCGGTCGCATTCAGGCTGGCGGCCAGCAACAGGGAAAGGGCGGTCTTGTTCATTGCGGTACAACTCCGGCAGCCTGGTTGAAACGGGCGATGGCCTGACCGAGCTCCAGCTCGCCCGTTGCCAGCTGGCGACGGGCCTCGACGGCCTGCTGGCGAGCGGCCAGCAACTTGAACAGGTCGGACTCGCCCAGCTCGAAGGCGCGCTGCTCCAGGCGCAGCCCCTCCTCGGCCAGGGCGTTCTGGCGCTCGGCCAGCTGCAGCCGGTCGCGGGTCGCCTGCACGGCGGCCTCGGTGTGATGCAACCCCTCGGCAAGCTCGAAGCGGGTGCGCGCCAGCTCGGTCGACGCCTCGGTCAGTGCCCGCTCGGCGGCGGTCAGCGCCGGCCGGCTCTGACTGGCCAGCCCGAGCGGCACGCGCAGCTGCAGGTCGACGGACGACTGGTAGGGTGCCGCGCTGCCGTCGCGGCTCTGCAGGCCGGCGATATACAGGCTGGGATTGCCACGACGTTCGCCGCGGCTGCGGTCGCGGGCCGCGCGGGCGCGCTGGGTCATCACCAGGGCCATCACCAGTTGTGGATGCGTGTTGGAAAGGGCGTCACCCGTCGGCAGCGGCTCGCGCGGCTCGGCGGGCAGGTTGTCGGTACCGGTATAGCGGCGGTAATGCTCGATCGCCAGCGCCAGTTCGTTCTGCCACTGCTGCAGTTCCGCCTGCCGGGTCAGGCTCTCCTTGCGCACCAGGTTGAGCTCGGCGCGGGCCAACTCGCCCGCCTCGACCCGCCGGGTGACGGCCTTTTCCAACGCCTGCGCACCATCCAGCGCCTGTTCGGCACGGGTCACGGTCTCGCGGGCGATCAGCAGCTCCCACAGCCGCTCGCGCAGTTCGCCGGCGACCTTCAGGCGCCGCAGCGCCTCGTAGGCGTCGGCCTGGTCGATCAGGCCGCCGGCCTCGCGGCGCCGGTCGGCCTTCTGCCCGGGCAGCCACAGCGGCGCCTCCAGGCCGGCCTCCCACTCGCGCATGCCCGTGGCATCGCCCAGCGCATCGGTCTGGTGGCGCACCACCAGTGCCGGATCGCTGGCGAACAGGCTGTCGGCCTGGTCGCGGCGCGCCGCGCCCTCGGCACGCAGTGCATCGGGCACCTCCGCGCCCGGCGAGCGCTGCACCGCAGCGTCCAGGATCTCGCCCAGGGTCGTGCCGTCGGGCGCGGCCTGAAGTGCGGGGGGCAGCGTCAGCAACAGGCACAAGCCGGCAGCCGCTGGCTTGAATAAGAAGTTCAAGGTCGATGCTCCTCTGCTTCGGGTAGGCGTACAGTCAACCCCAGATGCTAAGGCCTCAAGCTGAACCCTAGCTGAATGCAGACATGCCGACCCTGTACCAGGGGGAGCAAGACTTACCCAGGAGCCCGGCGACCGGCTCCGTCATCGCCGTACAGCCCCCGCAATAAACGCGCGACGGCGGCCTGCAGGGGACTGCCACATAACAAGGGGCCGGGCGATCTGCATCGCCCGGCCCCTGCTTCACCTCGAACCATCTTCAGCTGATGCGGAAGCTGCTCACCCGCGCCTGCATCTGCGCCGCCAACTCGGCCAGCTCGCCGCTGGTACGGGTGGTCTCTTCGACGCCCAGCGCGCTCTCCTCGGCCACCTGGGTGATGCGCACCACGCTCTGGTTGATCTCCTCGGCCACTGCAGACTGCTCCTCCGCGGCACTGGCGATCTGGGTGTTCATATCGCGGATGGCGGTGATGGCAGCGGCGATGGCGCTCAGCGAACCGCCAGCCATCTCGGCCTGCTCCACCGAGACCTGGGCCTGCTCACGACCGCCCTGCATGGCCTGCACCGCGGCCTGGGCCTTGCCCTGCAGCCGGTCAATGATGGTCTTGATCTCCTCGGTGGACTGCTGGCTGCGCTGCGCCAGGGTGCGCACCTCGTCGGCCACCACGGCGAAGCCGCGGCCCTGTTCGCCGGCACGGGCCGCCTCGATGGCGGCGTTCAGCGCCAGCAGATTGGTCTGTTCGGCGATGCCGGTGATCACGCTCAGCACCGTGCCGATGTTGTCGCTCTCCTTTTCCAGCTCGCTGATGGTGGCAGCCGTACGCTCGACCTCTGCAGCCAGACGCTTGATGCCGGTCACCGACTGGGCCACCACGCGGGCGCCCTCCGCCGCCTCACCATCCGCGTTGCTGGAGGCCTCCGCGGCCTGTTCGGCATGGCGGGCCACCTCCTGCACGGTGCTGGCCATCTCGTTCATCGCGGTGGCCACCTGGTCACTCTCGACGCGCTGGAGCTCCACACCGCTGGCAGTCTTCTCGGTGACCGCAGCCAACTCGGTGGAGGCCGCTGCCACGCTGGCGGCCGAATCCGTCACCTGGCGCAGCAGTGCCTGAAACTCGTCCATCATGCCGTTGAAGGCCCGTGCCATGTCGCCGATCTCGCACTTGCCGGTGACATCGGCGCGCAGACTGACGTCGCGCTCTGCAGCGGCGCGGCTCATGGTTGAGGAGAATGCCTGCACCGGGCGCAGGATGTTGCGCGACAGGAACAGCAGGATGCCGACGATCAGCAGCAGCAGGCCCAGGCCGATGACCAGGCTGATCCGCTCGGCGCTGACTACGTGCTCATCCACGGCCTGGGTGATGTCAACGTGCAGCTGCTCGATCAACTGCTCGGTCTGGTGCACCGTGTTGCGCATGTCGCCCAAGATGCCCTCCTTGGCGCTCAGGCCCTTGCGCTGGTAGCCCTCAGCCAGCGCCATGAAGTCCGCCTGGTACTTGGCGATGGCCGTGGCGATCTGCTCCTTAACCTCCGCCGGGATGTCGCTCTCGGCCAGGGTCGCATTGAAGACCCCGACGTTCTTGGTCAGCTTGTCCACGTACTTGAGGTTGTCGCGCAGCATGAAATCCTTCTCGTTGCGGCGCAGCATCAGCATGTCGCTGAGCAGGCGATAGTCATTCTGTCCTTTGACCAGTTTCTCGACATCATGCACCGCCGTGCGCAGGCTGCCGTACAGCCCGGACTTCTCGTCCAGGCCGATCTCCTGCTGCACCGCCACCAGGTCACGGAAACGCGCCGCGTAGTCCTCCAGCACCTGCCCGGTCTGCTGCGCCTTGCCGGCATCGATGCCGGAGGCCTCCAGACGGCCCTGCAGGTCATGCACCCTGGCCATCAACGTCTGGTGATTGGCGTTGAATTGATCCAAGTACTTGGGATCCTTGCGCGCCAGGAAATCCTTCTCGTTGCGCCGCAGGGTCAGCATGCCGACCTCGATCTGGCCCAGTTGCACGGCCTCCTGCTCCAACTCGACCACGGTGGCGGCGCTGTAGCGGCCCATTGCCAGCAGCGCCAGCATGCTGAGGGTGACCAGCACGATCAGCAGGATGAATTGGTTTTTGATGGTCATGTCGATGCTTTCCTTTCAGCCATGTCCCTGGGTTGGCTCGCTCGACGTGGACAGCACGCCGGCAATTAACCACTGAAGTCGCCAGGGTTTCGGCGCCAGACTGAAATTCTTGAGCGTCCACCCACCGGGGGCGGGCATCCGGACGGTCAACGCGGATACCTGCCGGTCAGTCGCCGTAGACCTGGCCGGGCAGCCAGGTGGCCAGCTCCGGCCACAGCGCCAGTACGCCGAGCATCAGCACCTGAATGGCGATGAAGGGTGCGACGCCGCGGTAGATGTCGCCGGTGCTCACCTCGGGCGGCGCCACGCCGCGCAGGTAGAACAGCGCGAAACCGAACGGCGGGGTGAGGAAGGAGGTCTGCAGGTTGAGTGCGATCATCACCCCCAGCCACACCGGGTCCAGACCCATCTGCAGCAGGATGGGCGCGACGATGGGCACCACCACGAAGGTGATCTCGATGAAGTCGAGGATGAAGCCCAGCAGGAACATCACCAGCATGACGATGGCCACCGCGCTGACCATGCCGCCGGGCAGGTCGTGCAGGATGTCGCTGACCACCTCGTCGCCGCCGAAGCCGCGGAACACCAGCGAGAACAGCGCCGCGCCGATGAAGATCATGAACACCATGCTGGTGACCAGGGTGGTCTGGCGCACGGTCTCGCGCAGGGTGGTCAGGTTCAGCTGACCGCGTGCCGCCGCCAGCAGCATGGCGCCCACCGCGCCCACCGAGGCCGCCTCGGTGGGCGTGGCCATCCCGGCCAGGATGGAGCCCAGCACCGCCACGATCAGCAGCAGCGGCGGCAGCAGCACGCCCAGCACCCGCAGCCACAGGCCGCTGCCGGTGTGGCGGTCCTCCGCCGCCATGGCCGGCATCCCGGCGGGCTTGAGCCAGGCCAGCAGCACCAGGTAGCCGATGTACAGCAGCACCAGCACCAGCCCGGGGATCAGCGCGCCGACGAACAGGTCGCCGACGGACACCGTCCTGGGGCTCCACACGCCCATCGCCAGCTGCGCCTGCTGGTAGGCGGACGACAGCACGTCGCCCAGCAGCACCAGGATGATGGACGGCGGGATGATCTGCCCCAGGGTGCCGGCGGCACAGATGGTGCCGGTGGCCACCGCCGGGTGGTAGCGGCGCTTGAGCATGGTGGGCAGCGACAGCAGGCCCATGGTCACCACGGTGGCGCCGACGATACCGGTGCTGGCCGCCAGCAGCATGCCCACCAGGATGACGCTGATGCCCAGCCCGCCGCGCAGCGAGCCGAACAGGCTGGCCATGGTGTCGAGCAGCGACTCGGCCACCCGCGAGCGCTCCAGCATCACCCCCATGAACACGAACAGCGGCACCGCGATCAGGGTCTCGTTGATCATGATGCCGTACAGGCGGTTGGGCAGCGCCTCCAGGAAGGCCGGATCGAACAGCCCGGCCCAGTCGCCGATCACCGCGAACAGCAGCGCCACCCCGGCCAGGCTGAAGGCCACCGGGTAGCCGGCCATCAGCACCACGCCGACGGCCAGGAACAGCAGCAGCGGCATCCACTCGGTCATGTCGCGTCACCGTCACGCAGCAGCAGCAGGCCGCGCAGGCCGTCCGCCAGGCCCTGCAGCACCAGCAGCGCCGGCATCATCAGCATCAGGCTCTTGAGCAGGTACACGCCGGGCAGGCCGCCGGCCTCGCGGGAGCCCTCCAGCACCGCCCAGGATGCACTCACGTAGGGCCAGCTCTCGACCAGGATGTAGAGGCTGACCGGCAGCAGCAGCAACAGGCTGCCCAGCAGGTTCACCACCGCCCGGCCACGCGGGCCGAGCCTGCGGTAGAAGATGTCCACCCGCACGTGGCCGTCGTGGCGCAGGGTGTAGGCGGCGCCGAGCATGAACACCACCGCGTGCAGGTAGGTGACCGATTCCTGCAGGGCGATGGCGCCCCAGTCGAAGGCGTAGCGCAGCACCACCACCAGGAAGGTGGTGAGCACCATGCCTGCGGTGAGCCAGGCGATGGCCCGACCGGTGAGGTCGGAGATGGCGTCAAGCAAGCTGGCCAGCGATTTCACGGGCGTGAATACCTCGGCTTCAGACACCAACAAGGCCGCACAGGGCGGCCTTGCTGCTCGTGACGGGGTGTCGGCGGGTCACCAGCGGAACAGGATCCACTGGTTGACCGAGTCGTTGACCGGACCCTGCTGGCGCATGTCCAGGACACCGTCATTGTCGGAGTCGACGAAATAGTAGGGAGGCCCCACCTTGGGGACCACCCGCACCAGGGTCAGCTGGCCGTTGACGCGGTACTCGTAGGTGGTGCCCTTGTCGTCCTGCTTGATGGTGACCTCGGGCTCGATGACCTGGCCGCTCTCCATGATGGGCGGCGGCGGCGGGATGTCCTCGGTCTCGGCGGCGGGTTCCGCAGCCAGGGCGCTGAGCGGAAGCAGGGGCAGAAGCAGGCTGAGCAGGCGACGTTTCATGATGTTCCTTGGATCTCTATAAGCGGCACGGCGCATGGGCGCAATGCTATTACAGTTGCAACAGGATTTCCTGCTCGTCCTCGGACAGCTCGAAACCCCGGTCCTGGTAGTGCGCGAAGATGGTGTCGACGATCTGCTGCGGCTCGTCGCACACGGTGATCAGCTCCAGGTCCTTGGCGGTAATGGTGCCCTGCGCCACCAGGGTGTCGCTGAACCAGTCCAGCAGTCCGGCCCAGAAGGCGGACTCCGCCAGCACGATGGGAATGCGGCGGTTCTTGCCGGTCTGCACCAGGGTGAGGATCTCGGCCAGTTCATCCAGGGTGCCGAAGCCGCCCGGCAGCACCACGTAGGCCGAGGCGTACTTGACGAACATCACCTTGCGGGCGAAGAAGTGCCGGAAGCTCAGCGAGATGTCCTGGTAGGGATTGGGCCGCTGCTCGTGGGGCAGCTGGATGTTCAGCCCCACGCTGGGTGCGCGCCCGGCCTGGGCGCCCTTGTTGGCGGCAGCCATGATGCCCGGCCCGCCGCCGCTGATGATGGAGAAGCCGCCGTCCGCCAGCAGCCGCGCGGTCTCCTCCGCCTTGGCATACCAGGGATGATCCGGCGGCGTGCGCGAGGAACCGAAGATGCTCACCGCGGGCCGGATGGGCGCGAGCCGCTCAAAGCCCTCCACGAATTCCGCCATCACCTGGAAGATGCGCCAGGATTCACGGTTGAGCTCCGCCTCCACGCGGCTGTGACGGTAGGTTTTTTCGCTGTCGTTCATGTTGCTCTGTCTCGGTCATGGCCGGCGCCCGCGCCAGACGGTAGCATACGGCCTTTGGCGGTCCGGCACCCCGCTCACCCGGGCGCCGCCGACTCAGCCGCTATTCTATCGACTGCACAGCCACAGGAATCGACCCATGAAAACCGTCGTGATCGGCCTGGGCGCCATGGGCGCCGGCATGGCCGCAAACCTGCACAACGCCGGGCAGCTGCACTGCGCCTGGAACCGCAGCCCGGCCCGCGGCCAGGCACTGGTGGCGCGCTGCGGCGCCACCGTGGTCGACGACCTGGCAACCGCGGTCAGCGAGGCCGAACTGGTGATCACCTGCGTATCCACCGACGCCGACCTGCTGTCGGTCTGCGACCGCATCAAGGATCACATGCCCCGCGGCGGCATCCTGCTGGACACCTCCACGGTGGCCGCCGGCACCGCCCGCACCATTGCCGAGCAGCTGGCCGAGGCCGGCATCGCGTTCCTCGACGGCCCGGTGTCGGGCGGCAAGGAAGGCGCCGACAAGGGCACCATGGTGATGATGGTGGGCGGCGACGCCGCGGTGCTGGCGCGCATCCGCCCGGTACTGGAGATCATCACCGGCCGGGTCGAGCACATGGGCCCGGTGGGAGCCGGCCAGACCACCAAGGCGGTCAACCAGATCATGGTGGCCGGCATCAACCAGGCCGTCACCGAGGCGCTGGCCTTCGGCCAGAAACAGGGCCTGGACATGGACAAGGTCATCGACCTGCTGGGCGGCGGCGCCGCCGGCAGCTGGTTCCTCAAGGTGCGCGGCCCGACCATGGTGCACGACAGCTACGCGCCCGGTTTCCGCCTGGCGCTGCACCACAAGGACCTGAAGATCTGCCAGGCCATGGCCGCCGAGATGGACGCCCAGCTGCCCATCGTCGAGATGACCCTGGTGCACTACCAGCGGCTGATGGAGCAGGGTCACGGCGACGAGGACATCTCCGCGCTGTTCCGCCAGAAAAAGACCCTGTTCGAGCACTGAGCGGGGACGCCAAGCAGTAACCCATGGCAGACCTCAATCCCCGTCAATCCGAGGCCGTCCGCTACCTGGACGGCCCGCTGCTGGTGCTGGCCGGTGCCGGCTCCGGCAAGACCCGCGTCATCACCCGCAAGATCGCCCACCTGATCGGCGAGGCGGGCGTGCCGGCGCGCCACATCGCCGCGGTGACCTTCACCAACAAGGCGGCGCGGGAGATGAAGGCCCGGGTCGGCGAGCTGCTCAAGGACCTGGACGGGCGCGGCCTGATGGTCAGCACCTTCCACACCTTGGGCCTGACCATCCTGAAGAAGGAACATAAAGTTGCGGGACTGCGCCCGGGCTTCTCCATCCTCGACGAGCAGGACGTCAAGCACCTGCTCAAGGAACTGACCAAGCGCGACGACGGCGACGACCAGTTCCTCGACCAGGCGCGCCACCAGATCTCCGCGTGGAAGAACGACCTGGTCGGCCCGCAGCAGGCGGTCAGTCTGGCCGACGACGAGCGCCAACTGGCCTTCGCCCACCTGTACGACGGCTACCGCCGCGCGCTCACCGCCTACAACGCGCTGGACTTCGACGACCTGATCCTGCGCCCGGTGGAGATCTTCCGCACCCACCCGGAGGTGCTGGAACGCTGGGACAACAAGATTCGCTATCTGCTGGTCGACGAGTACCAGGACACCAACGGCGCCCAGTACGAACTGGTCAGGCTGCTGGTGGGGGTGCGCGGCGCGCTCACCGTGGTGGGCGACGACGACCAGTCCATCTACGCCTGGCGCGGCGCGCGGCCGGAGAACCTGGCGCGGCTGAAGGACGACTTTCCGCAATTGAAGGTGGTCAAGCTGGAGCAGAACTACCGCTCCACCTCGCGCATCCTGGGGGCCGCCAACCTGCTGATCGCCAACAACCCGCACGTGTTCGAAAAGAAACTGTGGAGCGACATCGGCGCCGGCGACATGCTGCGGGTGCTGTCCTGCAAGGACGAGGAACAGGAGGCCGAGCGGGTCATCACCGAGATCCTGCATCACAAGTTCCAGACCCGCGGCGACTACGGCAACTACGCCATCCTGTACCGCGGCAACCACCAGGCACGGCCGTTCGAGAAGGCGCTACGCACCCACAACATCCCCTACTTCCTGTCCGGCGGTACCGCCTTCTTCTCGCGCAGCGAGATCAAGGACGTGATGGCCTACCTGCGGCTGATGGCCAACCCGGACGACGACACCGCCTTCCTGCGGGTGATCAACACGCCGCGCCGCGAGATCGGCCACACCACCCTGGAAAAACTGTCCGGCTACGCCATCGGCCGCGGCCGCACCCTGCTGGCCGCCTGCGACGAGCTGGGCCTGGAGCAGCACATCAGCGGCCGGCCGCTGGCCAGGCTCAGGGAGTTCCACCACTGGCTGTGGCAGATGGCCCGCGAGGCCGAGGAAAACCACCCGGTGGAAACCGTGCGCCAGCTGCTGCGCGACCTGGACTACGAGAGCTGGCTCGACCAGACCAGCCCCACCGACGGTGCCGCCGAGCGGCGCTGGAAGAACGTGCTGGAGCTGGTGGACTGGCTGGACCGCCTGCACCAGGACGAGATGCGCGGCGACTCGCTGGCCGAGATGGTGCGCCACCTGGCGCTGATGGATGTACTGGAACGCCAGGACGAGGACGCCGGTGACGACCGGGTGTCGCTGATGACCCTGCACGCCTCCAAGGGGCTGGAGTTTCCCCACGTGTTCCTGGTGGGCATGGAGGAGGAACTGCTGCCGCACCGCGCCAGCATCGAGGACGACAACATCGAGGAGGAGCGGCGCCTGGCCTACGTCGGTGTCACCCGCGCCCAGCGCAGCCTGACCATGACCCTCGCCCGCAAGCGTCGCCGTGGCGGCGAGCACG
>Ga0272444_10003483_pt1 | contig 14097 bp, 12 predicted proteins | sample SSMForm13_FD_201033 | JGI IMG/M metagenome (GOLD analysis project Ga0272444, IMG submission 201033) | Marine sediment archaeal communities from Little Sippewissett salt marsh, Falmouth, MA, United States - SSM-Form-13 | ecosystem: Environmental > Aquatic > Marine > Wetlands > Sediment ...
ATATATGTATTTATTAGGATTAAGGTAATATTGCCAAACTGCGAAAACCATAAAATTGAAAATTTCTTGCAATTCTTGCTAAAAATATTTTCAATTTTAAGGCGATTTATATGATTGAGAACCTGAAACAGAAAAAATGGTTGTTAAATGAAGAGCGGCACCGAGTTGGGGGCTTTCCCGGTGCCGCAGGAGAGGAGATTGGCCTTGCTGCGAAAAGGTTTAGATTCAAACATCTAACAAAGCCAACCTTTTCAAAAGCAAACAAAATGCCAAAAATGGCCAAGAAAGATAAGTGATTGAAAGAAAAAGTTAAAAGTATTATCGGCGGGTAAGTCGAACGAGCAATCTACTGCCTTACGGCTTCAAAAATTCGTGACTCACCAAGAAAAACTGAGAGAGCTATCCGGATTAAAATTCGCTACCAGGTTGATCCCAAACCTAATTCGCAACGAAAAAATACGCCGGAAAGAGTGAAATCAGGTTGGGCGGCAGCCTTTTCACCGTTTTCGGTCCAATCGCCCAAGCTCAAATACTGCGAATACCCGGCGCGCAAAGTAACGGAGGTAAGCAAGCGCGGAGTCGCAAAGTAGCGAAAAACCAGCGCCAACCCGGCTTCGACCGGTATTGACGCTCGGCCGACATGGTCGACCGGAGCAGATTGTTTCACATCAAGCGATATCTCAGTGTACGCGTATCCCACCCCGGCAAATGGCGCGAGAGTCCAGTATGCGTCATCGACCAGATCATAACCCACATCGAACATTGCCCAAGCGTAATAAAGCCAGGCGCTGTTGGAATGGCGCTTGCGTGACATCCGCGAAAAATACACGGTCGGGGCCAGGTAAAACCGCCGGGTCAGCACCATGCCGCTCAATCCCGGCGCCCACAAAGCGCCTTCGTAACCGGGCAGATCGTAGGGTGCAATGAAATCGTCCAAACCGCCGCTGTCAAAACCAATGACCGTCAACGAAGGTCCGACCGTCCACTGCCCCGCTGCCGCAGTGGAAGCGAAAACAAAGAAAAAAAGCAGTCCAATGATTGTAACCGCCCAAAAACGCACGGCACCCCCTTGCTTTGACAGGTCGGTAACATGTTATATCGGCATAGAGAGGAAATGACTATGCGTAAATTTTTCATTTTTCTGTTGTTGATGCTGATCCTGTCATTTGGGATCAACGCTTGTTCCGGCGGAAAAAGCCTGCGGTCACCTCGTGACGTCGTCCAAGCATTAAATATGCTGATGATGAAATGGAACAACGAAATCGGCGGCGTATCCTCGGGCGACGCGCAATCGGTAAAACTTCACCGAACCAAGTCGCTCGGTATGCTCACCAAAAGCATTGTCATTTTGTTCGCCGAGGAAAAAAAAGCCTCCGATTTTATGGATCTGTGGCAATTGTTCAACCTCGGCGATCTGCAAGTTATCAACGAAACCATCACCGGCGATAAGGCAACAGTCCATGTGAAACTGACGGTGGGAAAGAATCCGGAACCACGCGAAGGAGACTTTCATTTGCAAAGAGTTGAAAAACGCTGGGTCATCACGCGTTATGAGGGGAACCTCCGGCCCAGTGCCAACAATCTGTAAATCTCGGAAAGGCACCTGAGAATGCGTTATTTACAACTTTTAACCGTTTGCTTGTTAATCATCGCCCTACCCCTGATCGGTTGCAGCAAAACCGAAAAACAATCGCCCACGCAAGTTGTGCAGGCGTTTCAAGACTACATGGAATTGCTCAAAGCACAGGCTTCCCGATCCGAAGGGGAGCACATGACCGAAGAGCAGGCCAAACAATTCTTCGAAGACACAAAGAGCCTGACCAAATTGTTTATCGATGAAGGTACGGCTAAACCCTTGTTTGGAGCCTGGCTGCTTTTTAATGTCGAGTCTTTTGAAATCACCGGCGAGACCATCGAAGGCGATAAAGCGACGGTGACCGCCATGGTAAAAATCAGCGGCCTGGGCGGCATCAACTTGGACGCCGCCAACAAACAGAAACCGCAAGAACAGGCTTTTCAATTGGAGAAGGTCGACGGCGCCTGGCGAATCGCTGACATTGACGGCGTCATCGCAAAAAATCCGTTGCGTGGTTTTCTACGCTAGAAGCGGAAAGCAAATTCGCTTTTGAATCCTTCGAAGGGTGGAATCTGCCGGCAGACACCGCCCGCGCATTTCAAGCCGCCTTTGTAACGGCCGTAAGCAAAACTGATTTGCATCCAATTGATGGGTTTGATCACCGATTCCACCGACCAGAAATCGGGGTCTTCTTCTTCCTCTTCCCCTAAGGCGATCGTGCCGCTGGCCGGTTCGTCGGAATATTCATAGGTGGCGGTCAACGCGAAGTAAGGCGCCCAGCCATAGCCGACCACCGCTTCCTGGCTGGCGTAATCAGTGTCCATCATTTCGGCGAAACCGTGGAACTGCTTGGCGTGGTAACCCAGGTTCAGGGAATGAACCGAGACGAGCGGCGTTTCCAGGTCAGCCTCGCCGTGCAACCAGCGCCCTTCGACGATTTCCCGGTAACCGGCCGCTGCGGTCAGCAACGCGCCGTAATCGAAAGCGTAGTCGAAGCCGCCGTAGCTGTGTTCGATCCACTCCAACCACTCCAACTCGCTGCTGTAGTGGTCGGCCAGATGCGCCGGCATTTCTTCGTGGGTTTGAATGTTGGTGTAATTGGCATACAGGCCGAGGTTGGTTCCAGGCACAAGCATGTCCAGCCGCAAGCGTCCGCCGATGGCATCATCGTAGTTCGGTAAATGGCCGAAAGCGACTTTCGGGTAATCCATGCTCGGCGGATCGCTATAGGCAAAATTAAAGCGATAGTAATCGGTGCCCTCGGCTAACAGCGTCACCGGTCCGATGTACCACGTCGTCGCCAGATGCGCGCCGCGTCCCTCGTATTCGATGTCCTCAAGCTTGGTGCGATCGTCGAAAAATTCCAGCCAGGCGTATTCGCCATCGACCGCACCGACCCCGGCGATGTCCGGCGCCTCGACGATGATCGAATACAAATTGACGCGGTCATCTTCTTCGTATTGGGCAAAGTCGCTGTCTTCGTCGTAGCGCAACGTCGATCCGACCCAGGCGCCGCCGACTTTGACGTAACTTGGGTGCCCCGCCAACAACCGCGCGCCCCACAGTAGATCGCGCTCATCGATAAATTCCGGTTCTTCCTGCTGCGCCCGCTCGGGCGTGAACGATCGGTCGTCACCCGGATTGACCGGGCCGATAAGCGTTTCGAATTCGAGATAATCATGGGTCAGCCGCAACATCGCACCCTGCACGGTGGTGTCTTCGCCGAACTCGTCACGCTTAAGCAGGCTGAGAGTCAGACCTTGTCCGAAGCGTGCGTAGAAATCGCCGGCCTGAAACAACAGCGGTCCGTTCTCATAACGGAAAAATACTTTTTCCGGCACGTAGCGCGCGTAGTATTCCTCTTCCAGAAAATAGGCTTCTGCGTCGTAGCGCATGCCCAGCATGAACGGGCCCTTGGCGACGGCGAGGTTGAGCCGGTTGATCGCCGCCCAAAACGGGTTGTTCTCGTCGGTGATGTCGTAATGCAGCTTGAGCGTTTCGACGATGGTCAGCGAATCCGACACCGGTGTTTCCAACTCCAGCGCCCAGGCTGACGTGGAAATCGCTATCACGAAAGCGATAAGAATCAGGCGTTTTTTCATCTACAGCCCCAGCGCTTGCTTGATTTGCTTTTCCAACTCCGCTTCCTCACCCGGCTTGAAGCCGACATGCGTCCAGGCCACTTTGCCTTCGCGGTCGATCAACACGGTGTAAGGGTAATCGCTGCGTTGGTTGTACAGGCTGTTGACGCGGCTGTCGGCGTCAAGCAGCACCGGAAAATTCAGCTTATACCGGCGCACGATCGAGCGGACTTTGGGTAGGTCGGACGGCGCGTCGGCGGTAATCGACCAGATTTCCAGCCCCTGCTCGTTGTATTGGTCGTACAACTTGACCAAATGTGGAAACTCCACCTTGCACGCTCCGCACCAGGTCATCCAAAAGCTCAACACCACCGCTTTGCCTTGTTGGTCGGACAAGCGATGGGTTCTTCCTTTGAGGTCTTTAAGTGAAAAATCGGGCGCCTTTTCGCCGACGGCCCAGACGGTCGCGGCCAGTAAAATTATCGCGACCGCGAAGCAAATCATTTTGCGCATCGTTATCTCCTTGCTTGTTCGTTCCGATCGTCGTTGCGCTGCGGTCCATCGCATTTGTACTCTTTTAGCCGACCGGCTCGATCCGGTCAACGAACCTCCAGCAAGATCTTTTTCGGATCCAAGCGGAAGCCACCGGCTGCGCTGGTAACCAAAACTCCGCCAAGCCCATCCGGTTGCAGCCAACGTGGACGCCGCCCAACCGGTACACAGGTTAGCGGCGCTAAGGTGTCGCCATCGAAAAAGGCAATCTCACCGGCCAGGTAATCCGAAGCAATCAATGTATTGGTCGGTTCGTGATAGAGGCAATAGCGCAAACCCGGTCCTGTTTTCCGCATCGCCAGGTAGGTTCCGTCGGCGCGGTCGAGCTTGACGACCCGGCCCGGCAAAAAGGACGTGACATACACCACCTGCTCACTTGCGGCGATGTTCTGTTGCAACAAGCCGCCGCTGCCGGTTTCCCACAAACGTTGCCCACTCTGCGGATCGAGCGCAATTGCTTTGCCGCCGACAAAAGTCGCCAGGTAAAGCAAACCGCCGCGCGTATCCATGTCGGCGCAAAGCAGACCGATCGGGTATTCACGTCCGCGGGCCAACGTCGTCAAATCGAAAGCCTGCACCGAACGCCGGTTGGCGCTGATCGTATAAAGCGTGTCGCCAATAACGCGTAAGATGCCGATCTTGTCCGGCGAAGCGTCACCCTCGATCAACAGGCGCATTGACTGTCCGCCCCAGCGGTAAAGTTTCGCCGCGCGGATATCGCCGGTAATCAAACCGTCGTCTAGCACGACGGCATTGTCAGTGGCATAACGTCCGCCGGCCAGCGGTGTAACGCCTGCCTCGCTAAAACGGAGAAGCCCGCTTTCACCACCCCGTACGCCCAACGCCAACGAGCCGTCGGGCAACGGGACCAGGTAGCGCACGCGGTTGGCGCTGTAGCCGCCGACTTTCTTACCGTCTTCATAGCCGAAAATTTTCTCAATGCCTTCGATGGCGGTGTATTGTTCAGCCGCATGTTGTTCGATGCCCGCATACCAGGTGATGTTGACCGCCAGCAACGTCAGTGTCGTAAGCGACAGCAGCGGCAACCAGCGACCGGCCTGGCGAAATACTTCCTTTCGCAAGGCAAAAAAGATCAACATCGCCGCTGCCGGACCCGCCACAAAAAAAGGCCATTCCAAAAAGCCCGCACCAAGACCACCGGCCAAAAAAATCAAGGACGCCACCGGATGCAGGTATGACCGCTTGAGTGAATAGATCGCCGCCACCACCGTAACAGCCAGCACGGTCAGCGTTGCGCTCGGCAGACAAAGCAAGCCGGCAATGACCTGCGCCAATAGAGCGGCAACCAGAAAGCAAGCGGGCAAAATCGCTAAAACGATTTTCAACTTACGATGAGGCCATGCCACAGACGCTGCCGCCAAAGTAATCAGGCCGATCGTGGGCGCCGGAAAAAAAAGCGCCAACGGCAGAATCGGCAGAGACCACCAAGCCAGGCGGATCAATTGTTGCGGTTCGATGCGCACGCTATGCCTCTTGTTTTCGAAAACGCCGACAGCTTAGCAAATTTCTACCGGACCGCGAAAAGCGACCAAAAATTATTCATCATCAGGAAATCAGTCTTGGTTTTGCGTTTCGTCAGCTTCGCAGCAGTGCGCTTCCGGACGATCGTCTTCGGCCTCGTCGTAGGGAGCTTCGGGCGGTACCGCCTCGGTCGCGGGCACATCTTCGGCCAGATCCAACGGTTGAGCGTTGATGATTTCACCCATACGATAGCCCAGGTACCACAAAACCCAGGCACTCGGGAAAAGTACGATAGCAGTAATCGTCCGGCTGTATACGATTGCCAATACACCGAGCACGCCAAGCACCATCGCCGCCAATTGCAGCAACGGCGCCAACACCGGCCCGCCGACACGCGCCGCTGCGCCCAGCAGCAGAATCGCCAACGTATCGAACACGGAAATTTTCGGTTTGTTCGTCATCGTCTCACTCAATCGCAACCGCATCCTTGATCGTCGCTATCTTCGTCGGACTCGCTGTTTTGCGCAAGGTCGTCGTTATCGTCGTCTGACACATCGTCGTCCGCATCATCATCGTCGGCACTATCGTCATCGGCCACATCGTCGTCAACCGTGTCGTCATCGACCGTATCGTCGTCAATCGTATCGTCATCAGTAACCGGCAATGCCGCCAGCTTCAAAGCGATGTCGCGCTCGAAAATCGGCAAGACAATGACCAACGCGCCGCCATCCGCCGTCGCCTCGACTTCATCGACGATCTCGCCCGTCCAGGTATCCCACGCTTCGCCGACCCATTCGGTGCCCGGCACGACACCTTCGACAATCGCTTCCGCGCCTTCCATCGGCTTAACCATCCAGGTCGGCGTCAGCCAACTACTGCGATGGTCGCGCACCCAAAGCCACGCTTCGATTAATCCGTTATCGTTCTTTGCGCCGATGCCCGCTGCTTCCAACTTCGCCCTATCGTGTTGCGCCGTAACGCGTACATCTTCGGTAAAACGGCCCATCGCTTCTCCGGCGACAAACTCCGCAGCAGGTTGATTGAGGTGCCACAAATCGTAGGGTTCGATGTAGTTGTCCCACCACCAGTTCATCGCCCCGCCGGCGTAACCGTGGGCCAGCGTCGACCAGATGCCGTTGTGCACGTTGACGCCGAGCGTGTCGATCTCGTTGGCCGCGGCCCACCAATCGATGCCGAATTCCGCCAGCAGCAGCGGCTTCTCGGCCTGCCGATAGCCGCCGAGAAATAAGCCGATCATCCAGGAACCGAATACGTATTGATGGCGGTTGTTGAAATCCCAGGTCTCCAGATCGAAGGTCGGCAACGCCAACGGCGTGGCGAAACTGGTCGACACCAGATGCCCGGCCGGGTCGAGTTCGCGCAAATTCTCGGCCACCCGTTGCGCCCAGGGATTCATCAAGTTCATCTGGACGCCGCTGATGCCGTCGGCCTCGTTCCAGATCTCCCAGGTCATCACCGAACGAAATGCGGCGTATCGCGCGACAATGTAGCGATGCAGATTGTCGCTCAGCCGTTGCGCTTCGGGGTCGGTGAAGTAATCGGCGCTGGTCGTGCACGGTCCGCCGTTGGCCTCGTTGTACGGATTGGCATCCCAACTCGACCATTGCGGGCATTCGAACTGCGAATGCTGGTGCAGCACCATGGCGATAGCCGCTCCGTTTTCCTGCGCGTGGCGGTAGATGGCGTCGAGTTTGCACCCGATCTGCTGGCTATAACGGCCCAACCCTTCGTAGAAGCCGGTGTGGTGATAAACTCCCCATTCCGGCGTCAGCCCTTGGCCGAAGTGCGTCAGCCACATTCGCGTCCAATTGCCGCCGCCGGCGATCATGGCATCGAGGTAATCGATGTAGGCGTAAGCACCGGCCGTTTCGTTGACCCAATCGATGTTGAAGCCTAGCGGCACGTAGCTGTCACCGTTGTCGTAGACAAAGTAGCGCGTATTGGCCGGATCAATGCGCACGAACCCCGCGCTGATCGGCTCGACCGCAGTAAAAGCGAAATCACCCGAAATCGCCGTGCCCTCGTCATCGACGACGACGATGTGAAATTCGTGTGTGCCTTGTGTCAGTGGGGCATAACGCACGCGCCACTCGCCGGGTCCGGCGGACGTGAATACTTCAAGGTCGCCTTCAAGGCTGCGCGTGTACGGTTCGTACCAGAAGCCAATGACGCGCACCTCGTCGCGAATGGGTGTAGTAATGACCGCCGCCAGGTCGACCTGTTCGGGGTCGTAGGGATTGTCGTAATCGCGATCGAGCTCGACACTGATTTCGATCATTTCGTATTGCGGCACGGTATCGGCGGAAAGCGTGACCGATAAGATTTCGGTCGCCGATACCGTCATCGGAAGCAAGAGCAAAACAAACAGGAAAGCGAATCGCCGCATCGCCCCGCTCCCTAACGCCTTGCGAAAACCGCCGTCGCGTAAACCAGCAAAGCGCTCAATGGTTTCGCGCCGTGGTACAACAACGGCCAGATACCCGCCCAGTTGTGGCCGTGCGGACCAGCCCAATAGTACGGCGTGGGCAGCGCCAGCAGCAGCGCCGCCACCCACAGCAGTGGCGAGCGCGTGCGTTGGTAAAGGTAAATCAACGGCGGCAGCAGCATCAGGTAATGATGTTCCCAAATCGTCGGGTAGATGAAAAAGAACGCGACCAGCCACAGCGCAAGGTGGTCACCCAGCGGCGCTTTACGTTTGACGTAGTTGACGATCAACGTCAGCGCAATCACGACCGCCGGCACAACGACGACCATGTGATCGGTCAGCATGTTGCCAATGACATGGCGCAGCAGCATCAACAGTCCGAGGTCGCCGCGATAGACGCCGGTGATGACTTCTTCGGGCAGAAAGTTGTGTACGAACGGCGCTAGCGAAATGCCGGTCCACAACCAGTAAGCCAGCGTGGTCAGCCCGGCGATCAATGCAGAAAACACCAGCGTGCGCCACTTGTGCTTAAACAGCAGCGCCGGTGCGGCGACCCAAGCAGTCATTTTCCACAACAGTGCCCCGCCCAAAGCGAACGCACCGTAGGGCGGTTTTTCGCGCCCGGCGTAAACCAGTGCGCCCAACAACAACGCCGCCTGGAGCATGTTGAACTGTCCCATGTATAATTCCAGGTACACCGGACTGGCCGCGAGCCAGCAAGCCGCCAACAACGCGCCGGCAATGCCGGGAATCAGCCGCAGCGTCGCCAGAGCACAGATCAGCGCCAGCAACTCGATGAAGATCACCCAGGCCAGGCGCGCCTGCGCCGGCGAAAATTGCGCGAAGGGCACGCCGAGCGCCGCGGCTACGGGCAGGTAGCGGAAGTTGTAATAGCAGGGCACCGCGCCGCCCGGATGCAGTACAGCGTCGATCGCCTGGCCGATGGCGTCGGTGGGCGACGATGTTTTATGGTAGATGTCGCCGCCGTGGCTGAGTCCTTGACCGGCTACGTATAGCGCAAAGAAGTCACAACCGGTATGCTGGTTGACGTCGCTGTCGTAGAAAAACGGCCGCAGTTGCTTGCCACCGGCGAGTACTTGATGCAGATAGAGCGCGTTGATCGCTAATGCGATCAGCATCAGCAAACACAAAGCGAGGGTCGATCTGCCGGACATGTCCTCCACGAATAAGCAGCCGCGCCGCCTTTTGAACTGGTGGTGGCTGGCGGGTTGTCTGCTGGCGATGGTGTTGTTAACCGTTCGTTTCGAGTCTACCGCGTATCGCGATTTCGCGCCAGCTTTTACCGCGGTACCCCTTGACGACGCCTGGATTCACTTCGTCTACGCGCGCAATGCGCTGCTCAGCGGTATTCTTCACTACAATCTCGGCGAGGCTGCAGCGGGCACGACCAGCCTGTTGTGGGTGCTGCTGCTGGCTTTGCCGTTGCGTTTAGGCGTTTACCCGCCGGTGGCAGCTAAACTGCTTGGCCTGCTCGCGCAGTTGGGTCTGGCTTTGGCCGTCTACGCTTTTCTCAAGAAAAAAACGTCGCGACCGCTTGCCGTGCTCGGTGCGGTGTTGATCAGTTCCGACCCGATCAACACCTTCGCCGCGCTTTCGGGTATGGAGGTGATGCTTTACGCCGCGCTGGCCTTCGGTGCGACGGCGGCGCTGCTTTCCGACCGCTATACGCTGACCGGTTGGCTAGCGGCGGGCGCGTTGATCGCCCGTCCCGACGGCGCGATTCTTGTCATTCTGCTGATCGCCGCGGCGCTGCTGCACAACTTCGTCGGCAAAGGTAAAAGTCAAAAGAGCGCGATTCCGCTCGGGCGGCAATTGCTGTGGCTGACGCTGCCGCCGCTGGTTGCCGGATTGTTCTGGGCTTATCTCAACTGGCGCGCGACTGGTCGCCTGCTGCCGGCCAGTTTTTACATTCGCGCCGGCGGCATGGAAATGTTCACCGACTTTTTCCGCACCGCCGGCCCGGCGGGCAGTTCGCCGACCTTACGCGGTGTGATCAATGATCTGGCGCGCGCTGGTTCGTTTGTCGGTCATCCGCTGCAATGGATGCTCTACGGCTTCGGTCTGCTTTGGATGATCTGGCGGCGTGACGTGCGCTATCTGGTGTTGTTGCTTTTCCCCTGGCTGCTGGCAGGATTGCTGGGCACGGAAAAGCTACAGATGATCGGCGGCACCTTCCTGGGCAACCGTTACGTCGTACCCGGGTTGCCGTTTTTGCTGGCGACGCAATTGCTCGGCGCTTCGTTTATCGCCGAGTTGCTGATTGAAAAACGTGTTCTGCATCGAAGTTACCGTCGTCACCTGCCCGCCTTGGTTACGCTGGTCACGCTGCTTCTGCTAATCGGCGATCCGCGCGTGTTCTTCAATCACCACCGCCAACTGAGTGAGGAATACGCAAAAAGCTGCGCCGACATCGAACGCATGCAGGTTGCCGTCGGTCACTGGGCCAATGGACAAACGTCGTCGGACGCGGTGATCGGCACTTTCGACGCAGGTGCCATCGCATACTTTTCCGGACGCAAAACGGTCGACATCCTCGGCTTGAACACGCCGCACATCGCGCCGTTGTCACCGCAGTTAATCGCCACGTTGGATTACCTGATCACCTACCCCGGCTTGTCGGAAGAGGCGGAAAAAGCCTATCTCGACAACGAGGTCTTTCGCATCGAATTGCCTGACGCCACCGCCGTCGCCGGACGCACGATGGTCGTTTATCGCGTGAGTTCTCCCTCCGACTAATGCTGATTTACGGCAACCATTTCGACCCTGCCCGTGTCGAAACAGGTATGGGCGGAGGTTATTCGTTGCAGCCAAAACGGTTTTTCCGTACTCTTAGAGTAATGCGACGCATTGTTTGTCTGATTCTGCTTCTTTTGTTTTTGCCGATATTCGGCTGCGCGACAGCGCCCGAATCCGACGAAATCGGCGATTTTCTCGAACCGGTGCCAGCCGATCTGCCCACCGCCCCGACCGCCGAGCCGGCCGCGGAAGAAGATTTCATCGCCCTGCGCAACCGCATTCGCCAATTGGCGCAGGAAGCGGTGCAACTCAACAAAAGCGGTAAGTCGGAAAAGGCGCAGGAAAAAATCGACCAGGCACGGTTGATGATCCTCACCTTCGAAGGCACCGCCGAACAACGCGAGCGATTGGCCGAGGAATACGATCTGTTGCTCACGCTGTTGGATGATCTGATCGTACCCGAACGTCGCACGCCGGCCGATGCAATTCGTTTCATTCTGGCACCGGCCGAACCGTCTGCCGGGGACATCGCCGCCGTCGAAGCCGCTCGATCGATCCCCAACATCGAACGCTACGTCGCCCGGCTGAGTAAATCCGCCCGCCGCCGCGTCGCCAAACAGATGGCGGTGTTCACCCGCACCAAGCGCGGCCACGATTTGTTCCAACGCTACCTCGACCGTTCCGCGCACTACCGTGCGTACATCGATCGCGTCCTCGCGGAAAAGGGATTGCCGGCGGAATTGTTCTTTGTTTCGCTGATCGAATCGGGTTTTTCCGACACCGCCCTCAGTCACGCCGGCGCTGCCGGGCTGTGGCAATTCATGCCGGCCACCGCCCGCGAGCACAAATTGACCGTCGACCGCTGGGTCGACGAGCGCCTTGACTGGAAGAAAGCAACCCACGCCGCCGCCTGGTACTTCGCCGATTCGCTGCGCGCATACAACGGCAACATCGAACTGGCGGTCGCCTCTTACAACACCGGCCGCGGCAACGTCAACAAGGCGATTCGCCGCGCCGGCGGCACGCGCGATTACTGGCGGCTGCGACTGCATTCGGAAACGATGGCCTACGTGCCCAAGTGGATCGCGGCGATGATTCTGTACAACAACCCGCGCAAGCACGGCTTCACCATCCCGCCCGACGACCCGATCCGTTACGACACGATAACCATTCGCGGCTCCGTGCAGTTGGAATCGATCGCCCAGACCATCGGCGAGCACCCCAAGGGCCTGTATGCGCTTAACCGGGCGTTGATCCGTCGCGCTACGCCGCCCGATCGTCCCTGGAAACTGCGCCTGCCTCCCGGCTCGCGCGACAAATTGCTGGCCAACCTCGACGATCTGCTGCAGACCTCGTCGGTGGTGTGGATCGCCCACCGCGTGCTGGAAGGCGATTCGCCGATGGTGATTGCCAAGCGTTACGACGTGCCGGTCGAACGGATCATCAACGCCAACGACCTGCTCGACCGTAGCCTGCCCGAACCGGGCGAGATGATTATGGTGCCGGTCAGCCCCGACAACAAAAAGGCGATGACCGCCCTGGCCAAGCTGGAAGCCCAACAACGTCGCGAGCTTGTGCAGCGCCCCACCGGCTCAACGCCGCCCAAGCCGAAGCCGCGCAAGGTAGTGCATACCGTCAAGTTGCGCGACAACCTCTGGTCGATCGCTCAACGCTACGACATATCGGTGAAAGATTTACGTCGTTGGAATAAATCGCAGATCGGCAGCGGCGACCAAATTCGACCCGGACAAAAGCTGACCATCTACGTTACCGGCAGCGGCATCACCTCGCCGCCGAAACGCTACACCGTGCGACGCGGCGATACCCTCAGCCAGATTGCCGCACGACATCATATTTCCACCCGCAACCTGGCCGCGGCCAACGGCATCACGCCCGAATCGACCATTTATCCGGGTATGGAATTGAAATTACCGACCGGCAGCGTCAGCAGCCAGCCGGTCAGGCATACCGTCCAGCGCGGTGAAACGCTGTCGGTCATCGCGCAGCGCTACGGCGTTTCGGTGAAAGACCTGATGCGCTGGAACGGCATCAGCAATCCGCGCGCGTTGAAAGCCGGGCAGACGCTCAAACTGGTCGGGCCGAAGAAAAAATCGTACCGCACGATTTACACCGTCAAGAGCGGCGACACCCTCGGCGGCATCGCACACCGCTACGGCATCTCAACCAATCAATTGGCGCAGTTCAACAAAATTTTGGTCAACTCCACCTTGCGGGTTGGTCAAAAGCTGAAAATACCGTATAAAGACTCCACCTCAAGCCAACCGCAGGAAGTTTGGATCCGCTACAAGGTGCGGCCTGGGGATACGCTTTCCGCCATCGCCAAGCGTTTCGGCTGCACGGTGACGGATTTGGAAAAATGGAACAAGATTGCACGCAACAAGCCACTACGCATCGGACAAACACTGAAAGTCAGAGTACGTAAGAGATAGCACATGGCCAATCGGATTGTTTTCGGCGACAACCTCCCTATTCTTCAGCAACTGCCCACCGGGTCGGTCAACCTGATTTACATCGATCCGCCATTCAACACCGGGCGTATTCAAGACCGCGTGGAAATCCGCACCGTGCAGGACGCCAACGGCGATCGCACTGGATTCGCCGGACGACGCTATTCGACGGTGAAAGTCGGTACAAAAACTTTTCAAGACGTTTTCGCCGATTCCGATCAGTTCCTGCGTTTTCTCAAACCGCGGCTGGTCGAAGCGCATCGCCTGCTGGCCGACAACGGCACGTTGTACTTCCACATCGACTATCGCGAAGTGCATTACTGCAAGGTGCTGCTCGATCAGATCTTCGGGCGCAAAAACTTCATCAACGAAATCATCTGGGCTTACGACTACGGCGCGCGTACAAAAAAGAAGTGGCCGCCGAAGCACGACAACATTCTGGTCTATGTAAAAAGCCGCGCGCATTACACCTTTAACGTCGACGACATCGACCGCATCCCCTACATGGCGCCGGGGCTGGTCGGCAAAGAAAAAGCAAAACGCGGCAAGTTGCCGACCGACACCTGGTGGCACACCATCGTGCCGACGAAAGGTCGCGAAAAAACCGGTTACCCGACGCAAAAGCCGCTGGGCGTGCTTAAGCGCATCATCGCCGCTTCGTCGAATCCCGGCGATCTGGTGCTCGACTTCTTCGCCGGCAGCGGCACGACCGGCGCGGCTTGCCTGGAATTGGAC
>Ga0272444_10003485_pt1 | contig 14093 bp, 15 predicted proteins | sample SSMForm13_FD_201033 | JGI IMG/M metagenome (GOLD analysis project Ga0272444, IMG submission 201033) | Marine sediment archaeal communities from Little Sippewissett salt marsh, Falmouth, MA, United States - SSM-Form-13 | ecosystem: Environmental > Aquatic > Marine > Wetlands > Sediment ...
ACCCGAGCCTCTACGAGGGGTTTGGGCTGCCCATTGTGGAGGCCATGGCCTGCGGCTGCCCGGTGATCTGCTCCAACGCCTCCTGCCTGCCCGAGGTGGCCGGCGGCGCGGCCCTGCTGGTGGACCCTCACGACCCCGACGACTTGGCCGCCGCCGTGGACCGCCTGGACGGGGAGCCGACGCTGGCTGGCGACCTGCGCGCCAAGGGCTTCGCCCGCGCGGCCGGGTTCACCTGGGACAACACCGCCCGGCTGACCGTGGATGCGCTCAAGCGTTTCGCGGGGTAGAGGCGGTCCGGTCCGGGGCTTTCGGACCTTGCTGTCATCCGGGCTTTGGTGCTATACGTATGGCTTTGGATAAGAGAGCGATTTGGGCATATTCCGAGTGGGGAGCCTGTTTTTGAACCAGCCGAGTTGCAAACTGTCCGTGGTCAGTCCCGTCTACGGGGCCGAGGACATCGTCGACGAACTCGTCCGCCGCGTGCGGGAGGAACTCGGGAAGCTGGACCTGCCCGGCGGCTATGAGATCATTCTCGTGGAGGACGGCAGCCCCGACCATTGCTGGGACCGCATCATGGAAAACTGCGAGCGCCATAGGGAGGTCCGGGGCATCAAGCTAAGCCGCAACTTCGGCCAGCATGCCGCCATCGAGGCAGGTCTGGCCAACGCCACGGGCGATCATATCGTGGTCATGGACTGCGACCTGCAGGAGGACCCCGCCTACATCGGGGTTCTGCTGGACAAGGCCCGCCAGGGCCACGACGTGGTCTTCACCAGCCGGGGCGCTCGCAACTACTCCCCGGTCAAGAACTTCACGGCCTGGCTCTTCAGGCTGGTGGGCACGGCCCTGCTGCCCAAAAGCGGCCGGGTCAACTACGACCTGCGCATCGGCACCATGTCGCTCATCTCGCCCCAGGTGGCCCGGGCCTTTCAGGAGTTGGGCGATTTCCACAAGCCCTACACGGCCATCCTGGGCTGGCTCGGCTTCAACGCGGCCGTGGTCGAGATCGAGCACAGGGAGCGTTTTTCCGGCAAGAGCTCCTACGGCTATTTCAGGCTGCTCATGCACGCCCTCAACGGCATCATTGTCTACAGCGAGCGGCCGCTGTACATCTCGGTCTTCGTGGGCTTCGTCTTCGTGGGGCTGTCCACGCTCTACGGCCTGGTCATCCTCTTCCGGGCCCTGTTCATGGACGCGCCGGCCACGGGCTGGGCCAGCCTCATCACGGCCGTCGTCTTCACCAGCGGAGTGGTCCTGGTCAACCTGGGCATCAGCTCCCTCTACCTGGGCAAGGTCTTCCAGCAGGCCAAGGGGCGGCCGCGCTACGTTATAGACCGCAACATCTCGGCGGCCGACGATGCCTGACAAGCCCATCGTCATCTTCGGCACCAACACGCTCTCGGCCAACGCCCTGGCCTTCTACCGTAGCGAGGGCCTGGGCGAGGTGGCGGCCTTCACTGTGGACCGCGCGCGCATGGACGCCGACACCTTTTACGGGCTGCCGGTAGTGGCCTACGAGGACCTGTCCGAAAAGCATCCTCCGGACGGCTTCGAAATCTTTGTCACCGTGGGCTACAGCGACTTGAACCGCCACCGCGAGCGCATCATGGACCGGGTCAGGGGCGACGGCTACGCCCTGGCCTCGTGCATCAGCAGGCGCACCAACATCCTGGCCGAGGCCATCGGCGAGAACGCCTTCATCTTCCCCGGCTGCACCATCGACCCCTACGTCACGGTGGGCCGGGGCGTGCTCATCAGCTCCAATGCCTACATCGCCCACTACTGCAGCATAGGGGACTACTGCTTCATCGCCGGCGGCGCGACCATCGGCGGCACCACCAGCATCGGCCATCATTCCATCGTCGGCTGCAACGCCACCGTTGGCCCCAACGTGGACCTGGGAGCCTACAATTTTCTCGGCGACGGCGTTTTGGTGCGCCAGTCCAGCCAGGAAGGCAGCGTCTTTATCCCGGAGCAGACGCCCAAGGGGCCCATGTCGGCCGAACGGGTCAAGGTCATGCTTTTACGGCCGCTGTCCGAGCGTGCGTCCGGGCGCAAGGACGAAGCCTAGACGAGGCGGGGGCATGATCTACAAGATTGATCATTTGGCCTATGGCTCGGACGATTTTCCGCGGGACGGGGCCTTGCTGGCCGCGTCGGGGTACGCCGAGACCTTTTGCGAACGGGGCGTGGAGAACATGGTCTCGACCAAGGGCGTCATGCGCAGCCCGTCCGACCGTTTCGACATCGCCTTGTACGAAAAGCCGGGCGCCCTGGGCGTGGAACTGCTGAATTACGGCCGGCTGCACCAGGCCGGACCGGGCCGTTTTCATGCCGGGCGGGGCAACGGGTCGCCCCTGGAGGATTTCCTGGCCCTGGGTCCCGCCGGGAGCCTGCGCCTGCGCCTGGCGTCCGTCGATTCCGAGGCCTCGGTCCGGTTTTGGGAACTGCTGCGCTTCAAGGCTGCGGACACCGGCGGGGACGGACCGCGCCTGGTGTTCGCCTCCCTGTTCGGAGGGCCGGAGACGGTGCTGGACATCGCGCCGGCGCAACGGCACGAACCGGCGTCGCACATCGACGAGGCCGGGTTTTCCGTGCTGGCCTTCATTGCCGACAGTGCGCACAAGGAACGGGCCAATTTCGTCCGTCACGGCCATGCCCCGACCGTGGTCAGCCCCTTGCGGGTCAACGGTCAGGACCTGGAGATTTTTTTCGTGCGCGGCCCCGAGGGGGCCGTGGCCGAGGTCATCTCGCTGCGCAGGAAGCCACGCCCATGATCGACGCCATCGCCCAGCACAACCCCCCCCTACGCCTGCAACACCGGTTCCTCAAGAAGTCCTGCCGGTCGCCCCGGGTGCTGGAGGCTGTGGCCGCCTACCTGGCCGCCTACTGCGACCACGGCGGCATATCGGCAGCCGAGACCAGCGCGGCCATCGACAAGTTTGTGGCGCGCTACCAGCGGGACCTCACGGCCTTCCAGAAGACCGGGCGCTATCCCCGCGAGCTGGGGCAGGACGATTTCGACCTTAGCCGCACCGAGTATGACCTCTTCCTCATCGCCTCCATGCTCTTCACCCGCCACCGCTTCCGCATCGCCGAGCTCCTGGCTGGCCAGGAGCCGTCTCGCGCGGCGGCCGCCTTCATAGGGGTGGGTTCGGGCGTGGAGCTGGCCCTGGCCCCTCGGGCCAGGCACAGCGTGGCCTTCGACCTGAGCGTCTCGGACTTCGTGCGAGGCCGCTTCCCTGGCGTGGTCTTCCAGGAGCGGCATTTTACGGGCGGCCAGGAAGCGGCCTACGATGTGGTCTATGCCATTGAGCTCCTGGAGCACCTGGACGACCCGCAGGCGCTGCTGCGCGACGTGCACGCCGCTCTGGTCCCGGGCGGGACCTTTGTCTGCACCATCGCCGTCAACGTGCCCCAGTTCGACCACGCCCTGAACATGGAGGCCGGGGCCTTCGAGGCCGCCGTGTCGGAACTGTTTGCCGTTCGCTACATGGAACGGATACCACATGATTATCGCATGTCGGGCATTGATGCGGAAAACGTCATGTATCATCTTGAAAGGAAGGCGAAGTAGGACCATGGCGATCATCACCAAGAAATCCGTGCTCAAGAAGATGCTGGCCTACCGCAAGAACATGCAGCAGGGCCGATACGCCCTGCAACTGGTGGAGCTTAACTACTCCAACCAGTGCAACTTCAAGTGTCAGCACTGCTTCTCCAAGAATTTGAGCCCCAGCCACGCCAGGATGCCCATGGAGGCCGTGCGCGAGTTGGCCGACCAGGCCGACGCCCTGGGCGCCTGGCAGTGGCATCTGCAGGGCGGTGAGCCCACCATCTGGCCGGAGCTGGCCCAGGTGGTGGAGGCCATCGACCCCTCGCGCTTCCACCTCTTCATCACCTCCAACGGCTCCATGCTGACCAGGGACAAGGCCCGCATGCTGGCCGACATCGGCATCGATAAGGTTTCCGTGAGCATCGATAGCTTCGACGCCGGAGCCCACGACGCCTTCCGCCGCCACGACGGCGCCTTCGACAAGGCCATGGCCGCCTTGTTCCACGTCCGCGACATGGGCATGGAGGCCAACATCAACACCTGCGTGACCGCCCTGAACGCCCAATCCGAAGGCCTCATGGAGCTGGTGCGTTTTGCCGAGGAGCACAACTTCACCATGCTCTTCGTCATCGCCGCGCCCGTGGGCGCCTGGGCCGGTCGCCACGACCTGCTCATAAGCGAGGAGGATGCGCAGCACCTGCTTGATCTCAAGCGCCGCTACCCCTTTGTCCACCGCGACTTGTATCCGGTCCTGGGCGTGGAATGGGGCTGCCGGACCGTCAACGGGCTGATCTACGTCACGCCCGACGGCGACGTGCTGAGCTGCCCCTTCATCCACATCGTGCTGGGCAACATCCACCAGGAGCCCCTGGCCGACATCCTCAAACGTGGCTGGCGGGTGAGGTATTTCCGGGACTACAGCCCCAAATGCCTGGTGGGCGAGGACAGGGACTTCATCGAGAAGATTATCCCCAAGTACGCCTGGGCCAAGGGCGCGGTCCCCTTCGAGGCGGCCTTCACGGACGACGACCTCTATCCGGAATAGGCCGGGACGGGATTCCAGGAGGAACATATGACCCCAGCCGCCAGCTATACCAACATTCTGCGCTCCAACGCGGTCATGGAAGAGGTCCTGGCCCACCTGCCGCCCTTCCGGGTGGCCGTGCTGGGCAACGTCTCGGTCTTCCAGTTGGCCGACTACCTCAAGCACCGGCTCTATGGCCTGGGGGTCAGGGCCGTCGCGGAGATGGGCGACTTCGACAATATCGTCCAGGATTCCGAGAAGTTTGGCGATAGGGAATGCGTCATCATTTTCCAGGAGGCCTGCAGCCTCGTGGACGGCCTGCAGGGGCGCTGCGAATACCTCTCCGGGGCAGAGATGGAGGCCCTGGCTCAGCGCGTGCTGTCGGAGTTCGACTTCCTTGTCCGCAACCTGGCCGGGGTCAAGACGGTCATCTTCAACCGCTTCACGGCCGCGGCCTTCCCCACGGGCCTGGCCGAGAGCCCCCTGGCCCGCTTGGCCAGGACCCTGGACCAGGAGGTCGCCCGGCGCGCTCCGGCCAACTTCCTGCTGCTGGACCTGGAGCCCCTGCTGCGCGAGGTGTCCGTGGAGGGGGCCTGCAACTGGCGCGATTTCTATGGCGCCAAGATGCTCTACACCACGCGCTTTTTCGACGCCTACGCCGACAGGTGCGCCGCCCTGCTGGCCCCGGGTCTGGGCCGTGCCCGCAAGGCCCTCATTTTCGACGCCGATAACACCCTTTGGCAGGGCATCTTGGGCGAGGACGGCGTGGACGGCATCCGCATCCCGCCCCCCTTCGCCGAGGTCCAGGCCCTGGCCAAGGGGCTGGCCGCTCGGGGCGTGGTGCTGGGGCTGTGCAGCAAGAACAACCCCGGGGATGTGGACGAGGTCTTCGAGAAGCATCCGGACATGGTCCTCGGCAAGGACGACATCCTGGTGCGCAGGGTCAACTGGCGGGACAAGGCTACCAACCTCCGGGAGATCGCCGAGGAGATCAATATCGGCGTGGACAGCCTGGTCTTCGTGGATGACTCGGATTTCGAGTGCGGCCTAGTGCGCGAGCAGCTGCCCGAGGTGGCGGTGCTTCAGGTGCCAGCCAAGGCCCATGCCTATTCGCGCTTGCTGCGTGAGAACATGGACCTCTTCTATAACCCCTTGCGCACAGCCGAGGACGCTGCCCGGACTGGCATGTACCGCCAGGAGCTGCAACGCCGCAACGCCCGCCAGGGCTACGACAGCATCGAGGCATATCTGCGCTCCCTGGATTTGGTGGTGCAGGTGGCCGAGGACGACCCCGGCCAAGTGCCGCGCATGGCCCAGCTGACCCAGAAGACCAACCAGTTCAACCTCACCACGCGCCGCTACACCGAGGCGCAGGTGCGGGAATTCGTGGACAGCGGGGAGTGGAAGACCTATTCCATCACCGTGGCCGACAAGTACGGCGAATACGGCATCACCGGGCTCTGCTTGGCCCGGGTCGAGGGCGCCGTAGCCCGGCTGGACACCTTCCTGCTCAGCTGCCGCGTCATCGGCCGCAATATCGAGACGCAGTTTTTGGACCACGTGCTCGACTCCCTGGAGGCCATGGGCGTGCGCGAGGTGGAGGCGCACTACCTGCGCACGGTCAAGAACGACCAAGTGAGCGATTTCTGGGATCGCGTCGGCTTCGACTTCGCGTCCGGCGACGACCGGGAAAAGGCCTACTGCCTGGCCCTGGAAGGCAGGCCAAGCCTGCTTGTTGACTACATAACATTAAGTAAGTAGGTATCTGCCACATGGACATGCAACAGAAGATCAAGCAGGTCATGGCGGCCGTGTTCAACGTCTCGGCCGAGTCCATCGGCCAGGACTTCAGCCCTGAGACGGCCGAGATGTGGGACTCCCTGCGCCACATGAATCTGGTTATCGCCCTCGAGCAGGAGTTTCAGGTCGAGTTTGACGAAAATGATATTCCAGGGATGCTCTCTGTGTCGCTCATCGAGGGCATCCTCTCGGCCAAGGCATAGGGACAGGCGCATGAGCAATAATCTGGACGGCATCCTGGCCGACATCCTCAAGCTCCCCCCCGACAAGATCGCCGACGACCTAGCCCTCAGGAACGTGCCCCGCTGGGATTCGTTGCAGCACATGCAATTGGTCGTGGCTCTTGAAGGGGCCTACGGCCTCCAGTTCACCTTCGACGAGATCGCCTCTATGACCAGCATCGGGCTCATCCGCTCGGTGCTGGGTCAGCGGGGAGCGATCTGAGCCCTGGGCTGGCCGGAGCAGGGCCCGGGCCCGTCCCGGCCGTCGGTCACGCTGGGCGCGTACGACATGGACATCACTGACAAGGCCATCATCGTCACCGGGGGCTGCGGCGGCCTGGGCACGCCCGTGGTCCGCGCTCTGGCCGAGCGCGGGGCGTCCGTGGGGGTCCTGGACTTCGATCCAGGGGGCCTGGAGCGGCTGGCCGCCGAGGTGGGGAGCGTCATGCCCCTGGACTGCGACCTGACCGACCCGGCGGACGTAGATAAGTCCGTGGCCGCCTTTTTTGAGGTCCAGGGGCGCATCGACGGGTTGGTCAACAACGCTGGCATCCTGTACAACGAACCGCTGGTCAAGTTCGGCCCCAAGGGGCTCCAGCGCCACGGACGCGAGTCCTGGCGAAAGGTCATGTCCCTCAACCTGGACGCCGTATTCGAGACTACCTCCGCTGTGGTGGAGCGCATGATCCAGCGCCGCACGCGCGGCGTGGTTGTCAATATTTCCTCCATCGCCGCCCAGGGCAATCCCGGACAGTCGGCCTATGCGGCTTCCAAGGCGGCCGTGGAGGCCTTGACCAAGACCTGGGCGCTGGAACTGGGAGTCTGGGGCATCCGATGCGCCTGCGTGGCGCCCGGTTACACAGGCACCGGCTCCACCCATGCGGTCATGAACGAGGACACCCTGGATCACATCGTATCCGAGGTGCCGCTACGTAGGCTGGGAGAACCCGAGGAGATCGCCTCGGCCGTGCTCTTCTGCCTGGAGAACGACTTCATGAACGGCAAGGTGCTGGCCGTGGACGGAGGCTTGGTCCTGTAGGGCGGACCGGCGGCGGACGTCCGCCGCCATCAGCGCGCCACGGGTCCAGCCTGTTGTGGGATGCGGTCTGGAAATGGAACGGCCCCCCTGGGACAAAGGCATGTATCTTTATAATCTCGCACTGCACTTTCAGGAGGTCGTGCGCCGGCATGGCTCCCAGCCCGCCCTGATTTTTTCCGAGCGGGAACGGGTGACCTACGCGGAGCTCGACTCCTCGTCCGACCGCTTGGCTCGGGCGCTCGGCCAACATGGCGTCTGCCGGGGCCGCCCGGTTTGCCTCAGCGGGCACAAGACACCCCTGACCTACGCCTGCTTGGTGGCCTGCCTCAAGTTGGGTGCTCCCTATGTCTTTTTGGACCAAGACAGCCCGGCCTCACGTCTGGGGAAAATTGTTTCCCGCTGTCGGCCCGTTCTGATCGTGGACGGCGGCGAGGACAACGGGGCTATCGCCTGGGCCGCCGAGGCCGAGGGCGTGCAGCGGGTCGGCCACGACGAACTGGCCCGCCTGGGCCGGGACCAAGCCGACGGCGATCCCGCCTGGTGCCGGGACGTGCCCGGCAACACCCCGGCCTACATCATGTTCACGTCCGGATCCACGGGATTCCCCAAGGGCGCGGTCATGTCCCACGACAACGTCATGAATCTCGTCGACTGGAGCGTGGGTCTGTTCGGCTTCGGTCCCGGCGAGCGGCTGACCAACGTCAATCCCCTGCATTTCGACAATTCCGTGTTCGACGTCTATTCCGCGCTCTTTTCCGGGGCGGCCCTGGTGCCCTTCACTCGCGACGAGACCCTCTCGCCCGGCCCCCTGGTTGCCAAGATCGACGAGTTGGGCTGCACCTCCTGGTTCTCGGTGCCGTCCATGCTTATCTACCTTCAGACCATGCGCGCCTTCTCTGACAAGACGTTTTGCAGCGTGCGGCGCTTTGTCTTCGGCGGCGAGGGCTACCCCACGGCGCGGCTCAAGGCGCTCTACGACGTGTACTCGCCGGACACTGCCTTCTACAACGTCTACGGGCCCACGGAATGCACCTGCATCTGCTCGGCCTACCGCCTGGGCGAGGCCGATTTCGAGGACCTCGGCGGCTTCCCGTCCCTGGGCGGGCTCATCGGAAACTTCGACTACCTCATCCTCGGCGACGACGGGACCCCCTGCGCCCCGGGCGAGCTGGGCGAGCTCTGCCTATTGGGGCCCAACGTGGGCCTGGGCTACTACAACGACCCCGAGCGCACGGCCGCTGCTTTCGTGCCCAACCCGGCCAACCCGGCCTACCGGGACGTCATGTACCGCACGGGCGACCTGGTGCGCCTGTCTCCCGAGGACGGCAAGCTCTGGATCTACGGCCGCGCAGACAACCAGATCAAGCACATGGGCTACCGCATCGAGCTCGAGGAGATAGAGAACGCCCTGTGCTGCGTGCCCGAGGTCTCCCGGGCCGTGGTTATTTATCTCGACACCGGTGCGTCGGGCCGCATTATGGCCGCCGTGGAGACCGAGGGCGGCCAAGTCGGAGACATCGAGCAAGCCCTGACCGGGCTGGTGCCGGCCTACATGCTGCCCTCGCGCATGGTCTGCATGCCCCGCCTGCCCAAGAATCCCAACGGCAAGGTGGACCGCCGGGCCGTGTCCCGGCTCTTCACCTCCGGCGACGACGACGGAGAAACCTGCGCATGAGCAAGCTGATACTGTTCGGAACGGGCCGGGGGGCCGACGTGGCCTTTCGGCATTTCATGGCCGATTCGCCCCACGAGGTGGCCGGCTTCACCGTGGAGGAGCGCTGGCTGGACCAGGAGCGTTTCAAGGGCTTGCCCGTGGTGCCCTTCGAGACCGTGGAGCGGCATTTCGCCCCCGGGGAATACCTGCTCTTCGCCCTCATGGGCTTTGAGGAGATGAACGACCTGCGGGCAAGCAAGTACTTGGCGGGCAAGGAAAAGGGCTACGATTTTGCCAGCTACGTCAGTTCCGACCTCCACGCCCTGGAGGACGTCAAGGCGGGCCAGAACTGCTTCATCATGGAAAACCAGAGCATCAACCTCGACGTGGCCATCGGCAACAACGTGGTCATGTGGTCGAGCAACCATGTGGGCGACAGCACCGTGGTCGAGGACAACGTCTGGATGTCCTCCCACGTCTGCATCGGCGGCGATTGCGTCATCGGGGCCAACAGCTTCCTGGGCAACAATTGCACCATCACCGGCGACATGGCCGTGTCGCCCTACAGCTATATCGGGGCCGGCACCCTGGTGGCCACGAACACCGAGGAGGGGGGCGTCTACGTCCAGCCCCAGGCCGAACGCGCGCCCATGGAGAGCAGGCGCTTCATCCAGCTCGTGTCCCTGCGGTGCAGGGGACCCGCTGAACAGGCCCCCGGGCCACAAGGCAAACACAAGGACGGCGCATCATGAAGACATGGCAGAAGCTCGGACTGGTCATCACGCCCATGGGCTATCCCTGGGCCATGAGCCATGCCCAGAACCCGGCCGCCGAGCATCGCGAGGGCAGCGTTTACAGGGTCTACTTCTCTCCCCGCGACGAGCGCAACCGGGCCGGCGCGGCTTGGGCCGACATCGACGTGGAGCATCCCGAGCGGGGCATGCTCGACCATTCCCGGCAGTCGTTGCTGGAGTTGGGTCGCCCCGGGGCCTTTGACGATTGCGGCGTGATGCCCCATTGCGTGGTCGAGGCCGGGGGCGCGCACCATATGTTCTACACCGGCTGGAGCCTAGCCAAGGTGGTGCCCTTCACCTTCTTCATCGGCCTGGCGCGCAGCCACGACGGCGGCAAGACCTTCGGCCGCGTGTCCGAGGCCCCGGTGCTGGGCCGCAACCGGCACGACCCTTTCCTCACGGCCGCGCCCTGGGTCATCCTTGAGAATGGGCTGTGGCGCATGTGGTACATCTCGGGCTCCCACTGGGAACTGGTGGAGGGTGACCAGCCCAAGCACTACTACCGCATCAAGTACGCCGAGTCCGACGACGGCGAGACCTGGCGTCCCGTGGCTGTGGCCGTGGACTTCGAGGACGACGAGTACGCCATCGCGCGGCCCGTGGTCACCAGGACGGCACGGGGCTATGAGATGTGGTTCTGCTCGCGCGGCGGCGACGGCACCTACCGGCCCCGCCACGCCACCTCGCCCGACGGCCTGGACTGGACGCGCACGCCGGGCGACACCGGCATCGACGTGTCCGAGTCGGGCTGGGACAGCGACATGGTCTGCTATCCCTTTGTCTTCAGCCACGGGGACAAGCAATACATGCTCTACAACGGCAACGGCTACGGCAGGGACGGCGCGGGCCTGGCCGTGCGGGACCTCGGCTGACGTCCCGGCCGGGGCCGGCGCCTAGCCGCGCATGCCCGGCAGCGCCACAGAGCCCATGACGGAGCAAAACCTGGATATCTACTCGGATGCCCTGAGCCTCGGCCCCGACGGCGTGTTCGTGTCCCGTCTGGAGGCCGGGGAGGTCCATTTCCCCGAGCAGGGCCACGGGCAGCTCGTCCTGCTGGAGGACGGCTCGTTCTGGTTCCGCCACCGCAACCGCTGCATCGTGGCGGCCGTGCGCAACCATCCGCCGCGGGGGCCGCTCTTCGACGTGGGGGGCGGCAACGGTTTCGTGTCCCGGGGCCTGAAGGACGCGGGCTTCGAGGTGGTCTTGGTGGAGCCGGGCCCGGTGGGCTGCGCCAACGCCCGCCGCCGGGGCCTAGACCTGGTGGTCCGGGCGGATTTCGGCACGGCCGGCTTCCGTGCCGGGGTGCTGCCCGGCGTGGGGCTCTTTGACGTGCTGGAGCACGTGCGCGACGACGTGGGCTTTCTTCGCGACGTGGCCCGGGCCCTGGCCCCGGGGGGCAGGCTGTACCTCACCGTGCCCGCTTACCAATGGCTGTGGTCGGAGGTGGACGCGGCCTCGGGGCATTTCCGGCGCTACACCAGGTCCTCGCTGGCTGCGGCCGTGGCCTCGGCGGGCCTGCGCGTCGCATACGGCACCTTTTTTTTCCTGCCCCTGCCGCCGGTCATGCTACTGACCAGGGTCCTGCGTCAGGCCCTGCGCAGGCAGCGGCAGGACTCGCCGGACACCCGTTCGGAACACTCACCGCCGGGCGCGCGGCTGCTGGAGGCCCTGCTCGGCTTCGAGTGCGCGTCCATCGCGCGCGGGGCATCATTGCCAGGGGGCGCGTCACTGCTGCTGGTCGCAGCAAAGGATTGAGACCATGCTCAAGAGCCATCTCTACATCTTCGCCACCATCGCCTTCACGGTCTATGGCCTGTTCGCCATTAAGATACAGATGGCTCAGCTCGGGAGCCTGCCCGAGGGGGCTCTGGACAAGATCGTCTTCCTGACCAAGATGATGGTCTTGAACCCGTGGGTCCTGTCGGGAATCGTGGCCGGGTATTGCGCCGGGCTGTGCTGGATGATGGCCATGACGCGTTTCGCCCTCAGCTACGCCTATCCCTTCACGTCCCTGAATTACGTGCTGGTGCTGCTGCTTTCGGTGCCCATCATGGGGGAGGCCGTCAACAGCTACCGCGTGGTGGGCAGCCTGCTCATCGTGGCCGGCATCCTGGTGGCGGCTAAGGGTATGTGAGGAGCGGGGCAGCCAGGAACGACCCGGGACCATGAAATCCGTCGCCATCATCCAGTCGAGCTACATCCCCTGGAAGGGATTTTTCGACATCATCAACGCCGTGGACGAGTTCGTCATGCTCGACAACGTGCAGTACACCCGCCGCGACTGGCGCAACAGGAACAAGATCAAGTCGCCAGCCGGCACTACTTGGTTGACCATACCCGTCAAGATCAAGGGCAAGTACGAGCAACTCATCTGCGAGACCGAGTTGGACGGCCGGCAGTGGACCCGCAAGCATCTGGCCGCCATCCAGCACAACTACGCCAAGGCGGCCTGCTTTTGGGAGGTCTTCCCGGCCGTCCAGGCCCTGTACGAGGCCTGCGCGGCCGAGACCATGCTCAGCCGGGTCAACCACGTCTTCCTGGCCGGGCTCTGCCGTCTGCTGGGCATCGCCACGCCCCTGACCTGGGCCATGGACCACGAGCCCCTGCCCGACGATCCCTCGGGCAGGCTGCTGGAACTCTGCCGCAAGGCCGGGGCCGAGGTCTATCTGTCTGGCCCGGCGGCCCAGGGCTACCTCGACGTGGAGTCCTTCCGGGCCGCTGGCGTGCGGGTGGAGTGGATGCGCTACGACTATCCGGAATACCCCCAGCCCCATCCCCCCTTCAGCCACCAGGTGAGCATCCTCGACTGCCTGCTCTGCCTGGGCCCGGAGGAGGCCGCGCGCCAGACCCTGCGCTACGCCGTCCCGCCCCCGGCCTAGGCCCGTGGCCCCACGCCGGCCGGGAGCCCCACCGGGCACGGTTGCGGCCTTGCCCGTTTCCCCATAAGATATTTAGGAACAAGCCCCCTCAGCCACCAAAAGGCGCCGTCATGTCCAACAAACCGACGATCCCGTTCAATAAACCCTTTGTTGCAGGCAAGGAGCTTTTCTATATCTCCCAGGCCGTCATCAGCAACGCACACATCTCCGGCGACGGGCCGTTCACCCACCGCTGTCAGGACTGGCTCGAACAGACTCTGGGCACGCCCAAGGCCTTGCTCACCCACTCCTGTACCGCCGCTCTGGAAATGAGTGCCCTTATGATCGGCATCGGCGAGGACGACGAGGTGATCATGCCTTCCTTCACCTTCGTCTCCACGGCCAACGCCTTTGTGTTGCGCGGAGCCGTGCCCGTGTTTGTGGACATCCGCGAGGACACCTTGAACATGGACGAGTCCTGGATCGAAGCGGCCATCACGCCGAGGACCAAGGCCATCGTGCCCGTGCACTACGCGGGCCTGCCCTGCGCCATGCCCCGCATTATGGAGATAGCCCGGCGGCACGGCCTACGGGTCATCGAAGACGCCGCCCAGGCCCTGCTGTCCACGTCCGACGGCAAATTCCTCGGCACCATCGGCGACATCGGCTGCATCTCCTTCCACGAGACCAAGAATATCATTTCCGGAGAGGGAGGCGCCATACTGGTCAATTCTCCCGAACTGGTGGAAAAGGCCGAGGTCGTCTGGGAAAAGGGGACCAACCGCAGGAAATTCTTCCAAGGGATGGTGGATAAGTACACCTGGGTCGAGGCGGGCTCGTCCTATCTCGCCAGTGACATGGTGGCCGCCTACCTTTGGGCCCAACTGGAGATGGCCGAGCGCATCGTCGCCAAACGATGCAATATATTTTCGCGCTACCAGGAAGGACTCAGCGATTTGCAGCGCACCGGAAAGATTCGCATTCCTCCCTACATGTCCAACGACTGCAACGGACATATCTTCTACGTCATCACCGCCTCGCTGGAGGAACGCACGCGCCTCATCGAGCACCTCGCCGCGCGCGGCATTATGACCGCCTTCCACTACGTGCCGCTGCATTCCTCGCCGGCCGGGCAACGCTTCGGCCG
>Ga0272444_10003488_pt1 | contig 14080 bp, 12 predicted proteins | sample SSMForm13_FD_201033 | JGI IMG/M metagenome (GOLD analysis project Ga0272444, IMG submission 201033) | Marine sediment archaeal communities from Little Sippewissett salt marsh, Falmouth, MA, United States - SSM-Form-13 | ecosystem: Environmental > Aquatic > Marine > Wetlands > Sediment ...
ACAGAACAGATATGAAATCGTTGTATGTAAATAGAGCGGTTCGGTTTCAAAGAACAAAAAAATGGCAGAACACTTGTTTAAAATGTGATAAAGAAAGCGGAATTATAATCAGAAGACAGGAGTCAGGAGGACTGTTTCCGGTATACGATTCATGAACCACGATACAAAATACCCGAGTGACAATCAATATTTACGGAGAGTGTTATAGACGAAATAGAAATGAATTCAAGTACCCTTTCGGTTTGTATTAACGGAGAGCAGGAGAAAGGAAATTACACATATGGACCAAATCAATACATCTCAGCCGTCTGATTTTATCAGGGATATTATCGAGGACGATTTTAAAACCAATAAACATCAAGGGCGTGTGGCCGTTCGATTTCCACCCGAACCGAACGGATACCTCCATATCGGCCATGCCAAATCTATTTGCCTCAATTTTGGTATCGCCGCCCAATATGAGGGTACCTGTAACTTGCGTATGGACGATACCGATCCCAGCGGGGAAAGCATGGAATATGTTGATTCAATCATTCGCGACATACAATGGCTCGGATTCGACTGGGAGGATCGTTTATACTACGCCTCCGATTACTATGGGAATCTGTATGAGTATGCCGTACAGATGATCAAAGAGAGCAAAGCTTTCGTGTGCGATCTTGATGCCGATGAAATGAGAGAGTTCCGTGGTTCCTTCACCGAGCCGGGGAAAGAAAGTCCCTACCGCACCAGATCGGTCGAAGAAAACCTCGATTTGTTCGAACGGATGCGGGCGGGAGAATTCGAAGAAGGAAGCCATACCCTTCGGGCCAAAATTGACATGGCATCTTCCAATATAACCATGCGGGATCCCATCATGTACCGCATTAAAAAAGAGACGCACTATAGAACAGGCGACACGTGGTGCATCTATCCCATGTACGATTTTACCCACTGTCTCTCCGACTCCATCGAGAGGATTACTCATTCCATCTGTACCCTTGAGTTTGAAAACAACCGGCCGCTCTATGACTGGTTTCTGGAAGAAGCGGGGGCTGATTATCGTCCGCAGCAGATCGAGTTTGCCCGTCTCAATATCAGCTACACGATTATGAGTAAGCGTCTCCTGATCGACTTGGTGGAAAAAGGGATTGTCGGCGGATGGGATGATCCGTTGATGCCGACTATTTCGGGTATGCGAAGACGAGGGTATACCCCCGAAGCGATCCGCGACTTCTGCGACCGTATCGGAGTCGCCAAAAATGACAGTCTTATTGATATGGCGTTACTGGAAAACTGTGTCCGGGAAGACCTGAATGAAAAGGCTCCCCGTGTCATGGCTGTGCTCCGTCCGCTCCGTGTGGTTATTGATAACTATCCTGAAGACCAGATTGAGGAGTTTGACTGTCCCTATCATCCCCAGAATCCCGACATGGGTTCCCGGAAAGTTCCCTTTTCCCGGATCATCTATGTAGAGCGAGACGATTTCATGGAAGATGCACCCAGAAAATTTTTCCGGCTGACTGTCGGTCGGGAAGTACGTCTCCGCTATGGGTACTTTATAACATGCGTGGACGTTGTGAAGGATCCCGATACGGGAGATGTGGTCGAACTGCACTGCACCCATGATCCGGAAACGCGTAGCGGTTTTGCCCCTGATGGCAGGAAGGTCAAAGCAACCATTCACTGGGTATCGGCAGCCCATGCTGTTGCGGCGGAAGTACGCCTGTACGATCGTCTTTTCCGCGTTGCCGATCCTCTGGGGGAAGATTCCGACTATACAGAGTATCTCAATCCACAATCGTTAGAAACGCTCACATCATGCCGGGTGGAGCCGAGCCTGGCGGATGCCCCACCGGAAAGCCGGTTCCAGTTCGAGCGGCTTGGCTACTTCTGTGTCGATCCTGTCGACTCTTCCGATAAAGCCCTTGTATTCAACCGGACGGTAACATTGCGTGATTCTTGGGCAAAAATCGCCGGCAAAGGAAAAAATAGATCATAGACGGATTGTAAAGAAGCTGAAAACAAGAATGGGGTTGTCGCATGTGCAACAACCCCATTTATATTTATTGGCTGAGGGACCAGGATTTGAACCTGGATTCACGGAGTCAGAGTCCGTTGTCCTACCGTTGAACGATCCCCCAGCAGTTTGTGTCCGTAAATCATATCAACCAAAACATGTTTATGATTTCGACGGCACTTTTAATACCACTAACCTACATCATTATCAATAAAAATTTTCATTATTGTTCCCGTCACTTTCTCCGCCGAAACGACAAAACAACACTTCATTATTGTGTCACTTTCTCATTGACTCGCAGAGGTGTTATCTTATACGTTATCGTCCAATAGACACGTTTTGAGCGATCAGTTGACATAGAAACCAAGGCTGTACACAAGAGATATCTTTTGTCCCATCACCGGGGAAGAGAAACCATATGGAGAAAAGACAGACAGTGCTTGATCAGCTTGATTCAATCTTCCATCCCCGTTCGGTTGCTGTTGTTGGGGTGCCCCGTGAAATGAAATCGGGGAAGCTTTTTCTCATGGCCCTTCAGGATCAGCGTTTTCAAGGGAAGATTTACCCCGTCAATCCTACGGCAGATCGAATAGACGGATTCAGGGTATACCCCAGCGTTTCTGCCATACCGGATCCCATCGACCTTGCAATTATCCTCGTTCCTCATCACGATGGTCTTTCTGTAGTAACCGAATGTGCTGCAAAGGGTGTCAAAGGGGCCGTCCTTTTTACGGCAGGCTACCGGGAAACGGGAACCGCCGAGGGGAAGAGACTTGAAGAAGAAATCGTCCGCATCGCCCGTGCCGCCGGTATGCGGCTGATCGGGCCGAATTGCATGGGAATCTATGCCCCCCGGTCGGGACTGGCGTTCTTCCCCGGTCTCTCACGAAAACCCGGTACAGTGGGAATCGTATCAAACAGTGGGTCTCTTGCCAATATACTCTGTAGAATGGCTCCGCAAAAAGGACTCTCCTTCAGTAAGGTCGTCAGTCTGGGAAACGAGTGCGACCTCACAAGCGCCGACTTTCTGGCATACTTGGGGGAAGACCCCGAAACGGAGGTTATTGGTGCCTATCTTGAAGGAATCAAGGATGGCCCTTCATTTCTCGAAACGGTGCGGGACATATCACGACACAAGCCGGTGATCCTCTGGAAAGTGGGACTTACCCCTGAGGGGGAGCGAGCGGCGGCGTCTCATACCGGAGCAATGGCCGGTTCTGCTGTGGTGTGGCAGGGTGTTGTTCGTCAGAGTGGTGCAATATCCATTGTAGGGTTCGAGGCCTGGGTGGATACCATGATGGGATTTTCCATGCTGCCTGACCAGCTTGGTGATCGTATTGCCATTATAGCGGGACCGGGGGGACTCGCTGTCTCTGCCGCCGAGGCCTGCGGGCAGGAGGGCCTGAAGCTGGCAGAACTTTCTCCGGAGACTCGATCGACACTGGAGCACTTTGTACCGCCCACCGGCACGAGCCTTCGAAATCCCGTTGATGTAGGGTTGACGGCGTCTCTGGCAATGGAAATCTATATCGAATCGGCACGGGCTGTTGCCTCCGACCCCGGCGTCGACGCCATTGTTGTCATCGGCATAGGAATGACGGAGGAATCAAACCGTCTGTATACGGAATCGATGATCCAGGCACGGCACGATTTCGGCAAGCCCTTTCTCATTGTTGATATTCCAGGATTTGATCCCGAACTGTCGCGGGGCTTCCTTAATGCGGGCATTCCGTTTTTCGAAACAGCCGAGCGGGCACTCGGAACCTACGCCAGGATCCGCAGATACCGGATGCGCCGGAACTTCTGATTCGATACGTGGAGACAGATTCCCGATTGCTCCCAATTTCCATAACCCCGATAAACGGGATAAGTCCCACTAAAGGGGATAAATGCGTTAACGAGGTTATTTTCTGCCGGAAAAACGCAGAAAATAACTTCTAACTTATTAAAAGCTTTACTATTTCCTGAATATTTGTCATTATAAATCCATGGAAGAGATAGACAACAAAAGCACTGCACCTGTTGTGAAAGAAAAGCGTTTTGGATTGCTGTCGATAGTGGGGATTCTTGTTGTTGTAATCCTCATTACCGCCATACTCACAGCCTGGTGGGTCAAACACAACATTTATGCCTCCAAATTTACTCCAACTCAGCTGACGGTCAAAGAGCAACAGGTTCTTGATGGCAAGCTGGCAAAGCTGGAGGAAGCCGCACACAAGGATACAGCTGTTCAGAGACCGGCGAAAAGCCGTGAACCGAATGCTCCTCTGGAGCCGGAACCGTATACTGAAAAGGGTGCCGTCAGGGAAATCAGTCTGACTGAAAAGGAAGTAAACGCGCTGATCGCGAAAGAGCCCGATATGGCCCGGAGAGTTGCTGTCGATTTATCGGAAAATCTCGTGAGCGTTAAAGTTGTTATGCCCATGGATCAGGAGATTCCTGTCCTGGGTGGCAAGACGTTACGGCTGAACCTGGGGGTTGGCCTGAGTTATGAAAAGGGCAAACCCACGGTGGCACTGAGAGGTGTTTCTCTCGGTGGAATTCCCCTGCCGAACGCGTGGCTGGGAAACCTGAAACACAAGAATTTAGTTGATGAGTTTGGTACGGAAGGTGGATTCTGGGAATTATTTGCCGAGGGGATTGATGACATTCAGGTTAAGGAAGGGCACATTCGAATCAATCTGAAGGAGTAAAAACAGCCCCTGTTTATTGTAAGCGCGGGGATAAAGAGGGGAAGTTTCCTAAAGGCGGTCGATTACACGGTAAACTTTCTTCTTTGCACTTACCAGTAGCGTACCCGTCCCGTGTCTATATGAATAAAATTCCTTTTCGGATAGTATCCTACACCCCCGGCCTTCAGCTTGACCGCGGTTTTTCTTAGCTCCATAATGGAAACCCCGGGCAATACCATATCGGCAGCCATTCCCTTCTTATGAAGGCTGTTGCGGGCCACACCGTGCCCTTGCATTCGAAGATATTCATTTGTTTTCGGCGAACGGTACCCGGAAACAATACGTATTGCATGACTGTCTCCATGGACAGAGTGAATGCTGTGGAGCAGGTCGATCAGCCGGGTATCGATCGATATCGATTCTTCCGTTCGATGATCGCGGAGAATCTTGTTGATCTCATTGAGGGATTCGATGAGATAGTGACCTTCAGCCCAGTATACATCTTTAAAATGTTCTCCCGTGTGGATATTACAGAGCGAAAGTATTCGTTCGGACGATGGGCACGGCATCGCTCTTCCAAAGGCATTCAAGGGAACATTCGTTGTTATGCCGGTTACAATCATCCACTTGAGAAACGACCGGCGGTTCAACATACGTAATGATTTTATTGTCTTAGGCTGATATATGCCTCTCACGAGAACTCTATCCCTCTGTTTCCGGTCACCGGAACTGTATTCCTGCAGCCGGTTCGCGACTCCATGATTTTAGCGCGCTTATAACAAAAAATTATGAAATTTACAATGTATTGTCTATTTACCGGCAAAGAATTGAACACGCCTCACTGTGCCGGGGGAGTTTCGTTGAGGGCATCGGAAAGCGTTTCATCCCGCTCATAGATGTCGTCTCGGAAATTAATCATGCCGTCATGGTCCACCCAGGCTGTCCAGTACAGCACATGAACGGGGAGTTCCCTGGGGAAATGCACCACGTGTCGCTCTCCGGATTCGATGATATCTTCTATTCTCTCGTGTGTCCATTCAGAGTGGTCGTGCAGCAAATACGTTGCAAGACCGACGGGGTTTTCAATCCGGATGCACCCTGCACTGAAACCACGGTTGCTCATGTTAAACAATCTTTTGTGGGGCGTGTCATGGAGGTACACGGCAAACTTGTTGGGAAACATGAATTTTATTCGACCAAGGGGATTCATCGGACTCGAATCCTGTCTTAACTTGTAGTAAAAGGTTCCTCGTTCGAGGCGGGACCAGTCAATGTGTTCGGGATCGACTTCCGGTGCGTCTTCATTCCAATTTTCGAATACTCGTATATTTTTCTTATTAAGGTAATGCCTGTCTTTCCTTACCCGCGGGTATATATCCTTTTTGACAAGTTTTGTCGGAATATTCCAGTAAGGATTGATTACCAGGTAGTTCATGGTTCCGCTGAAGACGGGAGTGCGGCGGTAATTGCTTCCCACGACGACTTTCATATTCAAGGCTGACCGTTCCCGTTCAATAACATCCAGTCGAAAATCAGCAATATTAACATTAATATAGGATCTTTCAAGGTCGTGAGGGAGCCAGCGCCAGCGTTCCAGATTCAAAATAATTTTTAATATCCATTCGTCAACCGGAACATTGAGACGGGCCAGCGTAGCGGGACCGACGACACCATCGACTACAAGGCCGTGGCGTTTCTGGTATCTCAAAACGGCATCTTCAAGTGGTCCATCAAAGAGATTACCGGTCCGGTACACCGGACTCAGATCACCTGTTAATACCAGATGATGTCGCACAATGTTTATTCGTTTATCGACAGTTCCCCCCCGCATCTTTCTGCCGGTTGGCAATGGTTGCCACCCCCCTCGACTTGCAATATCTCGATAGCGTTTCAGGGTTGTTCGGAGCTTATAGTATCCCGTATGTGGCGGCCGAAAATACTTCAGGGTTGATTCGATGGAATGAGTGGCAAGGGCGGTGGTGAGAAATTGAACAAGATCGGCATCACGGGCATATGCAATCCACTTCGTGTGAATGGTTTCGGGATCCACTCGGCCTGTTAAAAGATGGGTTGTGTAGATAAAAAAGGCGTCGGTAAGGAGCATGTCCAGGTCGACGAAGAATTCTGAATGGGCACGCCAGTTCTCGATCATTCTCAGGCGATTGACCAGAGATAGGATGGCTGCCAGGTGGTAATCCTTTGGAGAGAGTCCCTCCAGATGTGCCTCACGAATCATATTTATGAGACTTTCAGCCTGGAAACTCAGTCCTGTATCGTCAATCCACCCGGGGCGGAAGTTTCGCTCGGTGTAAAAACGGGGTAAGATGCTTGATCCGCAGAGAAACTCCTGCCGACAGAAAATTTTTGAGGGGGCACATCCCGGCAGAATCCTTTCCCTCAAGTGATCGGCCACTATTGCCGTAAGGCCGCTCTCAACGGCCACCACATGACAGGGGGGGATTAGTAACACTGCCATGAGGATTGTAATGATAACTGACCGTTTAAACATGATTCCCTCAAATAATGGGGCAGGTCTTCCTTCCGATTCTCTTTTCATGTGATCCATCAAGATGTTGAAGTATAACATCACATTTTCGGTATACCGGTTTCTGTGATATCGGATGCTGCGAATGTTTGTCAACAAGAATGTCCTGGAATTTTATGAGGTTTCACTGTGCCGCACGGGCTGCCGGAGTTCACAAAATGCACCGGTAGTAGGTGTTACATCATTTTTTTTATTATTTGTTATAGGGGAATTAAAATTACCCTGAGAGAATCAGAAACTGCATGTCGGCGCGGAAGTGGATCTTTCTGACAGTTTTATATGATCGACGACCGGTCTTATTATGATTACAGTCGTGTGTCCCGATAACACTGATACGATTAATGGAAAATTTCTATTATTATACATCAATAATAGAAATATCCCATTATTCTTACTCTTTACACACTGTAATTGTAACGTTATTACTAATAACGCGATCTGCCTCCAGGTCGTCCGCCGCCGCCGCCACCACGGCCTTTGTCGGCACGAGGGCGAGCCTCATTCACATTCAACGCCCGTCCAGCCATCTCCTTGCCGTTTAACCCGCTGATAGCTGCCCCCGCCTCTTCCTTTCCAGGCATCTCTACAAATCCGAATCCTTTGGACCGGCCGCTGTAGTTGTCCGTAATGATGTTTACAGATGTTACCTCACCAAATGCCTCAAAAGCTTTTTGTAACTCCTCTTCTGTGACGGAGTAAGACAAGTTGCCTACGTAGATATTCATAACCTCTCCTTTTTTGTTAAATATTTAGCAATATATCAGATTATTTCCTGACTTTATATATTTTATTTAAATCAATTTTTATGAGATTAGAAACGTGAATACTCCGTTTTGTAAACGGGGATGAAACGTTTACCTGTCGAAGGCAGGTATGAAATATTGATAAATATTCCTTACGATGCCCCGCCTTGTAGGCGCGGTGATTCACTATACAGAATTGAGACCACAACGGCATTCCGAACTGCTTTCATTTCTTCCGGGTTAACGTAAGCTGCGGGGCTTTCGCGATTTATTAAATGGGGACGAACTGGAGAAAAGCGCTCCTCCGGGAAGGCTTCGTGGTCTGTTCCGGCGGTTTGAAGACGAGTGTGTCAGCGGTGAGGCAGCGAGAGTATGTTCTGCCGGGGACTGTCTTACCCTTTGTTGTTCCTCAGGCCGTCGCGAGCGGTTGAATCCGCCATTTCCTGATGGTGCCGGTGCCGGTATGGTGTAATCGAAATCTTCCAGTGTTCGTCTTTCGATTTTTTCACCGAGCACCTTTTCGATGGTCCACACAAAAGCTCTCTCTTTGCTCGTTACAAAGGTAAACGCATCACCGGTCCGTGCAGCACGGCCTGTTCGGCCGATTCTGTGCGTGTAAGCATCGACGGTGTCAGGCATGTCGTAATTGATCACGTGGGAGATTCGGGACACATCGATGCCGCGGGCTGCAATGTCGGTGGCTACCATGATCTGGTATTTGCCGTTTCTAAAACCGTTGAGTGCCGCAGTTCGCTTGAACTGTGACAGGTCCCCCTGTAGAGAAGTTGCAATAAAACCGGCTCTTTTCATATGCTTTGCGAGGCGAGTGGCACGGACCTTCGTGCGAGTAAAGACGAGTACTGACTCCGTGTTCGTGCGGTCCAGAAGTTTCATTAAAAGGTCTTTTTTAAGGTGTTGTTCAACGGGATAGAGGGCATGAGAGACTGTGGATACGGGAGCAGTGTCGCCGATCTGGAAAGTGACGGGATTGTGCAGGACCTCTCGTGCCAGTTCCCGGATGTCATCAGGCATGGTGGCAGCGAACAGCAACGTTTGACGCTGTTTCGGCAGACGCTTCATGATCTTCCTGATATCCGGTAAAAACCCCATGTCGAACATGCGGTCCGCCTCGTCAAGGACGAGCACTTCCAGATGGGATAAATCAATTGTGCCCTGGTCCATGAGATCAATCAGACGTCCTGGACAGGCCACAGCGATTTCGGCTCCTTTCCGGAGCATTCTGATCTGGGAGTCTTTTTTCGTGCCTCCATAAATTGTGATACTCTTCAGTTTTGTCCGCCGGCCAAGATGACACATCGTCTCGTGTGTCTGTTCCGCCAGTTCCCGTGTCGGGGCAATGACAAGTGCCCGGATGCGCTTCCGCGGACCATCGATCAAACGCTGCAGGATGGGAAGCGCGAACGCGGCGGTTTTCCCCGTTCCGGTCTGGGCCAGTCCCATGACGTCCCGTTTCCGGAGAATTGATGGAATAGATTGAGTTTGAATCGGTGTGGGCTCCGTATAACCGAGTGCCTTGATACCGGATTCTATATGGGGATGTAGATTAAACGATTTAAAATTCATTAAAAGTCCTTCTTTTTCTATTTGTGGGTCAGGCATAACCCGACCCCTCCGCCTTCAGGGCGGTTGATTGGTCATTCTAGTTGAATCGATAGAGATCGGTCAGATTTGATCAGATATCAAGGTTTCGTCGGGCGACTCTTCCGATTTATCCTTCTTTCCCTGTCGCCGCTCCATTTTTTCCTTTGCTTTGCGCTTACGCTCAATTTCTTTTTGCCGTTTCTGAAACGTGTTTTGATTTCGCCTTGCCATGTTCCTCCTGTTATTGTTTCAGTATGGCCCATGCAATTGTTTTAAAGAGACATGTTTATTATACCCAAAAAAAATCCCCGGAAGCCTTTCACAGGCTCTGGGGGAGAAGATGGACCAAAACCGATTTTAAAAGTTGGTGTACTATAAGCGTTACGGGCAAATATGTCAAGTTTTAATTAGGATGGGCACTGTGGAGGGGGACAGGAGAAGGGGAAATTTGAAAATCAAGACTTGATCTCCTGATTCTTTGTGACGGGTGGTTCTCGAGTCATAAGCTTTTCACTCAACCGAAACCCGAATTTTTCATACAAACCATATGCACTTCCGGTTTGCAGCACGAACTGTGTTCCCACAATCCCGGGATGGTTTACAATGCAACTCATCAACCATCTTCCCAGCCCCATGCCCCGGTAAGCTTCTGTTATGATGAGGTCCGACAACCAGGAAAAAACCGTGTTGTCAGTGACAACGCGTCCGAATCCGATCTGTTCACCATTGCGGAACAGAGAGAAACACAGTGAGCCCTGAATCAGTTTTTCTACGATGTCCCGGAGGCGCTTGTGTCCCCAATAAGACCGTGCGAGCAGATCACTTACGACATCGATATCAACCCGGCTTCGGTCGTCAGAAATCGTGAAATCATCTCGATACCATTCCATAATCAATGAGCCTGGTCCGACCTTATTTTTTTTCTAGAGTACCTTTTTCTTCAGCAATCTCTTTGATTTTCTGATGTACTTCCCGGTTTTCGAATATTCTGTTGATCGCTGCTGCCAGAGCATCGTTTATTACTTCCGTCATCTTTCCCTCGGTGAACCTGATGTGCTCAAGGGAAGGGCTACTTTCAACGTTAACTTTGAATTTCATTTTTTTCTTTGCCACATCTGAGAAAACGACAGACAGTTTAACCCTCGCCTTGTATTTTCTGATGGGCATTTCTTTGAGGCAGATCAACTCGAACTCGTGGATATCCCCGCCGACTATGATAGTGCCCCATCCACTTTCGATGGTGTCATCACTGAGATTCCAATCCGGTGTTCGGCTTGAAACACGGTATCCCACACTGTTGAGATAATGCCTGACTCCCCGGGTGACCGCGTCTGCCGGCATATGATGCTTCGGTAAGATCAGGATTTTCGTACCATCGGACTTGATGACTTTGCCGATAACCCTTTTGTCATCCACCATTCTCACGTCGTTGAATTGTGCGACGGTTATGGAAAGGCTCTTTGTCTTTTTATCTGCAATCGATGTCTTCTCAGGAGATATATACAACAGATCGACGCTGTAGGGGCCTTGATGTGCACAGGCACCGAGAAACATTGTCAGACAGGAAATCACCAGCAACCGAACAATGGTTGTTGTTACGGCATCTCTTTTCTCGTAAACGGGTTTCACGGAATCTCTCATTGTTTGCAGGGCACCTCTCTTTACAATCTTTGATGAAGCTTATGGTATTGTACTATGCCGTCAGCGGCATGATGTCAATGTGAAATATTATCGAAAATTCAAAAATCACGACCTGTTCTTCAACGACAGCAGTCCTATGCTTCTTCTATTTGGCACCCTTGATATGCATGTTATAAAAGATCTTCTTCCGGGCTATATTGTTGCCCCGGACCATCTCCATCTCTGGCAGTTTATGCTTGGGATCCGCTTCCGCCTCGATCATGAATGGTCCCGGTCCCCAGCCCTTATGGTAATCAACGTAAAGAGGCCATGCTGTACGTGACTTATATGTGTATTTTAATTTTTTTCGGTAGTATCTGTTTGGGTAAACATTAGAAAATCCAGCCTCTTTTTGCAGTATAACATAATTCTCGGGGTCCTTCAGAATGCGCCATGCGATGGGCACCATGGACAGATTCTTTGTCCCCCGGTTCATTACCCAGATTTCAAATTCAAGGTAATCTGACTTTGAAATTTTCACAAAGTAGTTTTTCTTCTTCCAGCCCACTCGCACATTCCTGATTTCGCAGACCAGATCGACGGCGTCGTTGGGACCGACATAGAATTCAGGGCTCTGATTTCTGAAATCTTCGCTTTTCGGCATGATTTGAAGACTATACAGACCGTTAGGAACTTTATTGGGGACCCGGTAGGCAAATGAATTTCTGTTCCGTGTGCCCTGTGTTACCCAAAAAGTCTTACCCGTTTTTCTGTTCTTGAGAAGGATTTTAACGTACCTTAAATTGGCATCCGTTTTACGAACCTGCTTCCACCTGATGGTATACGACTTTCCTCTGACCCAGATTTCTTTTGTTTCGGGATTGTCGAATCTCTTGGGGGTCGTGAATCGTATAAAAGGGGCCTGTAGTGCAGTAGCACCGCTTTTCTTTTTGATTGTAAAAGGCCTGTTACTTGCGTCTTTGACCTTTCCATCGAGGGTCATGACGTACATCCGGAACTGATTTCCTGAATGGCCGATACCGGTGGTGGGAACTTTGTAGGTGTATCTTCCCGTATTTTTTGTGCTCCCGGAAACGGTGTACCAGCCGCCGCCGCCGGTTCCCCACTTGAGCCTGATTTTGACATTTCCCTTCACACCGCTGCTCGTCCAGCGGATACGGTATTGCTTCCCCTTTTCCCACGTTTCTCCGCCGTTCGGGTATGTCACCGTGATGCGGTGAGCAACTGTGACGGTTTTCGATTGACGTTGTTTTGGTTGAATCTGTGAATAGGCTGCCCCGGCAGATAGTACAACGATGAGTAAAGATACAAGATACTTTTTCATGATATCACCTCTCTTTACAGCATGGGCAGGAGTATTGCTTTCCCCTGGCGTATGTAAGAAAGATTATTAACGGCTTCTTCCCGATTCCTTCCAGTTTTTTGCGAATACTTAATATATGTCACTGTTTCGTTTCCTACTTAAAATCCTTCAGGAAGGTTTCCGCCTCTTTAATGGAATTTCGCATATCTTTGATTAATGCCTCTACTTCTATTTCGATTTTTTCAGCTTCCTTTCTGAGAGCGCCCACGGCCTTTGCATTCAGGTTGTGTTTCAAATATAGCACGTTGTCTCTAAGCTGATCAAGGACGGGGTCCATCCGAGATTCCGCCTTTTTCATTGCTTTTTCAAGCCGTGCGTATCGACGTTTTGTGTCTCTCAGGGATTGTGTGCTTTGCGATCTGAGTTTGGCGGTTTTTATCTGTTTGATTTCACTCGACCATTCCTTGAAAAGATCACTGGCAATCCGTTCAACCGAGTCTACTCTCGTATGGACATCGTTTGCCCGGTCTTCACTATCCTCGAAATCCGCCTTGAGCTTTTCATAAAATTTTTCAAGATCGCCCCCGTCAAAGCCGTACATTTCTTTCATTTGTGTTAATACGTCCTTGAACTGTTCCGAAGCTTCTTTCTGTGCTTCGCTTGCCTTCTTCACGTTATCTCTCAGGAGATGCCGTTTTTCCTTTCCCATTTTTTCCCAGACGGCATAGTAGGTCGACTGGCATCCAACGGCAATAATTACCGAGAGCACTAATGAAGTTAAAACGAAATACGATCGTAATTTCATGGAATCCTCCTGTGACTATCGGTTTAACTTGTTAGGGTAAGTATGGTCACGCATTAAAGTTTCATATTTATTATGAATTACACATGAAAAAGACGAGAGCAGTTTGAGGTGAATCATAGAAACATCTGAGGCACACTATTGAGTATCAGGGCGGGTTTATAAATCAAGAAAATTTTAGCACATTCTTGGAAGTATATTCAAATAAAAAGACAGAAATAGTTCAGTGACAATAACGAAAGCGCTTTATTTTTTACCGTTCCCGCGGTTTGCCATAAATTATGCGTGCGCAATATCGGTAACTTCAGTGCCGTGCCTGTACCCCCTTAAAACGGCAGTTAGGAGACTGTACGAAAATACATTTCTGCTGCGGCTTCGGCGTGAGACTTCGGCGTGAGCTCAGTCGAACACTCAGTCGAACGGGCGGCTGCAAATTCCACGTGCTGTGTTAGCAAGACCAAAACCACTTCACCGCAGGCACAGCTACGCTGCCGGTGCTTTTGGCCTTGCTGCCTTGCACGAGAAATTATCACTTGTTCTTGCGACGAAGCTATTCTCGGTCAGCCTCCTGGGAAAGGAACCGGATGGTGATGACAGCGATGCCTGAGGTGCACACATCTTTCTTTTTTTGTCTCCATATCATTAAAAAAACATTTCCAATTGTCAAAAAATGTCTATCAGCAACATGCTCAATTGCGTAAACATTGTGCAAAGTCGAGAGCATACCCGACAAGCATGCCGTGCCGCACCTGAATTGATTATATCAATATAAC
>Ga0272444_10003489_pt1 | contig 14078 bp, 9 predicted proteins | sample SSMForm13_FD_201033 | JGI IMG/M metagenome (GOLD analysis project Ga0272444, IMG submission 201033) | Marine sediment archaeal communities from Little Sippewissett salt marsh, Falmouth, MA, United States - SSM-Form-13 | ecosystem: Environmental > Aquatic > Marine > Wetlands > Sediment ...
GTTCGAGCACTTCCTGCTGCATCAACGGATCCAGGCCGGCCGTGGGCTCATCCAGCAGGAGCAACTCCGGTTGGGGCATCAGCGCCTGGATCACGCCCACCTTTTGCTTGTTGCCCTTGGACAGGTTCTTGAGCGGCCGCTTCAGCTCGAGTTCCAGTCGGTCGGCCAACGGACGCACGTAGGCCCAGTCCACCTTGCCGCCACGCAGCCGTTCGAGGTAACGGAGCAGGCCCTCGACGGTGGTGTTGTCTTGCAGTGCCAGCTCCCCCGGCAGGTAGCCGCAGCGCGCCTTGACCGCCACTGGCTGGGTCTGTGGGTCCATTCCCAGCACCCGGACGGTGCCCCTGTGGGGGCGGATCAGATCGAGCAGGCAGCGGATGGTGGTCGTCTTGCCGGCCCCGTTGGGTCCGAGGAAACCAAAGATCTCCCCCCGCTTGACCTCCAGGTCGAGGCCCCGTAGCGCGTGGACCCGGCCGTACGATTTGTGCAGGCCATGGATGGAGAGGGCGGTGGCACTGGGATTGGGCATCGGGGCCTCCGGGACGTGCGTAGCAATGATCGAGTGATAAGTGATATGTAGGGCAGGCCTCCGCGACCTCTGCGGTTTGATCTTTTTCAGCTCAGCAGTGACAGACGCGAAATGTCAGGCATCGGCGGATTTTGGTATCTGCTTGCGGAGGACGAGCCGGTACACTGCCCCTTCCACGGCCCCGAAGCGGTACTTGTAGTCCTCGTCCCCGCGCAAAAAGTCAAAGTGGCGTTTGCCGCGTTCGATGGCCTCTTGGATACAGTGGGAGAGCAAGACGATGCCCGACGAGAGATTGTAGCGCCACGAGGGTTCGTAACCCGAGTTGTAGACCAGCAGGTCGTTGTTGTAATCAAAGCACCACATCGTCGCCGCTGGCCGGCCGTCCAGCCAGAGCAGGTACAGGTTCAACCAGCCCTGCTTCCATGTCAGATGCGCCATTTCACGGAAGAACCCCTCCATCTGCGGCGTCATAAAGTCGTCCTTTTCGGGATGGCTGGCGCGGTGCAGGTTGAGGAAAAGGTCAATGTTCTCCTCCAGTTGGGCTGCTTCTTGTACTCTGTACCAGCGCATCTCGGCTTGGGCCTGAGCGCGCCGCATCTTGCGGCGGATCTCGTGGCGCTGCTTCTTATCCAGCGACCCCAGATAGACTTCCCAATCGTCAGGGAGGGGTATGTACGGGGCCGCTTCCTCCTGCTGCGCCTCCAAGTCCTCCGAGCAGCATTCAGCGCAGGCCTGGCAGAGCAGGCCGGCTCGTGTCGGGGAGTGGCCGGGGAGGCAGTGCAGGTCGAGGAGGTCCCAGGGGGGGGCCTCGTCCCGCAGGTACAGCATCAGGGCGCGATAGACCTCCTCCTCACGGCCCTTCGCGACGACGAAATCCAAATAGTCAGAGATCTCCACCCCGCCGACAAACTGCAGGATCGTCTGCCCGTCCTTTTCCATCGCGTAGAACGGGGCGATGCCCACGAGCTCGCCGTTGGTGTTCCGCCCCTTGCCAGCAAATTGGCCGTCTGACGCGGCTCCCGTCTGGGGCACTTCCTCTAACGTTGACGGCGCGCCGTCGTCGTCGCGGGCCAGGAGGACGCGCAGGTCGCGGCCGGCCTGAAAGTGCTTCCACCATACATTTTGCCACTGCGGGGTCAGAAAGATGGTGTCCACGACGCTGTTTTGCAGGAGCGTGGACCATTCGTCGGCCAGCTCGGAGAAGATGGTGGGGTCACGGTGCAGTTCGATGTGGATGGGCATGCTTTCTTACCTCGCGATGATTTTGTTGGGGTTTGCTTGGCGATAATCGCAGCAGGCACGAGATTTGGCTCATTGGTTGGTGCCTGGTGTTGCATTCGGTACACGGATGTCTATGGGTTATTATATGTGCTCTGGGGGCGATGTGCAAGTTGGCAATTGGAAGTTGGAGGTTAGAAGTTGGGGGTTGGATGGGGGAGGAGCGATTCCGGTGCACTGATCCCCAATTCGATCTCCGGCCTTTAACATCCAACTTCCAACATCCAATCTCCAACCTCCAACCTCCAAACCCCTTTGACATCCCCGCCCAACTATGGTAAAAAGGAGGTGCTTGAACAAGGATCCCCCAAGGAGGAAGCGATGGCTGAACATCCTGCGTTTGAACCTGCCCCTAAAATTACAGCTGACAGGCGGATCACCCTCGCCACCGGGCTGCAGTTGCCCCGCCGCCTTGTGTTTCTGCTGCTGGCCTGGCTTCTGTCCACGGCCGTCATCGGTGAGCTGGTTCTTGCCCTGGCGGAAACGGTGCCTGGTAGGGGCGAACCGGCGGACTGGAGTACCTCGTTGCTGTATCAGCAGCCCGTCGCCGAGATCGTGGCCAGTCGTCTGCCCCATACCCTACTCCTGCTCGGGGTGGCCCTGGGGCTCGCGCTGGTCTTGGCCTTGATCCTGGCGCTGTTGGCCATGCTGGTCCACCATCTGGAACAAAGCCAAAGCGCAGGTCCATTGGGGTCGGTGCTCAAAGGGTTGGGCCGGATCCCGACCTTTGCCGTGGCTTCCCTGCCAGCCTGGGGTCTGGGCGTCGTCCTGGTTTATTTCCTGGCCTTTCGGCTGCAGCTGCTGCCGGCGGTAGGGATGGTAAGCACTACCGGCCCCGACGCCGGCACGCTGGCCGACCGCCTCCGGCACCTGGTGCTGCCGGTCGTGACCTTGGCTGCTTTTCCGACGGTGGCGACCGCGCAGGCCATCGCCCGCGAGGTTACCCTGCCGCGTACAAAGGGCGGATGGCGAATCTGGTTGGGCGGCCTCTTCCGGGCGCTGGGCACGCTGTTGGGGCAGATCGGTGGGGTGGTGGGCGCGGCGGTGTTGGTGGAGACAGCCTTCGCCTGGCCGGGGCTAGGCCGGACCGTGGTCGAGGCCGTGGTGCGTGGGGATGCGTCCCTCCTGCTCGGCATGCTCAAGGCCCTCGCCGTGTTCATCCTCGTCGGCCGCGCAGCGGCCGAACTGTTCCGTTGGCTGGAAGGCTTGGTGCGTGAGGAACCGGTTCCTGCTGCCCCTTCCCGCTGGCGCAAGACGGCCCGGGCGATCTATGTCGTGGTGGCGCTGGCCCTGCTCCTCGTCCCCCTGGGGCTGGCCGCGGCCGGCGCATTTACCAGCCCCAATGCCGTACTGTATGAGAATCCGACGAGTCGCATGCAGGGGCCGATGGCCGGCCATCCTTGGGGGACCGATACCCAGGGCCGGGACGTTCGGGCGCGGGTGCTGCGGGGCACGATGATCTCGCTGGCCGCGGCGGTAATGGGTGCGGTTTTGGCTACCTTTGTCGGTGGAGGGTATGGTGCCCTGGTGGGGTTCCTCGCCTCCCGGCGCACCCTGCTGACCGAATCGCTGGCCGACGTCCTGCTCTGGACGGCCGATGTAGCGCTCTTTTTGCCGGCTGTGCCCACGGTGTTGATTGTCGCCTCGTTGATCCCCACTTCGGCAAGTGCTGCCACCGCAGTGAACTGGGAGCCGGTTTTTGGCGCCGTGGGCATCGCCTTGTTGCCGCGGGCAATGCGGGCGGGACAGGCGCTTTGGCTGGGACGTTCTCCGACCCAAAAGGGCGGCATTCTGGATGGGCTTGGGGCTTTGTTCCTCGGCACCATCCTCTTCGGCCTGGGGCTCGTGGTGACGATGAGCTATGTGGGGGTAGGCGTCCAAACCCCCATGCCGGCATTGGGCAGCCTGCTCCGCGAGGGGATGAACCTCCTGCGGACCAATCCCGCGGCGCTCCTGGCCCCGCTGTTCGTGCTGTGGGCCTGCACCGTGGCGCTCTACTTTGCCGCCGATGCGCTGATCGGGTACTTTCAGGATAAGGGGGTTCTGGCGCGCTTGAACGAGTAGGGACGACGCGTGCGCTGCCCCTATCGGGAGTGGGCAACAAGGTCTTGTAACTGTTTAGGGGCGCAAAGGTGTAACCGCTGAGCCGAAATCGCAGCGGACGCCGAGAATTCCTTGTTTTGCCGCCGTCTAGAAGGAGGTTGCCTATGGTCATTCCCTTGCCTGAATCGCCGTCCCCCGACCAGATTGCGCGCCGCGAGCGGCTGGCGGCCTGGCTGCAGTTTCCTCGCCGGCTGGTGCTGCTGCTCTTGGGCTGGGCGCTTTCCAGGGTGGTCCTGTCTGCTGTGACATTGGCCACGTATGCGACGCGTAGGGACCTGCCCCAGCAATGGGACTGGTCCCAGTCACTGGTGTCCCAATCTCCCGTCGCCGAAATCGTTACTCATGCACTGCCCAATACCCTTCTCTTGGTGGGCGCAGTGTTGGTCCTGGCTTTGGGGATCGCCGTGCTTCTGGCGTTGGTGGCTGTATGCGGCCACTGGCTAGCACGCCGCACAAGCTTTTGGGGTGCCTTGCTTGGAAAGCTCGGCCGGCTGCTGGCCTCTCTGCTGGCTGCCCCGCCGGCCTGGCTCTTGTGTCTCTTGCTTGTTCTTCTGCTCTATCGGCTGCATGCATTCTCTTTCTATGGGCCGGCTGACAAGACGTTGTCTGGCCAACTCAGGCACCTTGCTGCGCCGCTTGTTGCTTTAGCGGCCCTTCCCGGCGTCATAACGGCGCGGGCAATTTCGCGCGAGGTCGTGTTATCGGGTGTGCAATCGGGTCCACGTCGCTGGCTGACCGGCGTGTTCCGCGGGCTGGGAACGCTCCTGGGCCAGATAGGGGGCCTGTTGAGCGCGGCGATGCTGGTGGAGGTCGTCTTCGGCTGGCCTGGCCTTGGCTGGGTAGCCTTGGAGCGCGGTTTGTGGCAGCTGGACTTTCCTGTGTTTCTCGCTGCGCTCTCTGTGGGCACCGTCATTATCCTCGGCGGACGCATCGCCGCCGAGTTTTTTCGCTGGCTGGAGCGGCTGGTGCGGGGTGGGGTATTCCCGAAAACCCCTTCCCCTGGGCGTGGGAAGGTCGGCAAGATCTATCTTCTCGTGGCGCTGGCTTTGCTCCTGATCCCCCTGGGGCTGGCCGCGGCGGGGTTGACGATCGATGCCGATGCGGCAGCGCGCCAGAATCTGCGTGACTGGGGTGCTCCCCCCTCGCCCGAGCATCCTTGGGGGACGGATAGCCTGGGGCGTGACCTCCAGGCGCGGGTGCTGCGCGGCGGGTTGGTCACGCTGGGTGTCGCGGCCCTGGCGGCGGTCAGTGTTGTGCTCCTGGCTGGGCCGACCGGGGCGCTGGCCGGCTTCCTGGCGGAGCGGAAAACGCTGCTGGGCGAGTCGCTGGCCGATCTGCTCCTCTGGCCGGCCGGCGTGCTGCTGTTCATCCCGGTCGTGCCGGCTGCGGTCTTGCTGGCGTTTCTTTTCCTGCCGTCTGTCGCCTTTCACGGTGCCCATTGGCTCCAGGCCGTACTCCCGGTGGCCATCGTGCTCCTGCCGCGGACTATGCGTGCCGCTCAGGGACTCTGGCCGAGCCGGCCGGTGCAAAAGCGGGGCTGGGCACTCGCGGCCGGCCTGGGGGCACTCTTTCTGGGCACTGCCCTGGCGGCCTTGAGTCCCATCGCGCTGAACAACTTTTTCGGCCTGGGGGTGCGTGCCCCGGCCCCAGAACTAGGTCTTCTGGTCCTGGAGGGCGGAATAGCCCTGCGATCCTATCCACTCCAGCTGTTGGCCCCCGGCTTGGCCCTATGGGCCTGCGCTGTGGCGCTGTACGTTGCCGCTGATGCGTTGAGCGATGATTTCTCCCCAGAGGTTCTCGCCCACTTGAATAGCTGATAGCGACTTCCAATTTCCAACTTCCAACCTCCAATCCCCCCACAACGACGCGGGGGCGCCTCGACGGCACCCCCGCGTATAGTTTTGCGCTTTATCGCTGAATTGTCTTTTCGCTTACTCCCGTGTTGGTTCGATCAATCCGTAATGCCCGTCCCGCCGGCGGTAGATCACGCCCAACTGTTGCGTCTCTGCGTTGTCAAAGATGAAAAAGTCGTGACCGAGCAGCTCCATTTGCGCGATCGCCTCTTCGCTGTCCATCGGTTTGACCATAAACTGCTTGGTCTTGACGAGGCGGGGTTCCTCCTCCTCGTCGTCGGCCGGCGGAGCCAGTGTCTCGGTGGCAATCGGCATCTCCGAGAGCGAAGCCGGCTGGCCAGCACGCCGCCGCCCATTCCTGGCATAGTAGCGGTCCTTGAAGCGGGCTACCTGCCGTTCCATGGTGTCCAGCACGGCGTCGAGTGACGTGTAGGGGTCGGCCGAACGTTCTTCCGCCCGGAGTATCACGCCATTTCGCAGCGTAACCGTCAACTGCGCAACGACCTGGGGACCCTGCGAACGGGTGTCGGCCTTGGCGATTTCGACCTTGGTCTCGGTGATTTCGTCCAGGTAGCGCGATAGCCGAGGCACCTTTTTGTCGATGTAGGCGCGCAAATTAGGGGTCAGACGATAGTTTTTGGCACGTACCTGCATTTGCATTTCCATGACCACAAACCTCCTTCGATCATCAGGCCCATCCTTGCTTAGGGCAGGTTCCGACCATGCGTGAAGCGAAGCGCCTTTGGTAGCACGCTTTGTACTAGGTGATCGTGTTGCCAAGTGTGATATCCGTACATCCGATCCATCGATACGGTGGGAGAGGACTTTACAGGTTGTGGCGAAATCCCTTCCAGGCCCTTGGTGCCATGCCCAGCCTGCCAAGTTCTTGGATTGGGGCTGGGCCAAATGGCGCGTGCTCGGGCGAGTTTCGTCATAACTGCACCCCGCAGAGTTTACTCAACTCCATTATAGCAGGCCCGGCGGCGATAGTCAATAGGTTTTCTTCACCATTTGTTAATCTTGTCCCCTGCTTCCTACATCTTGTCCCTTGATTTTTGTCGCTTCCTGCCCCTTGGCCAACCATTCCCGGAGAAGCTGGGGGATTCCCATCAAGTTGGCCCGGCGGGTTGTGCAGGGGGGCAGCGATTGCAAAAAGATCGGACCGTACCGTTTGGTGAGAATACGCCCGTCAAGCATGAGCACAACCCCGCGGTCCGTCTGGCTGCGAATGAGCCGTCCAAAGCCCTGTTTGAAGCGCAGCACCGCCCGAGGGACCGAAAATTGCCCAAAAGGCTCCTCAAAGAGCTCGCAGCGGGCGGCAAAGATGGGGTCGGATGGCACGTCAAAGGGCAACTTGGTGATCACCAGCACGGAGAGGCCTTCACCGACCACATCAATCCCTTCCCAGAAAGAACTCGTTCCTAAAAGAACGCTTCGTGGATTGCGGCGGAACTTGTTAAGGAGGATGTGTCGTGAACCGTCGATGCCCTGCCCCAGCACGGCAATGTCCTCGCGCTCCAGTGGTCGGCGGATGGCCTTGTACGTTTGGCGCAGCGTGCTATGAGCGGTAAATAGGACCAGCATGCGCCCTTGGCTGGCCTGGCAAGCCTGGACCAGCGTTCGGGCCAGCGCCCGCCCATACCGCGGGTCGCGCGGATCGGGTATATCCTCGGGGATGAGCAGCAGGGCGGCGCTTTGGAAATCAAAAGGCGAGTCGAGCAGCATTTCGTCGGCTTCGGGCAGGTCCAACCGCTCGCGCAGAAAAGTCGTATTGTCCTCGGTGCTCAGCGTGGCTGAGGTGAGCACGATGGCCTCTTTTTGCAGGTAGAGTCCCTCCTGGAGCAGGGTGCCGACGTGCAGCGGGGCAGAGTTCAGGCCCATCGTGCCGCTCTGCGCCTCCACGCTGACCCAATAGATGCCATTCTCCTGGGATTCACTGATGATGGCGGTGACGTGGTGCTGGACCTCTAGGACCCGCTGGATGAGCAGGCTCAATTCCAGAAGAGTATCCTGCTCTTCGCGCGAGGCGTCCTCCAGGGCCTGGCTGGCTAACTGAAAGAGGCGGCTCAGGCGGTCCACAATGCGCTCGAGCTCAACGGAGACGTTTTCCCAGGCGATCTCGATGTCTGACCAATCGGGTTGGATGCGGATCGCCGGCGTGATGCGCCAGTGCCAGTCGTACCGGGAGGAGGGGGTGCGTTCCTGCTGTTGGCGGATGAAGAGGTTCAGCTGGGCAAAAAACTCGCGGCCGGCCTGTCGGGCAGACTCGACGGCGCTGCGGGTCTCCTGGCTCAATGTGCGCAGAGTATTGCGGGCCGCCTCGGGGACATGGGTGCCCTTGAGCAGGGCGGGCAACAGGGCCAACACCCCTTCCTCGCGACCCAGGCCGGCGGGCAGGCTGATCTCGGCCAGGAGATTGCCGAATTCGTCGGCATTAACGCTAAAGCCGAGCTGGTCGGTCGCCACGCCCTCCAGATGATGGGCCTCGTCCACAACCAGGTGGCGGTATGCTGGGAGGACGCGGTTCTCCGTGGCCACATCGGATAGGAGCAGCGAGTGGTTGGCGACGACGATGTGGGCGGCCTCTGCCCGGCGGCGGGCCCGGTAAAAGAAGCAACGGTCTTCTTGGTTATAGATGCACTCGGCCCCCTGGCAGGCGTTGGACTTGGCCGCGATATCGTCCCAGACCATGTACTCTTTACCCACCAGGGCCAGTTCGCCGCGGTCGCCGGTCTGGGTCTGTGGCAACCAGAGCAGGGTCTTGATGAGCACGCTGACCTGTTCCGGGGTCAGCGTTTTACTGCGCCGGAGGAGCTCCCAACGGCGCAGGCAGATATAGTTGCCGCGGCCTTTGAGGAGGGCGGCCCGAAAGTAGGACAGGTGGGCCATGTCCCCTTCGTCTGGGCCGGCCTGCTCCAGCACCGCTTTGAGGTCCGGGAGGTCCTTGTAAAAAAGCTGGTCCTGCAAGTTGATCGTGTTTGTGGAGACAATGACTGGCATCCCGCGGCGCATAGCCAGGGCAACCGACGGCAGCAGGTAGGCCATCGATTTTCCGGTGCCCGTGCCGGCCTCGACGATCAGCTGCCCGCCGTGGTTGTAGGTCTCGACGACTGCTTGCAACATGTCCACTTGCTGCGAGCGATGCTCGTAGCGCGGAAATACGCGGGCAAAGAGACCTCCGGGCCCCAGTAGCGAGGCCAGTCGTTCGCCGTCGATCGGCCGCTCGTCCTCCGTCTCTTCCAGCGCGTTCGGACGGGGTTCCCGCTGGACCAAGCGCATGGCCAGCGGCTTGGCACTGATGCGTTTCTTGCCAAAGGCCTCCCGGGTGGCGGCGGCAGCAATCTCCTCAAAAAGGTCGCGGAGCGGCCAGTCGGCCTTGCCGGCCAGCTTGAGGATCTCTTCCAACATCTCCAGGTTCAGTGTAGTTAGATGATCCCAAAAGGCGAGCAAGACCTGGCGGGCTACTTGCGCGTCGGCTAGGGCGCGGTGCTGTTCCGGGTAGGGGATTTTCAGGTGTTGGGCTACGCTGATCAGCGAACGGTCAGGCAACTGGGGCAGGAGAAGCGTGCTGAGCTCAAAGGTGTCCACCTGCGGGTTGCGTAGGCGTAGCCCCTGGGCCGCGAGAAAGCCCACGTCAAAACCGACGGAATGGCCGACGACGGGATCGTCCCCAATGAAGCGGGCCAGTTCGGGGATGACGGTGTGGAAAATCGGCGCGGATTGCAAATCCTGGGGCGTGATTCCGGTCAGCCGGGTGATGGCCTCGGGCAGGGGTCCAGCCGGCTTGATCAGCGAGTGCCAGGTGTCGAGTACCTCCGTACCCTGGAAGCGGACGGCGGCGACCTCGATGAGCTCGTCTTTGCCCGCTTCCAGGCCGGTGGTTTCGGTATCTAGGGCTACATATGGATGGCGCAATAGAGTCCTTTCTAGAGCGTCTTTATTTTAAGAAACAAGTCAGATCAACGATAGCTGCCGGAATGTCTCGCTACCTTGCTTACTGGGAGAGTGTTTGCGCAATCCTCCGCCAAGGCCGAGATCTATTGGCGACTGTCAACTGATCACTGAAAACTGATCGTTAGCTCGCGCTGGTGGCCCGCTCTCCATCCAGCCGGTGCCGCACAATCTCGGCCAGCCGGCGGATGCCCTCGTCGATCAACTCGGGCATGGCGTTGGAAAAGTTGAGCCGCATTGTGCTGTGCGGCCGGTTGTCTACGTAGAACGGCGCCCCCGGCACAAAGGCCACTTTCTTGGCCACCGCTTCTTTGAGCATGTCCTGGACATCCACGGTCTCGGGCAGTGTTACCCAGAGGAACATGCCCCCCTCCGGCTGGGTCCAGGAGACGCCCTCTTTGGGGAAATATTTTTCCAGGGCGTTTAGCATCGTTTCCATCCGCACCTTGTACATATCCCGGATCTCTTGGATGTGTGCCTCCATTGTGCCGCTCTGGCAGTACTCGTAAGCCGCGTACTGGATAAAGGGCGCGGTGCAGAGGTCGGTGGCTTGCTTGATCAACGCCAGTTTGCCGATCAGCTCTTCGGAAGCAGCGACCCAGGCCAGACGGATGCCAGGGGAGAGGATCTTGGAAAAGGTGCTCAGATAGATCACCCGGCCGGTGGTGTCAAAGGCCTTGATTGGCGGCACCGCTTCCCCGGTGTAGCGCAGCTCGCCGTAGGGGTCGTCCTCGACGACATAGATGTCGTACTCTTCAGCCAGGGCCATCAACTGCTTGCGGCGTTCGAGCGACATGGTCCGCCCGGAGGGGTTCTGGAAGGTGGGCACGGTGTAGAGGAACTTGGGGGTGACGATCTGCAAGATGCGCTCTAGCTCCTCGATGATGATGCCCTGTTCGTCCATAGGCACGGTGACGTAGCGCGGTGCGTACAGGTTAAAGGCCTGGATGGCGCCCAGGTAGCTGGGGCTTTCGAGGATGACGATGTCGCCATAGTCGATAAAGAGCTTGCCGATCATCTCCAGCGCCTGCTGGGAACCACTGGTGAGGAGGATGTTGTCTTTGCCGCAGGCGACACCCTTTTGATTGCGCATGCGCTCAGCCAGACACTGGCGCAGGGGTTTGTAGCCCTCGGTTGTACCGTACTGCAAGGCCTTGGCACCGACCTCCGTGAGGACGGTGTCACAGGCCTCTTGGAAAGCCTCGACGGGGAACGATTCAGGGGCCGGCAGGCCGCCGGCCAGGTAGATCATGCCAGGGAGGGTCGCGTAGTGCAGTAGGTCGCGGATGGCACTGCTCTTCATCGTGTTCATGCGCTGGGAGAAACGGTTGGGGGTCATCTTCGACTCCTTTGGCCATGGGTTGGCCTGCTGGCCGGCGATTGGACAACTGTGGGGCTGGGGGTGCCGCATGTGTTGCACGGATGGTTACCGAAAAGATGGCCTGTTGTCGGCAATCGCTGAACCACCAGGGCAGCCTGGGAAAGTAAGAGGTGCGCTACTGCCCCATGATCGGGCATCGTTGCCTTGCGCTGTTATTATACCATAGATGGGGAGAATCGCAATCCGACATCTATCTGATTTGCACCCCGGTCCTGATTCGGTTACAATAGTGCCGTTCACGGTTCACGCTGAACGCATCACGCTTTGCTCATTACGTTTTACTGGTTACACTTCACGTCCGGAGTAAAATATGGATTCCTCCTTTTTCTCCCAGGCCTCGTTTTTCTTGGCCTCTGGGGCGGCCATCGCCGCCGGCCTGATCTCGTTTATCTCTCCTTGTGTCCTGCCCCTGCTGCCTTCCTTCCTGGGGTACATTACCGGGACGGCCATTCGGCCGGGGGTGAAGGTGCGCCGCTGGCATAACTTTTCGCATACGGCGGTCTTTGTCCTGGGATTCAGCGTGATCTTTGTCGTGCTGCTCTCTTTTGTCGGCCTGCTTTTTAACCCGCTCCTGACGCCGGCCGACTGGTTGGGGACGGGGTGGCCGGCCCGTGTAGTGGCCTGGCCGGACAAGCCGCCGATTACCTACCTGGACCTCTTGCAAAAGGTGGCCGGCATCTTTCTCGTCCTCTTTGGCCTGCACACAATGGGCGTGCTGCGCCTGGCGCTTTTTGATATGAGCAGGCAGCTCAACGTGCAGGTTTCCCCGCGCTGGGGCTACTTCTCATCGTTCCTGGTGGGGATTACCTTTGCCCTGGGTTGGAGTCCCTGTGTGGCCGCGCCGCTGGCGGGAATTCTCTTCCTGGGCACCAGCACGGCGGCCCCGGGGATGATGGTCTGGTTGTTGTTCCTCTACGCCCTCGGCTTGGGCGTGCCCTTTATGCTCGTCGGGCTCTTCCTGGACCGGGCCGTGCGTTTCGTCAAGTGGATGGGACGCCACCGTCGGGCGATTTCTATCTTTAGTGGCCTATTGCTTATCACCATCGGGCTGGCTGTCTTCTTTGGGCGGCTGGCGCTGCTGGCTCGGCTGCCAGGGTGGTTCTAAGGGATGTCCAAGCGTGAGGATCAAGTCTTGGAAAAAGCTCGGCAACAAGTTTCCAAGCGCCGGATCCGCCGGCGGGGGGAATTCTTCCTCCAGGGTATCCTGGTCTGGTGGCTCCTGGTCCTGGCTGCCTTTTTCCTGCTTCCCTGGCCGCTTGCGGACAAGGTCTGGGTGGCCGTCCACGGTCTGTGCGCCCAACGTTCTGGACACATGTTGCTCTTTGGGGAACAGGTGCTGCCGCTGTGCGCCCGCGACAGTGGGCTGTATCTGGGGGTGTTGCTGGGGACCGTTTACCTGCTCGCTCGGAGGTGCTGGCGTGCGGCCGGCCGCCCCCTCCGCGCTTTTTGGTTTGTCCTGGTCGTCAGCCTCCTCTTTTTCGGGGTCGATGTGCTGAACTCGGTCGCCCTCGATTGGTTCGGCTGGCAGGTCTATCCCCCACACAATGCCCTGCGCCTGGCTTCGGGGCTGCTCCTGGGCCTGGTCATCAGTGTCTTGCTGCTGTGGGTCATCCATCTGGCACTGGCAAGCCGGCAGACGGAGCGCCGCATCCTGGCCCATGGGGGCGATTTGCTCGGATTGGCCGTCGCCGGGCTGCTGGGTGGGTTGGCGCTCTGGAGCGGCTGGCCGCCACTGTACGTTCCCCTCACCGTCCTCTCCGTGGGCGGAGCGGTGCTGCTCCTCTGGGCTGGCAATGCCCTGTTCTTCCTCACCCGCGTCCGAGGACGGGCGTTGGTGGCCAGATTCTGGGAAATGACTCCGTTTCTTTTCTGGGCTGGGATCGCGGCGGTTTTAGAGATGGCGCTCCTGGCCTGGCTGCGGTATCGGCTTGGGGGATGAGGCTTAGAGGCATGGCTCCCGGAACAGTGCCCCCTCCATGGACAGGTCGTTCAGTAGCTCCGCCAGCCCTGCCCGCGCCTGGCTTACCACCTTGTTTGGCATTTCCCCTTCCACCCGTCGCGCGAACTCGTCCTCGTCCAGGATTACGAACCGCCGGTCCGGCCAGACCCACAGGTCGAGGTCCAGATCGGTGTAGCGGATTGTCTCCCCGTCAAAGGTGATCGGGGTGCTGATGTTGGCGTACCAGCCCTTGAAGCGTTCCTCGGCGTCATAGATCGAAAAAATATTGTACCAGCGGTGGAACCAGTAGCGCTCGAAAAAGACGTCGCCGTGTTCCAGCGTCACAAAGTTGTACGCCCCTGGGTGGGCGACCTCGGCTTGCAGGATAAGCTGCGCGCGTGAGCGGTAGATCAGGATGCCGTTCCAGCCCGGCTTGGCCTGGTCGTCGGCCCAACGCGGTCGGACCTGGATCAGGGGACCATTTATGATGCTGGCCATTGGACGACCTCCCAGGTGGCGTTATGGGGCAACAGTTCCCAGAACTCGTTCAGGGGCCGGCTGGCTACGAGACAGCGTATGGTGGCGATGGCCGCGCCGTGGCTAAAGATGGCCGTCGTTCCGTCTGGGTGTGCTGCGGCGATCTCGTCCAGCGCCTCGACCAGGCGCGCCGCTAGCTCGTGCAGCGACTCTCCTCCACCGGGGCGCACTTGCTCCGGCACAGTGCGCCATTGGGCATAAAGCTCCGGGGCACGGGATCGAATGATGTGGAAAGGTTTCCCCGCCCATTGCCCCACGTCGATTTCGCGCAGCCGGGGGTCCAACTGTACCGGCGCGTTGATCAGGTCGCTTAACACCTGTGCTGTTTGTTGGGCGCGAGCCAGGTCGCTGGAGTAGAGTGCCGTCCAAGGTACATCGCCTAGCGCTGCTGCGGCTTCCTGGGCCTGCTGCTGGCCCAGGGCGTTCAGCGGCGGGTCGCACTGTCCCTGGTAGCGGCCCTCCTCGTTCCAATCGGTGCGCCCGTGGCGGATGAGGTAGAGCGTGGTC
>Ga0272444_10003490_pt1 | contig 14076 bp, 8 predicted proteins | sample SSMForm13_FD_201033 | JGI IMG/M metagenome (GOLD analysis project Ga0272444, IMG submission 201033) | Marine sediment archaeal communities from Little Sippewissett salt marsh, Falmouth, MA, United States - SSM-Form-13 | ecosystem: Environmental > Aquatic > Marine > Wetlands > Sediment ...
GCCATGGGCGGGCTGGTCGCGTTCATGCTCGAAAGTTTCGCCCGCGGCGTGCTCAGCGTGGTCAACACGTTCGTCAGCCAGAACCTCGGCGCCGGGAGGTTCAGGCGTTGCTCGCAGTACACGTGGGCGGGGCTGATGCTCGTCTGCCTCTTCGCGGCTGTCCTGTGCCCACTGTCGCTGGCGGCCGGGCCGCTGTTCGCCTTGCTCAAACACGAGGCCGAAGTCCAGCCGATGGAGGTGATTTACTTCCGCTACATGATCCTGTCCGCCCCGCTGGCCTTGGCGATCCGCGCCCTGGAGGGATTCTTCTACGGAGTCCACAGGCCCGGATTGGTGTTCAAGGTCTCGCTGCTGGCAAGTCTGCTGAACGTGTTCGGAAACTGGGTGCTGATATTCGGCAAATTCCACCTGCCGGAGATGGGCCTGCACGGAGCGGGAATAGCCAGCGTCGCCAGTTGGGCGATGCAACTGCTGATTCTGTCGTGCCTGTTCTTGTCCAACCGGTTCCACAAGAAATACGGAACGAGGATGGCCAGGGCGGCGAAGATTAAGCACTGCCGACAGATTCTACGTATCGGCCTGCCATCGGGCGGAAGTTTCTTCATCGACATCGCCACTTGGACATTTTTCATGACGGTGCTGGTCGGGCACTTCGGCAAGCTTCACATGGCCGCCGCCAGTCACGCGATGCGGTACATGAGGATTTCCTTCATCCCAGCGATCGGAATCGGAATAGCGGCCACTGTCCTTGTCGGACGATACATCGGTCAGGGGCGAAGGGACCTCGCCCGCAGACGCGCCTACGCGGCGCTTATCACCGCGATGATCTATATGGGTCTCTGCGGTTTGGCGTTCGTCCTGTTCCGCAGGCCGATGCTGGGCCTGTTCGTGAATATCAAGGGCGCCGCCTACAGCCCGGCCGAGTCCGCCGAAATCATCGCCATCGGCGGGAGAATCCTGCTTTGCATGGCGGTATTTCAGCTCGGTGACGCGGTGAATATCGTGCTTTCCGGAACGCTTAGAGGCGCGGGGGATACCCGCTGGCCAATGTGGGCGACGGCGATCAGCAGCATCCTGGTGCTTGTGGTCGGGGGAAAGCTCGCAGTTACGTTCCTTCCCCAACTGGACAGCATCGGCCCCTTTGCGGCCGCTGCGGTCAACTGCTTCGTCCTTGCCGTGGCGCTGGCGATTCGCTTTGAGTCGGGCAAGTGGCGCAAGATCGACCTGCTTACAACCAGGCCGGGCGCCGCTGCCGCCCCCAGGCCCGCGCCCGTGTCCCCTCCTACCGTCATCACCGTTGACCGGCCCGGCCAGGACCAGGAAGAATAGCAGCAATGTAGAAAGCCTTTCTGGAAATGCGGGTCCGCCAGCTTACTATGACACACCCGAATGCGGGATTTGACGCAGGCCTGCCCCCATCTCAGCCAGAACCGGCCCATAATTCGCGCAGTCCGACAAAGACAGCCTCAGGTGCTTTCGGGCCTCTTCGGTGCGGCCGACCATCTCCATCGCCAACGCCTGGTTGTACCGCACGCCCGCAGACGCCTTCAGTTCCGTGAGTATGAGATCGTACTCCTCCATGGCCCTGTCGATCTTCCCCGCCAAGGCAAGTCGGTTGGCCCTGTCGAGCCCCCTGAACAGCCGCGACGGGCGGTATATCTTCATCAACTGCCAAGCCGCCACCGGCGCGCCAAGAACGCATGGAATGTTCGCCAGCAGCCGCCCCCATGCGCCCTTACGCAGGCAACCGGTGCATTCGTGCCTCTCTTGTGAGGAAAAGACTACATACAGGAAATAGAAAGATGTCATCCTCATCACTCGAGCATAGAACCCGCAGCGAGGGCAAAGCCTGTAGTGCTGCTCTTCGGATCGCCCCTCGCTGTCCGGAGTGAAGAGGGCCTCGCAGTAGGAACAGTAAACCTGGCTGGTGGCATCGAAGTCTGTGAGGTCGATGGTGGCATGGCAGAAGGGGCAGACGGCTGACCTGAAACTCCTTGCCCCGCCCGATTGAGCAAGTTGCCCCTGCCGGGCGGAGGCGCGTGACGCAGAAGACCGTATATTCAATTCATTCAGCAACCTGCGCGCGTTGCCGCGGGAAATGCTCAGCAGACGCTCCTCTTGCATCCCCTGCCCGTCAACAGTCAATACAAGCCTGCAGTGTGTAACGCGAGAAGCACGCGCAATCTCGGCAAGAGGAATGCTCTCGTCTGCAAGAACAAGTGAGTCATCCCCCAGAGCGCCCTTGCTGCTCCACAGCGGGATGCGCCCGGAGAGCACTTCCCTGAACCTGAACTTCACCTTCTTGGCCATGACGGAACCCCATATCAAATGCAACAGTACTGCTGGCAAGGATTCGGGGAAGGCCTGGCCGGTCGATAATCAGAGGCGGACCAGGACTTCCTTTCCGCCTATTTTCACCTTTTGGGCATCTTCGACAGCAAGAGAGTCGTCGTGGGTAAGCTCAGTCGCAAGTGTCTCGTTGCAGACGTAGTCTTGCCATGCCTCAACCGCTTGGCGAACTTCGTCGGCTGCGCTGTAGCGCAGAGATATCCGGTCGGAGACATCCAGGTCCTTATTCTTGCGGCACTGCTGGACCTGGCGGACAAAGTCCCGTGCTATCCCCTCCTGTTTCAGCTCCTCTGTGAGGCTCGTGTCCAAGGCGACCATCCGCCCGACTTCCTCGGCGAATGCCAGACCTTCCAGCGGCTCGCGCCGGATATCCAGGTCCTCCTGATTAAGTTCCACCGAGTCCTCGCCTAGCTTGAGCACATAGGCGCCGCCGTCAACCGCTGAGAGAATCTCATCAGCATCGACCTTAGCCAACTCGGACTGGATCTCCTTCATCCGCGGGCCGTGCTTTTGGCCGAGGACCTTGAAGTTCGGGCGGATCGTCGTGGTCACGATATCTCCGAAGGCATCGGCAAACTCGACGCACTTGACGTTGACCTCTTCCAGAAGCTGTGCCTGCACGTCCGCATCGGAGAGAATCCGCTCCTCCGCTTCGTCTGCCGTCTTGACCAGAATCCTGGCCAGCGGCTGCCTGATCCTCAGGTTGTTGACGGTTCGGATTCGCAGTGCCAGGTTCTTGTATGTCAGAAGCGTGTCGATCCGCTTTTCGAGTTCGAGGTCGATCTTGCTCTCGTCGCACTGCGGGTATTTGAGCAAGTGTACGCTGACTGGCGCGCTGGGGTCCGTCCCGCGGACGATATTCTGGTACATTTCCTCGGTCAGGAAAGGCAGCACCGGCGCCAGCAGACGGCAGAGGCCTTCGAGCATCTCGAACAGCGTCGAATAGGCAGCCAGCTTGTCCGTGTCGGACTCCGACTTCCAGAACCTCCTCCGCGATCTCCGCAGGTACCAGTTCGACAAGTTGTCCACGAACTCCTCGAACCTGCCCATGAGCAGATGAATGGAGTAGTCCTGCATCCGCTCGTTTCCTTCGCGCGCCAGGCCGTGGAACTTCGATACTATCCAGCGGTCCAGTTCGCTCCGCTGGTCAAGCGGAACGTCGAGATTTGCAGGGCCAATGCCGTCCAGGGCCGCGTAGGTCACATAGAAGCTGTAGCAGTTCCACAAAGTCAGCAACTTCCGATAGACTTCCTGATCGAGGTGAACGACGTCCTTGCGCCGATCGGGCGAGATGTCCGGAAAGTTCAGATCGTAGATCGGGTTCTGCGAGGCATAGATGTACCGCATCGGCTCTGCCCCGATCGTCTCTGCCGCCTCGTCGAACTGGACGGCGTTTCCGAGGCTCTTGTGCATCTCCCTGCCGATTTCGTCGCGGACCAGAGCATGCCCCAACAGCGTGCGGAAAGGCGGCGTGACGGGAGCGCCTGAATCCCACTGCTCGTCCCGCATCATGGCGTTCATTGCGAGCATCGCGTAGAACCAGTTCCTGAACTGGCCGGGGAAACACTCCAGCACCAGATCGGCAGGCGACCACTGCTTCCAGTACTCGCGGTCGGAAAAGTACTCCACGGTCGAGAATGGCACGATTCCTGCGTCCAGCCAGGGATTGCCGACGTCTGAGACGCGACTGGCCGTCCCACCACATCGCTCGCATCGTATCTTGACCGCGTCCACCCAAGGCCGGTGAGGACTGTGACCTTCATACTGGTCCCAACCCTCGATCGCCCGTTCTTTAAGCTCATCTCTGCTGCCGATGACCGTAAACCATGTGCAGGCTTTGTCTCTATCGCCGTCTGCGTGCTTGTCGCACTGCCAGATCGGAAGCGCCAGCCCCCAGAAGCGCTTCTTGGAGATCATCCAGTCGCCCATGTTGGTCAGCCAGTCCATCTCACGTTGCCGGCCGTAGCTGGGTATCCAGGTGATGTCCCCGACGCTTTCCATGATCTTTTCGCGCCACTGCATGGAGATGTACCACTCGTCCACAAGGCGGTACACGATCGCCGTTCCGCAGCGCCAGCAATGGGCGTAACGGTGAGGGTAGTTCTCCCTGCCGACGAGCAGGCCTTTCGATTTCAGGTCCGAGATGATGTCCTCGGCGACCTCGTCGGCGCGGCGTCCGGTGTAAGACCCGAAGCCCTCGATGTACCGCCCGTTCTCGCTGAGCGGAGAAACGGAAGCCAAGCCAAACTGCTTGCCAAGCTCGTAGTCTTCCTGCCCGCATCCGGGCGCTATGTGCACTATCCCCGTGCCTTCCGTGCCGGTGACCGCATCCCATGATATCACCCGGTGGCATTGGACGGGCGTCTTGCCTTCCGCCCATTCACTCTCGTATGGGTGCCCGCCTTCGACCTGCTGGGCGGAAAGCTCGTCGAAGGGTCCGTCGTATTCCAGCCCGAGCAGGTCCTTACCGGTGAGAGTCTCGACAATCTCGCATTCGCCCAGGTGCTTGAGATGGTTCGGCAATGAACGGAGCTTGACGGCTTTGCGTTTCTTGCCCGAAGCGGTGAGTTGCTCGGTCTCGACTTCGCGCCGGCACTGCCAGTTCTCCGCGCCGACGTAGTAGCACCAATCGCCCTGGCGGATTTTGTAGTACTCCATGTCGGGGTGCACCGCCGCGGCAACGTTCGCCGTCAGCGTCCACGGTGTGGTCGTCCAGACCAGCAGCGCCTCATTCGTCCTGCCCCGCAAAGGCAGCCTGATGAAGACCGCGACATGCTCCACCCACTTGTAGCCCTCGTGAAGCTCCATCTGGCTGAGACCGGCGCCGCAACGCGGGCACCACGGCATGGCGTCGAAGCCCTTATACACGTAGCCGCGATCGTGACACTTCTTGAGGAAGTTCCAGATCGCCCAGTTGTTCTCGTCGCTCATCGTGTAGTAGGAATTGTCCCAGTCCATCCAGTATCCCAGACGTACGGACTGATCCGTCTGCACGCGAGAGAACTTCCGTACCCGCTGCTTACACTCCTCGACGAAACGATCGACGCCGTATTCCAGAATGTCCTTCTTGGACTTGAAGCCGAGTTCCTTTTCCACCTCGACCTCGATCCAAAGCCCCTGGCAATCGAAACCGTTCTGGTAGCGAAGCTCCCGTCCGCACATGGCGTTGTAACGCTGATAGATGTCTTTCAGCGTCCTTCCCCAGGCGTGATGCACGCCCATCGGGTTGTTGGCGGTTATCGGCCCGTCCTGGAAGCGGAACTTCTCGCCGCCGCGATTCTGCTCGCGAAGCAGATCGAAGGCCTTCGTATCGTCCCAGAGCTTGCCTATGCGCTTCTCTATCGCGGGAAAATTGGGGAACTTCTCGACGGGTCTGTACTCTCTGGTCATCTCTCAGGGCTCGTTACACATTCGCTCGGAAGCACGCATGGATTTGCGCGCCGGCTTAATCCGGCAATATAAGGGCTCGACACCTGCCGGTCAACGACAACGCGTCTCGGCTGCGCCCTTGCATGCCGGGCCTTGCGCTGCTAAAAGGCTTCGACTAGGACAACCCATGACCGACCCCAAAGAGAAACTCCGTCTTGGCGTGCTTCTGTCCGGTGGCGGCAGGACGCTTCTGAATTTCCTCGACCAGATCCGCGCGGGAAAGCTCAATGCCGAGGTCGCAATCGTCATCGCATCCCGCCAGTGCAAGGGCATACACCGGGCCGCCGACGAGGGACTCGACGTCCACGTCGTACCGTATAAGGAAATGCCCGACGCCCAGACCTACTCGGACCGAATCGTCGAGCTGCTGGACGCGGCCGCGGTCGATCTAGTCTGCCTGGCCGGGTTCTTGTCTCTCTGGCCCATTCCGCCCCGCTACGAAGGAAAGGTCATGAACATCCATCCGGGCTTGCTGCCGCTTTTCGGCGGAAAGGGCTTCTACGGTAGCAAAGTTCACGCGGCCGTCCTGGCAGCCGGAATGAAGGTCTCCGGATGCAGCGTGCATTTCGTCAACAACGAATACGATGCCGGGCCGATCATCCTCCAGCGGACCGTTCCCGTCGAGGAGGGCGACACGCCCGAGACGCTCGCTGCCCGCGTCTTCGAGCAGGAGTGCATCGCCTACCCCGAAGCCATCAGACTCTTCGCCACCGGCGCGCTCACCATCGACGGGCAGATCGTCCACGTAAAATAGGGACGGACCCTATTTTTTGTCAGCCGTCTGTCCAGAACAGTTCTGGCTGCATTGCAGGAAGAATCGAAGCCAGTAAAAATAGGGTCCGTCCCTATTTAAGGAGAGCGACGCGATGACGCATGGATGTACCATCATGGCAATCACGACAGCCGTTCTCCTGTCCGGGTGCGGTTCAGGCGGTTCCGGCAGCGGACATTTCGTGCGGACATACTGGGCGGATGTGCGTGGAAGCGAATTCCGCGTAAACTCTCCGGACACGGCGACCGGCCGGTACCGTGATCGCCCCGAGGCAAAGAAGACCGGGCTGATGACGATTCCGCTGGATGACGCCCTCCCGCTCGCCGAAGCCGCCGAAATGTACCTCGAGCTGTGGGGCGGGCACCCCGGTGTTGCCAACAAGCGTTTCACCGTGAACGGACTCGGCGAGTATGACCTCCCAGAGGTCGGCAGCGCCGCGAAGAACTGCACGTACTCCTACCCGGCCATCTCGCTGGCCCGCGAGCAGCTTCGCGTGGGCGACAACCGGTTCCAGTTCGCCTGCGACAAGGGCCGCACGTTCTGGGGGCACTATCTCATCAGTGCAGCCGCCATCCGCCTGCAACTCCCTCCCAATCACCCACACCTGACAAAGCACGGGCTGGCCGATTTCTCCGCGTCCGTATCCGTCTCGTCCCCTGCAGGCGAGACACGGAAGCTCTCGCTATCGAGCCCGGCGGAAATGGCCTCGCGGATCGAGTCTGTGGAGTACGTGGGCCGGTATCGCGGCTACGATGAAAATGGCAATCAGGAAGACCTCGACTGGCACGGTTTTACCAAGAACCGCAAGGCCAAGGGGATCATCGCTTCGGTCAAAGCGGCGCCGTTTGAAACCGATTGGCGACTGTCCATGCTGCCCGACGACCAGCAGCAGATACTCGTTCGCGCCATCGTGCGCTTCAAAGATGCTCCGGGGCTCTCCTATCGCACGGCCGCCGCGGCTGTTGCACCGCCCAGACGAGATGCCAGTGTGACGCTTCATTACGCCGAGACGCTGCCCCGCCCGTTTTGGGTGCGAGACAATAAGATCCAGACCTGCCGGATCAATCTCGACGTCGAACCCGAACAGATCGCCAGGGCCCAGCTTCATGTGCTCATCTGGGACGGAGGACACGGGACCACCGAGTCGCCCTTCCAACTCAACGGCCATGCGATCCCCGCAGCAGGAAGCGGCAGGCACGATGTCCTCTACCGCGTGCTCCGGATCGACCCGAAGATGCTCAACCGCGGCCCGAACGAAATCCGCCTCCAGAGCCAGACCGTCCATCACGGAATGGAAGTCCTACTTCCGGGCCCTGCCCTCATCGTGCGAACCCGCTAAGCAGACCGATGAGATGGCTGAACAGCCCCCGCCGGTGTACCGTTCCACCCCATCTCCCGATGTGTCCACCAACGTAGTTACGTTCATATTGGCGTCGGTCAGAAGCATGAGCCGTTCGTCGGAGCCGTCCACACAATCTGAATCGGCATCTTTGTTATCATCGCGACAGATCGGCGAGTCGATGTATCGCAACGACCAGACGAACTGGTATTCTGAAAATGGTAACCGTCCCGGATTGTTGGGTGCGGTTCAGGCTCTCGGTGTCGTGCTCCAGGTCAATGGTTTTGGGAGCGTCAGCTATCTTGGACATGCCGTCGGTCTGCTGTGCGCGGCCTTCTACAACGGCAGGAAAGAGCCTCGAGTGAAGATCCTGCTTGAGAGCTGACCTTCCGCCCCGCGCGGACCCACGCACAACGGCAGAGAAATGGGTTAGCGTCCCTGATTAGAGAAATGGGTCAGCGTCCCCGGTTGTACGGTTGTGTTGGGCTACTAAAGGGGGCGGCTATTCTTGTGGGCCCGCTAAAACTGGGGTTGGCTCAGCAGCCAAGCGGCTTGACTGATGAGTTTGTGGCGATATGATGTCATTATAGTGGAATTCATCACTAGGCCGGCGAGAGGAAGGTCAGAGAATGTTAGTGGGTTTAGAGATGTCGGGCTAAGTGAAGCTAAACAGGTTCCTGAACTCACCTGTAATGTCAGAGAAATCTAGATAGTCGGTCATTGCCGGCAGGTTCCTCTTCGATACCGGTGGAAATACTGTGCAGCGCCAAGCCCGTTGGACAAGCAGGGCCGCTAGAATAAGAAAGATTATCTAGTCTCTTTACTTCTGAAAAGAGTAGCAGCTTGATTCGCATGCAATTCTTTCTCCGTCAGCAGGAAAGGATAGGGCTATGGCTAGCCACCTAGTCGGGAAAGTGCGCGCGAGAACGAAAGCACTCATGGTATTTGTCGCCGTCGGGCTCGTCATCTCAGTGGCGCAGTCGCAGATGCAGGCAAGACGCACTGGCCGGTCCTCTTGGTTCCGTGGACCGACAATTTGCGAAGCCGCCGCGAAGCTGCGGTTGCCTCAAAACAAGCAGAGGCAGATAAGCTGGATAGTCGAAGCTGCCCAAGCAGAACAGGACCAGCAGCGCGCCCGCGCAGGTCTTAACCGCGAAGTGACCGAGCAGGCAATGGAGCAAATCCGCCAGATGCTCCACCCGGAGGAATACTCGCAGTTCGAGGAGCAAATGGGCAAGCCGGCGCGAGCCGAAACCGTCAGGCAGTACTTCAGCTCACTGCGATCGCTGGGGCTTAACGTCCGACAGGAGGCTGAGATCGACAAGGTCGTCGAGGAAACCACGGAGAGAATCAAACGCATACTGACTGCGGATCAGCGCGAGCAGCTCTCTGCGGCGATGGAGCATCCGGTACGCGGTCTCTCTTCCGAGATAAACAGGGTTCGACAGAGGTGGGAATCCTTCTCAGAGGAAGAGCGTGAGGATTTGAAGCGTGTGGGCGAGGAGTTTCGCGAACGTTTTCGCAATGCCCAGACTCCGGAGGAACGCCGCCAGTTGATGGGAGAAATACGTGATAAGTGGCGAGAGGTCTTTGGGTCTGGAGACGATACCGCAGACGAGTAGCGCTGGAGCGTGTTTGTGCATTAGGGCCGGCTTGCATTGTTTCTACCGATTTGCCCTGCGCGTATTGAGGTATCTTTCCCGAATGGCACTTCCTTAAGCAGCCCATGTGTGTTTCCATTGGGCGCGAGTCGTCCTTCGTTTTTGGTAGTGCTTCCATTGCCTTCGGACAGCCCTGGGCTCCTGACGTCCTGGGCGATGGCGAACACGATAGGCAGCTATCTCCCGCAGCATCGCGTCGTAGATGTCCGGCAGCTTCCAGGGCGGCAGATCGTAGATTCGTAAATCCGGTAAATTCGGCACGGTGTTTTCCGTTCCGGATTCGCGAGTCTCTAAATAGGGACGGACCCTATTTTTTAATGGCTCCGATTCTTCCTGCAATGTAGCCAGGTCTGTTTTGGACACACGGCTGACAAAAAATAGGGTCCGTCCCTATTTAAGCGAGGCGCGGGAAGATATGCCAAACGCCGGCCTTGATCTCCACAAGACGGTTCCAGGCATCGTAGGCGGGGTCAGCCCAGGCGGGCCGGGCCGGTCAGGAAGACGGGTCCGGGCGTTTTGCGTGCCCGGAAAGGCCGGCTAATCACATGGGCGCTATTATTGACAGTGCCCTTATCCGGTGTTATGGTTCTGGTTATCCAGAAGAACCTGTCATATGGGATCCGGCAAGCAAGGAGTCGGCCATGAAACTCAAGGTGCTCGCATTGCTTATCGTCATGTGCGCGTTACTGGCCTGGTCGCAGGTCGCCAGGGCGCAGGCCGGGCCTGAACAATACATCGGCGAGGTGGATGCGACGAACGTCTATGTCCGTCACAACGCCTCAATGGCAGCGTATCCGTGCACGAAGTTGTCGCGCCCGCAGAAGGTGACCGTTGTCGGTGAGCGTGACGACTGGCTTATGATCCTTCCCCCTCCGGGCGTTTTCTGCGTGATATCGAAGCAGTATGTAAAGGCGGCTGCGGACGGAAAGACGGGCGTGGTCACCGGCGACAGGGTATGGGTCCGCGCGGGAGGCGACGAGCGTCAGACGAACTTCACCGGGCTGCAGACCCAGCTCAACAGCGCCGACAAGGTGAAGATCCTCGGCGAAGTGGACACGTGGTACAAGATCGTCCCCCCACGCCGGACGCGGTTCTTCATATCTTCGCGGTACGTCAAGCGGGTCCCATCGGAAGCTGCCGCCCCGGCTGCGAGTGCAGATGAAGCCCCCGCAGAAACGCCTGCCGCCGAAACGCCGACACCGGCGCCGGAAGCTTCCGAGCCGGCCGAGGCAGCAGTCGAGGCCGCGACGACCGCCCCGGCCGCCGGCGACGCCTCCACCGTCGAGACGCCCGCCAGCGAGGACGAACTGACCGACGCTCTGGCGAAGTTCCGCACCGTCGAGAAGCAACTCATCGCCGAGTTCGCCAAGCCCGCCGCGGCGCGCGATCTGCCCGCGCTGGTGACGAAGTTTCAGCAACTCGACGTTCCCGCCGACGCGCACCTTCAGCCGTATATCGACTACTACGTCGAGTACGTCAAGGTCGCCATGGCCAAGGAGTCCGCGCGAAAGAAGTTCGATGCACTCATGCGGGCGACTTCCGCCTCGCAGGCTCAGTACGACATCCGGCGGACCGAGATCGAGGTGCGAGACACCGCCGACCGGAGCGCGGTTTATTCCGGGCAGGGCGTGCTTGCCGAAAGCGCGATCTATGTCGGCGAGTTCGGAACGCCGAAACGCTATCTGCTCCGCGATGCTCAGACCGGGGCGATATCCGCCTACGTCGAGGCAGGCGCTTCCGGGGAGGCCCTGGCCGAGCACGTCGGGAAGAACGTCGGCGTCTTCGGCCCGGCTGAGTATGACAAGGGAATCCAGACCAATATCATCCAGGCCCAGCAGGTCGTCGCGCTGGGCGAAGCGTCCGTTCCCGAGCCGTCACGGGCGAGGATCGCCCCGCTTCCGCCCGTACCTGTCCGGCAGCCTGTCACGCCCGCTGCCACGCCCGTGCCGGCGACGCCCACGCCGGTCGAGCCAAGGCCCGAGCCGATCCCGCTGACCCCGCCGGCAGCGGAGGCGACCGAGGCCAAGCCGGCCGACGTCAAGCCGATCTTTGACGACAAACCGGCCACCTCCGTCCCCAAACCAGCCGCACCTGTTGAGCCTTCAGCGCCGGAACCGGTCGCGCCCGAGTCCATCGTTCCCGTTCCGTCGGCCGAGACTCCCCCCGCCGAACCCGATTCGCTGCCGGTTATCGAGGCCGAGCCGCCGACCGCTGAGCCCGTCCCGGCAAAGCCCGAGCGACCGGTCATCCCTTCGCTGCACATGCCGGAACCTGCCGCCCCAGCCGCCCCTGAAATCCCGCCCGCTGCCGCACCGGAACCGCTCAAACCGGTTGAGCCCAAGGTTAAGCCGACTCCCTCGCTCGAGCCTGTCGAGCCGTTCACGCCCGAAGCCAGCATTACGCCCGAGCCGGTTGAGTCCGTCGCGCCCGGAATCAGTCCCGTGCCCGCTGCTGAGCCCATGCTTCCCGCCGTCGAACCGGAACCCGCAGCCCCGGCCGTCCCCGCGATAGAGTCTGCGCCTCCTTCCGCTGAAGCAGCGCCCCTTCCGGCGCCAATGCCCGCAGCCGAGATGAAGCCGGAGGTCGCTCCCGCCGCCCCGGCGCCGACCAGCCCGCCCGCGATGGCCCCTCCGGAAGTCAAGCTCGAGCCGCTTCCCAAGCTGACTCCCGCAAGGGGCGATCCCAAAATGATCTCCGCACCGATAGTCTCGGTCAGGCCCGCATCGACCATGCCGGGAAGGATGGAATCGCTTCCGATGGCCGCACCGACGACCCGACCCGCCGCGGCCAAGCCCCTTCCGCCGGAAGGCCTTCCGGTCGCCGAACCGGTCAACATCCAGGACGCCATCGACGAGGAAGAATACGACTAGCGATGAAGTTAGCCAGCTATCTGTATAAGCGGACCGCCTCGTTCGGCGTCGTCAAGCCCGGCGGAATCTTCGACGTTCCCGCAAACTGGCCCGACGGGCCCGCCGGGCTGCTGGAGGCCCTTCAGGCAGGGGCTGACGCGCTGCGGCGAATCTCCGAGATCGCCGAATCCGCCGACAACCTGCTTGGCGAGTCCGAAGTTGCGCTGATCGCGCCGATCCCGCACCCGCCGAAGATCGTCGCCCTGGCAGGAAACTACGCCAAGCACATCGCCGAGAGCAACCTCGCCAAGGGGCTGACGACCAACGCCGCCGTCGATACCACGCCGCGCCCCTTCCTGATGCCCGCTACCGCGGTCGCAGGCCCGAACACCCGCGTGTCCTGGCCGTGCTACAGCAGGCAGATCGACTACGAGATCGAGCTCGCCGTCGTCATCGGCGCCGAGTGCAAATGCGTCTCGCCCGAGCAGGCGTCCGATTACATCGCCGGATACACCATCGTCAACGATATCTCCGCACGTTCGACGACGTTCGCCGAGGGAAGGTCCGTCCGCCCCTGGGATGAGTTCTATGACTGGCTCGCCGGAAAGTGGGCAGACGGATTCTGCCCCATGGGCCCGCACCTCGTCACCGCCGACGAAGTGGGCGACCCGACCGACCTGGCGCTCGAACTGAAGGTCAACGGGCGCACACGCCAGAAAGAAACCACCGCCGCCATGATCTTCGACGTTTACCACATTGTCTCCTTCGTCAGCCACCTTATGACGCTGACGCCGGGCGACGTGATCGCAACCGGAACGCCCTCCGGTGTGGGCATGGCCGATGGCAGGTTCCTCGAGGCCGGAGACGAAATCACCTGCAGCATCGAGCGGATAGGGACCATGACCAACACCCTCGACGACGAGCCGGAGAATTACTACGCCCCTTGCCGCGCCGCTGCCGAAGACACTCAATAGCCGCACGGTGCATGGAGGCCCGACAGAGCAGATGACAGACAGCATCGAAGTAACCGATACCGAGCAGACCGCCGAAAGCCCCCCTTCCGCCCTTCCCGCCGACCAGGCAGCAGCAGCCGAAGACGCCGCCACGGTGGAGGCGATATTGTTCTCGACGGACAGCCCAATCTCCGCGGCAAAGATAAGCGCCGTCGCCGAGATCCCCGTAAGACAGATTAAGAAGGCCATCGCCGTGCTCAACGAGCGATACGAATCCGCCGGGGCAGCCTATCGCATCGAGGCCATCGCCGGGGGATACCAGATGATGACCTCCCCGCAGTACCACGACGTGCTATCGCGTCTGCTTCGAACCAAGAAGGACTCGCGCCTCTCCCAGGCGGCGATGGAAACGCTCGCGATCGTCGCTTATCGCCAGCCGATCATACGCGCCGATATCGAGGCGATCCGCGGCGTCGCCTGCGGGGAAATGCTTCGCAACCTGCTCGACAAGGGTCTGATCAAGATCACCGGACGGGCAGACGTGCTCGGAAGGCCGATGCTGTACGGCACAACGAAGCGCTTCCTGGAGGTCTTCGGCCTGGCCCGTGTGGAAGACCTTCCAAGAGTGGAGGAACTCCGCTCAGGCGCGCAGCAGCCCGCCAGTCCCGCCCCCGACGAGGCGGAACACGCCCAGCCCGAGCCGCAGCAGGAAGGTAGCCAAGCC
>Ga0272444_10003491_pt1 | contig 14074 bp, 11 predicted proteins | sample SSMForm13_FD_201033 | JGI IMG/M metagenome (GOLD analysis project Ga0272444, IMG submission 201033) | Marine sediment archaeal communities from Little Sippewissett salt marsh, Falmouth, MA, United States - SSM-Form-13 | ecosystem: Environmental > Aquatic > Marine > Wetlands > Sediment ...
TCGGACTACAGGTACCCGGGCCCGCGGCCGCGCAGCAAGGAGTCGGCGATCGTGATGCTCGCCGACACGATCGAGGCCCGCGTCCGCTCGATCGGCGAGCCGATGACCCAGAAGCGCATTGAGACGGAGATCGAAGAGACCATCGACAAGCGCTGGCAGGACCATCAGCTCGACGCCGCCGAACTGACGATCTCGGACCTGAGGAAGATCCGCGACGCATTCTTCCGAGTGCTGGTCGGGATGTATCACCAGCGTGTGAAGTATCCCAATCAGGACGAGCCCGAGACGAACGAGCCTCCGTCTCAGTCGGGCGACGCGAGCGCTTCGCCGCGGGAGGACTGACCTGGCTCTGGCGATCCTAAGCAAACAGAAGACCGTGACGATCGATCGACCTTCGGTCCGGCGCCTGGTGCGGCGCATCCTCGAGGACCACGGTTGCGCCGGCAGCGATCTGACCGTGGTCTTCGCCGCCGACGCCTATGTGCATGAGCTCAATCTCAAGTACCGCGGTGTCGACCGACCGACCGATGTTCTTGCGTTTGCCATGACCGAGATCGCGCGATCTGAGGGACCGGTATCTACCGATGAGGCCGAGCGCGTGCTCGGCGACGTCGTGATCTCTGTCGATCGCGCGGGGGCTCAGGCCGTGCGATACAGGCGGACGCTCGACCGTGAAATCCTGAAGCTCGTCACCCATGGCGTGCTTCATCTGCTGGGACACGATCACGAAAGGGAGGACGAAAGGCGCGCCATGAGGCGGCTCGAGAATCGCTATCTCCGCCAGCTCTCATGACGGACGCCGCGACCGACCGCGCAGGCCGGCCGCAATCAGACCATGATCGGACTCGTTCTCACACTCGTCGGCTTCCTTGCCCTCCTGTACTTCTCGGGGCTCTTCTCCGGTTCCGAGACCGCGTTCTTTTCCCTCTCCCGTGTCGATCTGGGACAGCTCGACGAGAAGTCCCGGATCCGTCGCCTCATGGAGGAGCCGGACCGGCTGTTGATCGGGGTACTCCTCGGTAACACGCTCGTGAACGTCGCGCTCGGCTCGCTCGGAGCCGTGTTCGCTCTCGAGCTGTCTCGTCGTGCAGGCCACTCGGAGAACGTGACCATCGCGCTCGAGGTCGGCGTCGTCACGTTGGTCATTCTCATTTTCGGTGAGATGGCGCCGAAAATGTACGCGATGCAACGGAATCTGGCGTTCGCCAGGCGAAGCGGTGGCATCCTCCTGGTCATCCTGGGTTTGCTCCGGTGGCCCGTTCAGGCGATCAGCGCGCTGCTTGCAAGGCTGGGCGGCCCGCTCTCGGAAGACGAACGACCGTTCGTGACCGCGGAGGAGCTGAGGACGATCGTCGCCGTCAGCGAGCAGCGGGGAACGCTTGAAGAGGAAGAGCGGGATCTGATCGACAGCGTCATGGAGTTCGGTGACACCGTCGTCAGAGAGGTGATGGTTCCCCGGGTCGACATCGAGGGGCTCGAGGACACGGCGACCGTCGCAGAGGCTCTGGTCCGGATCAAGGAACTCGGGTACTCACGACTTCCGGTCTACCGCGGCGACGTCGATCATATCGTGGGCGTGCTGTACGCGAAGGATCTTCTCAGGGTCGACTCCGCCGCGTTCGCCGAGCGCCGTATCGGTGATCTCGTGCGGCCGGCCGCGTTCACGCCGGAGAGCAAGAACGCGGACGACCTACTGCGCGACCTGCAGCGGGACCGGATCCACATCGCGATCGTCGTCGATGAGTACGGCGGGACGGCCGGACTCGTGACCCTCGAGGACCTGATCGAGGAGATCGTCGGTGAGATCCGCGATGAATACGACGAGGAGGAACCTCTCGTCCGAGTCATCAACAAGAGCACGATCGTCGCCGACGGCATGGTGCGGCTGGACGAGCTGGTGGAGGAGTTCGGGGTGGAGGTCCGGGAGGAAGGAATCGAAACGCTCGGAGGCTATCTGATGGATGCCTTCGGGCGCATACCTTCGGAGGGAGAAAAGCTGGAGCGTGACGGCCTTGAATTCACGGTAGAGGCCGTCGACGAGCGGCGCGTCTCTACCGTCAGAATCGTCAGAGTCGGCGCCGAAGAATCCTCCGGGGGCGACGACGAGGGAGGTGCGGCGTGATTGTCGCGCTCCTTATCGTTGCCGGTTTCCTGATGGCCGCGTTCTTCTCCGGATCGGAGACGGCGCTCATCTCGGTGAACTGGATTCGCCTCGAGCACTGGCTCGACAGGGGGAAGGCGGGGGCCAGAACGCTCGAGAGCTTCGTCACCGACCCCCAGCGTCTGCTCGGCACGACGCTGGTCGGCACCAACATCGCGATCATCATGACCTCTTCCCTCGCGTCGTGGTGGCTGACGGAGAAGCTCCAGGGATGGAGGCCTGGCGCCGTCGCCCTGATCTCGACGGTGTCGGTGACACTCCTGATGCTGCTGCTCGGTGAGATTCTCCCGAAGGTCGTCGGGCGGAGGCACAGCGACGCCATCACGCTCAAGGTCGTGTATCCTCTTCGCGTTTTCTTCTGGGTCTTCTCGCCGGTCATCGCCGTTGTCACGGGTGCGGCGAGCGGGATCCTGCGGCTGTTCGGTCTCAGGACACGCACATGGCGGCGGCGCCTGACGAAGGACCAGCTCCGGCTCCTTTTGACCAGCGAAGGCGAGAAGGCCGGCGCCGTCGACCGGGAAGAAACGAAGCTGATCTCGGGCATCTTCGAGTTCTCTCTGACTTCGGTCGGGGAGGTGATGGTGCCACGCACGGACATCGTGGGTCTCGAACCCGGGGCGACCGTGCGTGATGCGGCGGCGCTCGTGGGGCAGCACGGCTTCACGCGCCTCCCGGTGTTCTCGCGCGACCGCGACCGGATCGAGGGCATGGTCCACACGCTGGATCTGCTCGGGCAGTCGGACGATATGGGCATCGACGCGATCACACGCCCCGTCCCGCACGTTCCCGAAACGAAGATGTGTGACCAGCTCTTCCGCGAGCTTCAGGCGAGGCGGCAGCACATGGCCGTCATCGTCGACGAGCAGGGCAGCCTCGCCGGGATCGTCACGCTCGAGGATCTCCTCGAGGAGCTTGTCGGGGAGATAGAGGACGAGTACGACGTTCGAGAGGTTCTGATACGGAAGGTCGATTCGGACCTCTATATGATCGACGGTCGCGCCGAACTCGACGCGATCGAGGACACATTCAGGATCGACCTCCCGGATGGTGACTACAACACGATAGCCGGGCTGATCTTGAAGGAGCTCGGGCGTATCCCTGAGCCGGGAGACGAGATCGTCATCCAGGGGCTCGACATTCGGGTGATCTCTGCTACGGCGACGAGGATCGGGAAGCTGAGGATACGAAGACGATGAGCGGCAAGGAGAGAGAGCCGGAGCCGAGGGGCGCCCCGGGGGACGATCCGATCTTCGAATCGGAGAGATCCGCGGGATTCGGCCGCATCCTGAAACGCTATTTTCTCACCGGGCTGCTGGTGCTCCTTCCGGGGACGATCAGCGTCTTCGTGCTATGGCGTCTCTTCTTCGCGCTCGATCGCATACTGGGTCAGCTGATCGACCGGTATACCGGGTATCACGTTCCCGGTGTCGGGCTCGTCGCGCTCTTTGCGATCATCATCGGAATCGGCGCCATCGCGAGCAACATCTTCGGCAGGCGGCTGATCCGGGTGGTTGAGCGACTCGTCGAGAGGATCCCGATCATCCGGTGGATCTACAGGACGACGAAGCAGCTCTTCTCGACGGTTCTCGAGGATCGGAGCACCAGCTTCCGCAAGGTCGTGCTCGTGCCGTTCCCGCACAAGGGCATCTACAGCGTCGCCTTCCTGACGTCGAGTTCGTCGGGAGTGGTCGACCGTGTTCTCGGCAAGCGGTTCGTCTCGGTCTTTCTGCCGACGACGCCGAACCCCACCTCCGGGTACTTCCTGATGGTGCCGGAGGATGAGGTGATTCCGCTGGACATATCCGTGAACGACGGATTGAAGCTGATCATCACCGCCGGCGCGCTGTCGGACGACGTCGCGGCGCAGTTCACCGGGGAGCGGACGGACGATGCTTGATCGCCGCGACATCGAGGAGATCGAGTTCGCAGCCGACGCTACGCCGGAGGCGATGGCGAAGCGTCTGGCCGGGCTTCATCCGGCCGACATCGCTGCAGCTCTCGGCAATGTCGACGGGGAGACCCTGAAGAGCGTCCTCGGTCGGCTCGACACAGATGTCGCCGCGGACGTGCTCATCAACCTCGACGAGCACTCCCTCAGCGAGGTGCTCGGCGCCCTCGAGCCGCCGGAGATCGCCGATATCGCCACGGAGTTGCCTTCGGACGACGCGGCGGACGTCGTTGGTATCCTTGACGAGGGCCGCCGTGCCGCCGTGCTCTCGCGGCTCGGCGCCGAGGATCGAAGGGAAGTCGAGAACCTCCTCAAGTACGAGGACGAGTCGGCCGGCGGTATCATGGCGTCGGAGGTCGTGTACGTCAACGAGCGCGCGGCCGTCGACGAGGCGATCAGGCTCATCCGTGAGGCGGCCGATGAGATCGACGAGATCCACAACGTTTACGTAACCGATCGCAAGCGCCGCCTGAAGGGTGTCCTGTCGATGCGGACGCTCGTCCTGGCTCGTTCCGGAACGTGCGTCGAGGACATCCTGGACCGGGACGTCATCTCGGTCTCAACCGACATGGATCAGGAGGAGGTCGCCAACCTCTTCAGGAAGTACGACCTCGTGTCCCTGCCCGTCGTCGAGCCCGACGGGACGCTGATCGGCCGCATCACCGTCGACGACATCATCGATGTCATCCACGATGAGGCCGACGAGGACATCAGCATCATGGCGGGCACGAGGGAGGAAGAGCTGCACGAGGAGTCGGCGCTGCGCGTCTCGCGGATTCGACTTCCGTGGCTCATCGTCGGCGCGCTCGGCGGGTTGGGGTCGGCGTCGGTGATGAACCTCTACAGCCTCTCGCTGGAGAAGGTCCTCCCGCTTGCGTTCTTCGTCCCTGTCATCACCGCCATGGGGGGGAACGTGGGGCTCCAGACATCGACGATCATCGTTCGCGGGATGCATGGAAGCGGAGGACTCGCGGACGAGACCATCTCGCGGCTTCTTCGCGAGTGGCGCGTCGCGGTGACGAACGCCGCCATCCTGGGAGGCGGGGTGTTCCTCGCGGTGTGGCTGTGGCTCGACGACTGGCCCGTGGCCCTGGCGGGCGTCGTCGGCGGGGCGCTGGCCACTGTCGTGCTTGTGGCGGCGACTCTCGGTACCGTGATGCCGCTTCTGCTCCGAAGGTTGGGATTCGACCCGGCGGTCGCCCAGGGGCCGTTCGTGACCACGCTCAACGACGTCATCGGCATCATCGTCTATCTGGGGCTCGCGAGCCTCTTCCTTGAGCGGCTGCTTCCTCTCTCCTGAGCCGGCGGCGGCGGACGGGCGACGGTTCCCGGCGCCGGGCTTCGCGGGATGCCAAGTCCGCCGCGCCGGAGATGAGGTTCGGGATGGCTCCTGTCAAGTCGCGGGCGATCGTCTTGAGAACCCACAGGCTGCGAGAGACGAGCGGGGTCATCGTATGCTACACTGAGGCGTACGGGAAGGTGCGGCTGGTCGCGAAGGGTGTGAGGAAGGGAGGAGGCCGCCTCGGGGCCGCCCTGGAGCCGTTTGTGGTCTCCGGGGTGGTTTTCTACCTGCGGGACGGGAGGGATCTTTCGCTCGTCTCGAACGCCGAGATTATGCGGGAGTTCCCGTCGCTCCGACGCGACCCCCTTCGCATGGGATACGCGGCCGTGGCCCTCGAACTGGTCGAGCGGCTCGTTCCCGATCGGGATCCCGACGCCGCGCTCTTCGCGCTCCTTGAGAAGGCGCTTGGGGACATCGACGGCGCGCCCGGAGGACGACTCGATCCCATCCTCTGGGACTTCGAACTCGCCGTCGCGGAGAGGCTGGGCTACGAGCCCGTGCTTGCCCCCTGCACCCTGTGCGGCGAGCCGGGACGTCCCGATGCAGGTTTCGCGCCGTCCGTGGGCGGCGTCGTCTGCGTCGAGTGCGCGCGGGCGCGGAGCGTTCCGTCTCTTGCCAGAGGGCCGGCGGCGGGACTGCTGCTCCGCTTCGCGCGCGACAGGAAGTCAGGACGCCTCTCTCTTTGGGACCTGCCTCCGGAGGCGATCGATCCCGAGCTCGGATACGAAGTGGCCGAGCTTCTGAGGCGGCATCTCGAGGCGCACTCGGATCGCCGCCTGCGCTTAAACTCGATGAGCTACCTTGCGCAGATGAAACGCTTGGACCCCGCTGGACAGGAACCGGGACGACACGATGAAGAATGAGACTACCGGACTGACGTTCCAGAACATCATCCTTAGGCTCCAGGGCTTCTGGGCGGACTACGGGTGCGTGATGCTCCAGCCCTACAACTCCGAAGTGGGAGCGGGGACGTTCAATCCCGCGACGTTCCTCAGGTGCCTGGGCCCCGAACCCTGGGCGGCGGCCTACGTCGAGCCCTCTCGTCGACCGAAGGACGGGCGCTACGGCGAGAATCCGATACGCATGCAGCAGTTTCTTCAGTATCAGGTTCTGCTTAAGCCGGCGCCGCACGACGTCGTCGATGTCTACCTTCGCAGCCTCGAGGCGCTCGGCATCGTCCTCAAGGAGCACGACGTCCGCTTTGTCGAGGACGACTGGGAATCGCCGACTCTCGGGGCGGCCGGGTTGGGGTGGGAAGTCTGGATCGACGGGATGGAGATCACGCAGTTCACCTATTTCCAGCAGGCAGGCGGTCTTGATCTCGAGGTTGTGTCGGCGGAGCTGACCTACGGGCTCGGACGACTCGCAACCTTCCTGCAGGGAGTCGACAGTTTCTTCGAACTCGAGTGGGCTCCGGGCGTCGCGTTCGGCGAGCTGCAGAGGCAGTTTGAGGTGGAGTTCTCGTCATACAACTTCGAGGAAGCGGACGTCGCGTTTCACCGGGAGCTCTTCGACAAGTACGAAGCCGAGGCGGATCGACTTCTCGGACTCGGGCTCGTCGCCCCGGGTTACGATCATGTCCTCAAGTGCTCGCACGCCTTCAATGTTCTCGACGCGCGCGGCGCCATCAGCGTGTCCGAGCGGACGGGATACATCGCGCGCGTCAGGAAGCTTGCCAGGAAGGCGGCCGTCGCCTATGTCGCGCAAAGGGAAGCGCTCGGCTACCCGCTGCTGCCGGATGACGATCCTCGGCGGATCGCGGCCCTGACGAAGGGGGATGACTGATGGCGAGCGACCTGCTCTTCGAGATCGGCGTCGAGGAAATCCCCGCGTCGTACGTCCGTCCCGCACTCGCAGAGCTCCGGGACGCGCTCGAGTCCGAACTCGCGTCCGCGAGGCTCGAGCCCTCCACCATCGATACGTACGCCACTCCGAGGAGGCTCACCCTCGTTGCCTGCGGCGTCCCGGATCGGCAGGAAGACGCCGAACGAGAGGCCGTCGGCCCGCCGGTCTCGGTCGCGTTCGCGGGGGACGGAAGCCCGACGAAGGCGGCGATCGGCTTCGCCAAGTCGCAGGGGGTCGCGGTCTCCGATCTCGGGCGGAAGACGACCGATCGGGGCGATTACATCTACGTCCGAGTCACCGACGTTGGCCGCGATGCCGCAGAGGTTCTGCCGGGTTGCCTGGCGGCCGCCGTGGCCGCCGTCGGATTCCCAAAGACAATGCGATGGGGTCCCAAGGAGCGATTCGCGAGACCGATCCGCTCGTTCGTCGCAATGCTCGGCGGCGACGTCCTCGACTTCAGCTACGCGGGCGTGAGCGCCGGGAACGCGACCCTCGGACACCGGATCTGGGCGCCGGGGCCTCACGTCATCACGGGCGCCGGGGACTACCTCGATGTGCTCGAGCGGAACTTCGTCATCGCCGATATCGAGCGACGGCGGGACATGATCCGGAAGGCCGCGATTCATGCGGCGGCGGGTGTCGGTGGAACGCTCGTCGAGGACGACGATCTCCTGAATGAAGTGACGTTCCTCGTCGAATTCCCGACCGTCTTCGCGGGGCGGTTCGATGAGAGATTCCTGGAACTCCCGCGCGACGTCATCATCGCGGCCATGAAGGGTCACCAGCGCTACTTCGCCGTCGAGGCCGATGGGGCGCTCCTCCCGTGGTTTCTCTGTGTGACGAACACGCCGCCGGACAACGTCGAGGGCATTCGCGGAGGAAACGAGCGCGTGCTCGTCTCGCGGCTGGACGACGCTGAGTTCTACTGGGAGGAAGATACGAGGACGTCGCTCGCCGACAAGGTCGACTCTCTGAGGAATGTCGTCTGGCTCGAGGGGCTGGGCTCGCTCTACGAGAAGACGCAGCGGCTCGAGCGGCTCGCCCGCGAGATCGGAACGGCGATCGGGTCGAGCGAGACCGAAACCGCGGTTCGCGCCGCACACCTGGCGAAAGCCGACCTGGTCACCGAGATGGTGAAGGACGGGAAGGAATTCACCGAACTCCAGGGCGTCATGGGGAAGGAGTACGCTCTGCAATCGAACGAGCCGCCGGGAGTTGCGGCTGCGATCCTCGATCACTATCGCCCCCGCTCCGCCTCGGATGACTTGCCCCGGAGCGAAGCGGGAACCATCTTGAGTATGGCGGATCGCCTCGACTCGATCGTCGGGTGCTTCTCGGTCGGTCTCGTGCCGTCCGGATCGCAGGATCCCTATGCCCTCCGGCGGCAGGCGATCGGGCTCGTTCGAATGATCCTCGAGAACGGGCTTCGGATCTCGCCTGTCCGCCTGGTAGGCGCCGCCGTCGACGGACTCGGAGTCCGGGGGGCGGATCGGGAGCAGCTGAATGCAGATGCCCTCGATTTCATTCGCCAAAGGGCGCGCAACGTGTTCATCGACGCCGGGTACACGTACGACCTCGTCGACGCGGTTCTGGGGGCGTCGTTCGATGATCTCGTCGGGGCGCGCGAACGTCTGGATGCCCTGACACGTTTTCGCGAGGCCGAGGACTTCGAGGGACTCGTCATCGGCGCCCGTCGCGCGACGAATATCCTGAAGGATCAGGAGAAGCAGCGGTTCGACCCTGCGAGGTTCGTTGAAGAGCAGTCCCGCGCACTCGCCGTCGCGACGGATCGGGCGGGTGATGCGGTCTCGGCCGCGCTGGAGAACGGCGATCTCGATGCGGCCGTCCGAGAACTGCTCGGCCTCCGAAGACCGATCGACGAGTTCTTCGATCACGTTCTTGTGATGGTCGACGACCCGGACTTGCGGAGCGCGCGCCTCGGGCTTCTGGCGAGGGTCAGGGAGCTGTTCCTGAAGGTCGCGGATTTCGCGAAGGTTGTCCTGGCGGGCGAGGAGCGAACGGAAGGCGCGTGATGACACGGCAACACCAGCGGCACTCGATCGTCGGCGTCGCGATCTCCATTGTGATCGGACTGCTTGTCGCTCTGGCGGCGGACCCGGATGCCGCGCGGGCAGCCGATGCGGGGAAGCTCGTGATCGTCGCCCTGGACGGGTTCACGCCCAGCGTAGGCGACCCGATTCTGGCCGCGGGCAGGCTGCCGACTCTTGATCGGCTGACTAGGCAAGGGGTCGCGTTCACGTTCGATTCCTTCAGCTGGATCAAGGAGCTTTCGACGGCGCGCACGTGGACAACCATGTCGACCGGACAGCCGCCGGAGCGGAAGATTTCCGGAGGGGATGGCGCGATCTACGGGTCGGGCGGAGGGCCGGACCCGCCGTTCCTCCAGGAGATCCTCGGCCGGTCGGGCCGGTCGGTCGCGGTGGTCGGGTGGCCGTTCGAAGAGCCGCCGGCGTGGAACGGCACGACGGTGACCCACGACTTCACCAAGGACCCGGCCGATGGGTATGTGGGGTACGACGGGACGACCCACCCCGCCGAACTCGAAGCGGAGTTGATACCCCTGCGGGTGGCGGGTACCGGAATTACACATGAAGAGATAGCGCATCTGATCGACGGCGATCCGGCGGAGAGTCCCGAGAACCCATCGATCGTGACGGGCATCTATCTTCTCCGGGAGTACTACGCCGCGGATGCCACGATCGTCGCGGCGACGCAGCACATCGTCGAGACACGGGGGCAGCCCGACTTCCTCATGGTGTTCCTGATGGGGTCGGGCGAGTGCAGCCGCGACTACTGGGGCTACATGGATCCATCGACGCTGCCGCGGTCGCTCGACGCCGAGGCGACTGCGATGTTCCGGGACACGATCCCCCGGTACTACGAGCACGCCGACCGTCAGATCGGGGAGATTCTGAGTCTCATCGAAGACGGCTCAACCGTCGTCGTCTGTTCTGGATACGGATACAGAGGTCCGGTGATGACGAGGGAGGGGTTGAAGCTCGGAATGGAGACGAGGGTGAACACCGGCAGTTTCTTCGCTGCCGGTCCTCGGATACGCCATGGAGGCGACGTCATCGATGCGCGCATACTCGACATCGCGCCGACGCTTCTGGCGCTCGCCGGAGCGCCCGTGCCGATGAGCATGGGAGGCTTCGTTCTCACCGGGATCCTCAACGAGGATTTCACGCGGAGGAATCCGATCGGCTATGTTGACGATCTCACGACCAACTGAGTCCCGAAAGGCCCTATCGGGCCACTCCTACCGCGGACGAGCCCGTCGGCCGGTCCGGTTTGCCGTGGTGGTCGTTCTCGTCGGGCTGCTGTTGTCATCGTGCGGCCGGCCGGACGTCGCGTCCCTCGACCGCGAGTTGATCCTGATCGGCATGGACGGCCTTGAGTGGGACGTCATGGGCCCCTTGGTCGAGTCCGGCCGCCTTCCGAACTTCGCGCGGATCATCGACGAGGGGACGTGGGGCGAACTTGATTCGCTTGACATACCGGACCTCGAGTCCCCCATCATCTGGACGAGCATCGCGACGGGCAAAGCACCCGAGAAGCACGGGATCTGGGGATTCCTCAAGGTGGGCGGTCGCGCAGATCCGGCAACGCCGATGACCTCTAATTCCAGGAGGGTGAAGGCACTTTGGAACATCCTCGGGGATGCCGGCCGCAACGTGGGGGTCATCGACTGGCTTGTCACGTGGCCGGCGGAGGAGGTGCGCGGCTACGTCGTCACTTCGTACTTCGCGTTCCCGAAGACCCCGGATCGTCTGAGAGACACCGCCGGGATGGTCTATCCCGAAGCGCTCTACGACGAAATCGAGCACTTCAGATACGTCCGGGGTGAGCTGGATGACGCGACGGTTCTGGAGTACGTCAACGGGGGAAAACCGGCCGACCCGAGCCTCGCTAAGACGTTCGATGTCCTCAAGGTGTGCCTGGAACTCGACGAGACGACTCGCGCGACGGCGGACTATCTGTTCCGGGAGCGCCCGACCGACTTCTCCACCGTCTACTTCCGGGGAGTCGATGGACCGTGCCACAGGTTCTGGACGGCGTTGTTCCCGGAGTCCGGTCCTCCGATCTCAGAGGAGGAGGCGAGCGCGTTCCGTGATGTCATCCCGCGCTACTACGAGTACATGGATCGAGTGCTGGGCGAGTTGCTCGAGCTGGCCAACGAGAACACCACCGTCATGGTCGTGTCCGATCACGGCCACTCCGGACCCAAACTCCGCGGTGACAGGCTCGCGTGGGGGACCGCCATGCACGATCCGACCGGTGTGATGGTGCTGTGGGGGAGAGATATTGCCGCGGGGCGCGAGCTTGACAGTGCGAGCGTGCTCGACGTCGCACCGACTGTACTGGCTCTCTACGGCATGCCGGTGGCCAACGACATGGACGGAAAGGTCTTGACCGAGGCCATGACGCCCGGATTCCTGGAGGCCCATCCGATCCGTCAGATCGATACATATGAGGATCCGGGAGCCGATGATCGCGCAGAGTCTCGGGAGCCGATCGAGTCTCCGATGGACGATGCCGTGAAGGATCGCCTTCGCTCGCTCGGCTACATCGAATAGTGGGGATTGGATGAAGACAGATCGCGCACTTCTCGTTCTCGTTATTGCTGTTCTTGCGGCCGCCGCCATCATCTATGCGATGAAACGGTCGCCCGAGTCTCCCGAGCCCGTCGTCGCTGAAGATCGGGCCGGAGACCTGGAGCTTGTGGTTGTGGGTATCGAGGGGCTGGAGCCTTCGATCGTCGAGCGCCTTGCTGCGGAAGGGCGCATGCCCGTCATGGCCGACCTGATGGAGCGTGGCGCCGCGATCGAGTTCACCAATCTCGGTAACGATATCGGCAGCGAGATCTCGTGGGCGTGCGTCGCGGCGGGGGCCGTTCCTGTTGCGAAACCGATCGGTTGGACGAAAGAAGCGGAGCCCGGAGACAAGTATCCCTTCGCCATGCGGCCGACAGCTCTCTGGACCGTCGCTTCTGACGAGGGAAAGAGCGTCGCCGTCGTCGGATGGCCGGGGACCTGGCCGGTGGCGGACGTGAACGGGATCATGGTCGGCCCATACTCACCGTACGTGCTTGCGCGCGAACACGGAGACGACACGACCCCGGGCGTGAGCCCCGTCAGCCTTCTCGATGAGATCGATCCACTTATGATCACCTGGAAGAGGATCCCGCGGCGGTCGCTCGCTGAGTTCTTCCGGCAGGACGCGTCTCTCGGATTCGAGGCTCTCATCGGGTACAACTACAAGGTTCTACAGAAGGCCCTCGGCGGCGACCGCTCGATGCTCGACGTGTCACGATACTCGGTCACCCAGGCCGGCGACCAGCTGTTCGTCTTCCTTCCTGGACTGAACGATGTCTCGCAGCGGTTCTGGCACTATTACGAGCCGGATGTGCGGGATCGCTCGCTGGAGATCGTTGGCGATCCGGAGTACTTCGCCCTTCTCGCGGAGGCGCTCTCCATCACGATCGATCGGTACTACGAGTATATCGACGGCGTCATTGGAACTCTGCTCAGCTGGGCCGCGGAGGATGCCACCGTTGCTGTCGTGTCCGATCACGGCATCTCCGGCGTCTCGTTCGACGCGAACGGCCATCCGCGGATCGGAGTGGAGATGTACAGCGATCGGGGCCTCTGTGTGATTGCCGGCCCTCGTGTTGCAGGTGGTGAGCGCACAGCCGATGCGGCAATCCACGACATCGCCCCAACGATCGCGGAGGCCGCGGGTCTTCCGGTTCCGCCTCAGGCGGAGGGAACAGCCCGGCAGGCCGTGCTCGTGTCCCCCCGTTAGAACGCTTGGATCGGAGGAACGGACCTTGAGAACACGCATCGTCACTCTGGTCGCCATTGTCGTGATCGGCGGAGCGATCTGGGCGGTCAGATCATCGCGATCTCACGAGGTCGGTGTTCCGCTCGAGACCATCCCCAAGATATTGATCATCGGTGCCGACGGGCTGGATTGGGATCGCGTCGACGCGCGAATCGCCGAGGGCCGGATGCCGAACGTTGAACGGCTGCGGCGGGACGGCGCCTCGGGAATCCTCCACTCGCGCCTCCCGTACTTCTCCCCGATTATCTGGACCAGCATGGCGACCGGTAAGACGGAAGAGAAGCACGGAATCCACGGGTTCATGGCCAAGAGAAACGAGGCGAAGGGTTCTACCCTGACCGGCAGCAGCGACCGCCGGGTGAAGGCGTTCTGGGGGATCTTCTCGGAGGCGGAGAAGACCGTCGGGGTCATCAACTGGCTGGTCACGTGGCCGGCCGAGCCCGTCAACGGGTACATGATCTCGTCCCGGACCTGTCTGCACCTTCCGATGCGGCAGTTCCTGACAGATGAGGAGCGCCGGCAGAACGACCTGCGTCCGGGCGTCTATCCGCCGGAACTCTGGGATACCGTTGTCGGCTGCCGCCACGGCGTCGAAACGATCGGAGACGCCCAACTCGCCAGGTTCCTGGGGGCAACGGACATTCTAGAGGACGAGGACTACGCTGCGCGTCTGGATCAACTGGCGAACATCTACGCGGCAGATCTGACTGTGCGGAACCTCACAGACCGACTCATGGCGAGCGGCCCGATGGATCTTACAGCGATCTACTTCCGCGGATCCGACATGGTCTCGCATCTCTTCTGGAAATACATGGAGCCCGGCTCCTGGTCCGGAACGCTGACGCCCGAGGGGATCGAGGCCCTGGGGCCGGTGATCGACCGCTACTACGCGCGCGTCGACTCGGTCATCGGG
>Ga0272444_10003492_pt1 | contig 14071 bp, 10 predicted proteins | sample SSMForm13_FD_201033 | JGI IMG/M metagenome (GOLD analysis project Ga0272444, IMG submission 201033) | Marine sediment archaeal communities from Little Sippewissett salt marsh, Falmouth, MA, United States - SSM-Form-13 | ecosystem: Environmental > Aquatic > Marine > Wetlands > Sediment ...
CGACCGGGAAGTCCTCCGGCAATCGGATCATCTCGAAGATCGTGCCGATCAGCTGGTCCCTCTCCCCGGCGCGCTCGGGATTGAGGTACTCCCAGACGATGTCCCCACTCAGAGAGACCTCGAACGCCCTTCCGTAGTCCGACTCCGTAATGAGCGTGTTGCCGTTCGGCAGCCGCTGGTTCGCGCCGCACATCTGCGTGTAGAACGGCCTCTCCGCGTTGCCCGCGTACATCCAGACGCGCTCCTGAGTCAGCGGGTCGAACTCGAGCACCTTCGACTTGCGGCCCGCGCCGTAGCCCATGTTGTCGAAGAGCAGCACGTTCCCGTTGGGCAGGAGCGTCGAATCGTGTTGCATGAGCCACTGGCCGGACATCACCCAGACCACTTCCCCGAGGTCCATGTCGACGATCGCGACCACGCTCAGGAGCCGAAGCGAGATGAGCACGTTGCCCTTCTTGAACTGCGGCCCCTTGTCGGCGTAACGGCCGTCGAGCACCTGGATGGCGTTGGTGTGGAACAGGTCGCCCCTCCTCCGCATCCCGTTGACCTTCATGACGATCTCGAACCGCGACCTCTCGAACGCCTCGAGGAGCGAGAGGCTCCGGATCTCCTTGCCGTTCGGATCGAGGACCGTGATGAAATCCTCGAGGACGGGCGTCTGCGAGTTGATCCTCCGGACGACGTGCGCCTTTCGCGTCAGCACGTAGATCCGCCCGTCGTCCTGCACGTGGAGATCGTGGTGCTCCCCTCCGTCCCGCTTCCAGATGATGTTCGAGTCCTTGTCGAGCTTGACGATGCCGATCCCCTCGAAGATCGCCAGCACGTCTCCGTTCGGGAACAGGTGCACGCCCCGCCAGTACTGGGCGTTCTCCGTCTCCGCATCTTCCTTCTTGTCGGGCCACACGTCGAGGATGCTCGCCCGCCACTCGTGGAGGATGTTGCCGTCCATGTCCATGAGCGCGGCGCCCGGTCGGTGCCCCGAGCTGAAGAAGTTGAGGCCCTTGTAGACACGGCTCCGCTCGTGGATGGTCACGCCGGACATCGCCGGGGCCTCCTGCGAGCCCGTCATGTACCCGATCGACCTAAGCCTGGCGACCTCCCGCTGCTGCTCATCCGTCAGCTGTTGCTGGCTGTCGGACGGTCGAGCCGTGCGCCACCGACCCGGGGGCCCCGAGTCGTCGGTGAGCTTCTCCTCGATGCGCCTCTGGATCGTCCCCGCCGTCGACGCGGTGTCGTCCACCGCGCCGAGGAGTGCGAGGACGACGATGAGCGCGCACCAGCGGACCGCCGCGCCCGATCTGCCGCGCCCCGTCGCCACGTTGAGTATCGACAAGAGAACCTCCGTTGTCCCCGTCCCGGTCCGTTTCGACGAATATACCACGTGGCTCGCCCGCCCTCAAGGCGCGCGGCCCGAGTTGACACCGCTCCCGGTTGGGGCTAGCATGAATCGTCCTCACGCTTCTGGATCGCACCTGGGAGGTAGCTCGTGAGCACGAAGACCGGCATCGCCGCGATCGCCGCACTCGCGATATCACTGACCCTGGGCTGCTCGCCGCGCGGCGACGGCGAGATCACGCTCATCTTCGCCGCGGGCAACGACCCGTCGGGCGCGACCGAGGCCCTGATTGACGAGTACAACGCTTCGCACCCGGGCGTGACGGTAAGGTTCCAGGCCATGCCCGCCAACACGGACACCCAGCACGACGCGTACGTCACGTACCTCTCCGCCGGCGAGTCGAACATCGACCTCTACAGCCTGGACGTCATCTGGACGGCCGAGTTCGCGCGCGCCGGATGGGTCAGGAAGCTCCCCGACTCGTTCATCGACACCGACCGGTTCCTCGTGGGACCGATCGAGAGCGTCACCTACGAGGGCGATCTCTACGCCGTCCCGTGGTTCACCGACGCGGGCGTGCTCTACTACCGGAGCGACCTCCTCAAGGAGGCCGGGCTCGAGGCTCCGGAGACGTGGGACGATCTCCTGGCCGCCTGCCGGTCGGTCGCCCTCCCGCGCGGGATGGACGGCTTCGTGTGGCAGGGAGCGCGGTACGAGGGCCTGGTCTGCGACTTCCTCGAGTTCCTGTGGGGCCTGGGCGGGCGGATCGAGCCCGACGATCTCGCGTCACGCCCGGGGGAGGTCGAGGACGAGATCGTTCGGACGATCGAAATGATGCGCGGGTTCCTCGACGAGGGGATCTCGTCGGAGAGCGTGCTCACGTACAAGGAGGAGGACTCGAGGAGAGCCTTCACCGAGGGGCACGCGCTCTTCCACAGAAACTGGCCGTACGCCTGGAGCATGGCCGAGGGGGTGGAGTCCAAGGTCAAGGGGAGTGTCGGTATCGCGCCCCTCGCCCACGGCCCCGGCGAGACCGGCTACTCGACGATAGGCGGCTGGAACGTCGCTGTCTCGAGCTTCACCGAGCACCCGGACGAGGCGTTCGAGTTCCTCGCGTTCATCACGGACGAGCGTTCCCTGAAGCTCCGCGCGATCGAGGGCGCGTACCTTCCGACTCGGAGGAGCACGTACGAGGATTCCGAGGTCCTCGAGGCAAACCCGCACTTCGCGCGCTTCTTCGAGGTGTTCCGGAACACGAGGAATCGTCCTCGATCGCCGCATTACCCGCGGGCCTCTGACGTCATTCAGGAGAACGTCCACGGCGCCCTGGCGGGCGAGATCGATCCCCGCCCGGCGGCCCGCGCGATCGTGAGCGAACTCACCGAGATCCTGGTGAGGTGACGGCGGGCAGCCGCACGGGAGACAGATGAACATCAGGCAGGAGGCGCGCCTCGCCGCGTGGCTGATCGCGCCGTCGCTCATCTTCGTTGCGATCGTCGGCGCCTTCCCCGTGCTCTCCCAGTTCGTTCTCAGCCTCACGGAGTACAACCTCAAGTTCGCCGAAGAGCGGAGCTTCGTGGGCCTCGGCAACTTCGCGAAGCTCGCCACCGACGCCGTCTTCTGGCGCGACCTCGCTCAGACGTTCGAGTTCACCGTCGTGTCGGTCGGCCTCGAACTCGTGCTCGGACTCGCGGCCGCGCTGCTCCTCAACCGCGTCATCCGCGGCAGGACGGCCATGAACTCGGCGGTCCTCATGCCCTGGGCTCTCCCCACGGTCGTCGCCGCCACGATGTGGTCGCTGATCCTGAACGACCGCATCGGGCTCGTGAACTCGGTGCTCGGGCGCCTGGGGCTCATGGGCGAGCCGATCGTGTGGCTCGGGCCTCGCTTCGCCATGGTGTCCGTGATCCTGGCCGACGTCTGGAAGACGACGCCGTTCGTCGCGATCATCCTCCTCGCGGGCCTGAAGTCGATCCCGAGGGCGTACTACGAGGCGGCCGAGCTGGACGGGGCCGGGCGGTGGCAGGTGTTCCGATCGATCACGCTGCCTCTCCTCAAACCGTTCATCGCCGTCGCGGTGCTGTTCAGGGCGATGGACGCGTTCAGGATCTTCGATCTGATCTGGGTCCTGACGGGCGGCGCGTCGCGGACCGAGACGGTCTCCATCTACATCTACAAGACGCTGTTCCGCTACGCGGACCTGGGCTACGGTTCCGCGATGACCGTCACGCTCTTCGGCATCGTCTTCCTGATGAGCATCGGGCTCGTGCGCTTCATGCGGGTCGCGGTGGAGACGAGGTAGCGTGCGCACGTTGGGCCGGAGCGCGGAAAGGGAATCCGGATGAGCAGGAAGACGGGCGCGGCGATGACCTGGGTGCTGAGGCTGCTCCTTGCGGCCGCCTGCCTGATTCCGCTCTACTGGATCGCGAACGTCAGCCTCTCGACCCCCTCCGCGCTCTACAAGACGCCCCTCGACTACGCCCCGAGGCCGCCGGTCCTCGACAACTACCGCGCGGTGTTCGACGTCAACCAGTTTCCGAGGAACATCGGGAACAGCCTCGTCGTCGCCTCGCTGACGACGCTCCTGACTCTGGCGCTCGGGTCGCCCGCGGCCTACGCGCTCTCTCGGCTGCGCGTCCGCCGGAGGAACCTGATCCTCGCGCTCTTCCTCGGGATCGCGATCTTCCCGGCAATCGGCATGGTGGGGCCCCTCTACGTCGGGATGGCCAGGCTTCACCTGATCAACACCTATCCCGCTCTGATCCTTCCGTACACGCTCCTGACGCTCCCGCTCGCGGTCTGGATCCTCACGCACTTCTTCTCGACGCTCCCGCCGAGTCTCGAGGACGCGGCCCTCATCGACGGTTGCACGCCCGTCCAGGCGTTCGTGCGCGTCATCCTGCCGCTCTCCGCGCCCGGCGTTTTCACGGCCGCGATCCTCATCTTCATCTGGGCGTGGAACGAGTTCCTGTTCGCGTTGATCATGACGTCGACGCCGGAGTCCCGCACCGTCCCCGTCGCGCTCGGGCTGTTCGCGGGCCTCCACGAGCTGCCGTGGGCGACGATCGCCGCGGCGACCGTGGTGAGCGTGGTGCCGGTGCTCCTTCTCGTGGCGCTCTTCCAGAGGAGGATCGTCGAGGGACTGACCAGCGGGGTCGAACGGTAGCGAGAACCGAGCGAGGTCGGACTCGGACGCGGGCGGCGCCGCGCGACACCGCGTCGTGCGTCGGCGTCAGGGGTGGGCGACCTTGCCCTCGGACCGGTCGTGCTCCGGGAGCCAGTCGAGCGGGAAGTTCGGGCGGAGCCTTACCACCTCATAGAGCGTCGCGATGAGCTCGTGGTCCTCACCCGCGCGTTGGGGATTGAGGAACTCCCACACGATCGTCCCGTCCGCCGTCACCTCGAAGGCCCTTCCGTTGTCCGACTCCGTGATGAGCGTGTTACCGTTCGGGAGCCTCCTGCCCGCCCCGCAAGAAGGCGAGTGGAACGGATCCGTGGAGTCCCCGCGGACGCTCCAGAACGTGCGCTGCGTGAGCGGATCGAACTCGAGCACCTCCGAGGCCCCGTCGCCGGCCTCGTTGTTGAACAGCATCATGTGCCCGTTGCCGAGAACCGTCGCCTCGTGCTGTCGATGCCATCGGCCCGTCAGCGCCCACACGACGACCTCCTCGTCCAGGTCGACGACCGCGATCGCGTCAAGCTCACGGAACGAGACGAGCACGTTCCCCGGGGCGAAGGCCGGCGAGAGTCGCTCGAGGCGGCCGTCGAGGACCTCGATGGAGTTCGTATGCAGGATGTCGCCCCGGGGGAGCGCGCGCTCGAGCAGGGCCCAGTAGGGCGAGCGCTCCAGCGCCTCGAGGAGCGAGACCCTCCTCAGGAGCGTGCCGTCGGCGCTCAGCACGGCCACGTAGTCCTCCACCGTTGGATAGGACTCGTCGATCCGGGGGAGGATCCCCCTCTCGTGCTCCAGCGTGTAGATCGTCCCGTCGGGCTGAACGTCGATGTCGTGGTGCGCGCCCGCTGGGCGCGCCCAGACGACGCGCGAGTCCCGGTCGATCCTGATCATGCCTAGCCAGTCGTAGACGGCAAGGAGGTCGCCGTTGTCGTACAGGTGGACCCGCCGCCAGGGCTGCACCTCGGGGTCTTTGACGAGCCACTGGCGGTCGGGCCAGACCTCGGTGAGCCGGAGGCCCCACGTGTGCAGGGCCCGGCCCTCCATGTCCATCAGGACCGCCTCGGGTCCGTGTCCCGACGAGAACAGGTTGAGGCCCCCGTACGCGCGCGCACGGTCGAAGAGGGTCACGCCGCCCAGCGACGTCGCGGGCTTCGATCCGCTGACGTACCCGAGGGTCATCATGCTGACGAGCTCCTCCTCCTGCTCGCGCGTGATGCCCTTCCTCTCGGATCGCCCGCTGGCGACGCGCCAACGGCCCCGAGCCTGCGGTCGAAGGTCCGGGCGGGCGGTGCCGGCGAGCCCGCTGATGTGCGGGTAGGGGAAGATCCGGTGCTTCGCCGCGTAGTCGCCGTAGACGAACCCGGCCGCGAACAGGGCGAAGAGGAGTGCAACGGTCAGCACGATGCGCCCGGCGCGTCGTCCGGCCGTCATGGCGCACCCTCCGCCCACTCGACCGGGAGGTCGAGCGGGAGCCGGACGACCTCGAAGAGCGTGGCGACGAGCTCACCCTCCTCCCCGGCCCGGAAGGGGCTCACGTACTCCCAGACGACCGCCCCTCCGCGCGTAACCTCGAAGGCGCGGCCCGCGTCGGATTCGGTGATCAGCGTGTTCCCGTTCGGGAGCCTCTGGTTGGATCCGCACGTCGATGTGTAGAACGGCCTGTCGGGGCCTCCCTCGTACGCCCAGAAGACCTCCTGACTGAACGGGTCGAACTCGAGGACTCGGGAGACCCTCTCTCCGGCCGCATTGTCGAACTCGTTGTCGAAAACGAGCATGCGCCCGTCGTCGAGAATCGTCGGCTGATGCTGCTGATGCCAGAGTCCCGACAGCACCCACACGATCTCCTCGGTCTCCATGTCGACGACCGCGACCGTGTCCAGCATGAGGATCGAGACCAGGACGTTGCCCGCACGGAACGCGGGCGCGCGGTCGGCGAACCTTCCGTCCAGCACCTCGAGCGTGTTCGTGTGGAAGATGTCCCCGCCGGCGGGCGCCCTCGTGAGGAGCGCCGAGTAGGGGGACCTCCACAGGGCGGACAGGAGAGACACCCTCCGGAGCGGCGCGCCGTCCGGGCTCAGGATGGTGATGTACTCCTCGAGGATAGGGCGGTCGGCGGGGAAACGCGCATCGAGCTTCGCCTCCCGCTCGAGAACGTAGATCGAGCCGTCCTCAACGACCTCGAGGTCGTGATGACACGGACCGTCGTAGCTCCAGACGACCTCGGAGTCGCGGTCCAGGCGGACGAGCCCGAGCCCCTCGTGGATCGCGAGGATGTCTCCGTTGTGGTAGAGGTGGGCGCGCCTCCAGAACTCGTCGTTGGTCTCGCCGGGCGGAAGCTCGACGCCCGGCCAGATGCTCTCGAAAGTCCTCGTCCACTCGTGGAGCACTCGCCCGTCCATGTCCATGAGGATCGCGCTGGGCGCGTGTCCCGACGTCAGGAAGTTCAGGCCTTCGAACGCGAGGTCGCGATCGTGGACCGTGACGCCCGACCGGGCGTCGGCCGGCCTCGACCCACTGACGTAGCCGAGCGTGGTCAGTCGATCGATCTCCCGCGCCTGCTCCGCCGTGAGCCCGCCGGCTCCGCCGTGGGCCGTCCGCCAGCGTCCGGGCGGCGCGTCGCGCTCGACCACACGTGAGGAGGGCAGGGCCCGACGAAGCCGCCCGAGCTCGGGTACCGGGAAGAGCCCCCGCTTCGACGCCAGCAGGCCGTAGCCCATCCCCGCGCCGAAGAGCGCGATCGCGATCAGCACGAGCGCCCACCGGTTCGCGCCTCCTCGGGCACTGCGCGTCCGTCCGGTCATGGTCGATCCCGACCCGCTACATGATGTACCCGAGCGACTTGAGCCACTCACGCATCTCCTCGTCGATCTCGACGTCCCCATCGTCGGCGAAGCGGACGCCCGGCATCAGCTCGATGAGGAGGTTCACCTTGCCTGGCTCCGACGGCGCCAGGTTGACGAGCCCCTCCGGGTCCGTTGCCAGGTCGTTGAGGACCGTGTAGCCGTCGCTCCCGACCGTGAGCCTGAGGTCCCCGACCCGCACCGTCGCGTAGCCGGGAGCGTAGCGGGCGAGGTCCAGATCGGGATTCATGCCCAACAGGCGGTCGAACAGCGTCGGCGGGGGCCCCGCGTACTCGGCGAGAATCGGACGGTCGGCCACGGCCGGCGGCCCCAGGAGCGAGCGGCTGTATGCCGGGACCGAAACATCACGGACGCCCGCGACGTCCAGGACCGTCGCGTAGACGTCGGTCAGCATGACGGGATCGTCCCGGACGCCCCGGGCCATCCTGCCCGGCGCGTACACGACCAGGGGAACGGCGAGCAGGTGCTCGAACACGCCGAGCTGATGGTCGAGGAGCCCGTGCTCGCCGAGGTTCTCTCCGTGGTCCGAGGTGACGACGATCACCGTGTTGTCGTAGAGCCCGCGCTGCTTGAGGAGTGAGACGACCTCGCCCAGGAACCCGTCCGCGTCGTGGACGTCCCCCGCGTACAGCCTTCGGACGAGTCCCCAGTCGGCCTCGTCCTCGGAGACGAGTCCCGCATTGACCGCGTTCGCCCATCCGGTCGCCACCTGTTCCTCGGGGGCGACGTCGGAGAGGTACTGCTCGCGGTAGCCCGGAGACGGGTCGAACGGCAGATGCGCCTCGAGGAGGTTGACGAACATGAAGAAGGGCTCATCGGGTGGCCGCTCCTCGAGCCACCCGGCGACGTTGTCGACCGTCTCCCGCCCCCCCTGGCGGCTCATCGCGATGATGTTCACGATCTGGATCCCCGGCGGTCCCGCGACAAACTCGCTGTCGAATCCTCGGAGCAGGCCGGTCAGCTCATCGGTGAGCCAGGGATTGCTGTGGAACGCCGCCGTTTCGTAGCCGGCGCCCCCGAGGACCTTCTGAAGCGTGGCCGCGTCGGAGACGAGCCGGGGCGATTTCGACGTGCAGCGGTGGCCGGACGGCAGAAGGCCCGTCAACATGGACGCGTGCGACGGAGGCGTCCAGGGGGCCGTGGCCCAGGCGTTGGTGAAGCCCGTGCCCTCGTCCATGAGCGCATCCAGGTTCGGCGTTGCGCTGGCGCCCTCGCCGCACCCGGTGAAATCGCGCCGCACGGTGTCGAGGATGACGAGGACGACGTTCGGTCGAGTCGGCTCACGGGAGCACCCGACGGCGAGAGCGAGCGCCGCCGCGAGCCCGACGGCCAGCGCGCGCGAGGATCGGTGCGCCATTCGTCCTCCGTTTGCGGACTGGAAGCACCACGGGTTCGGAGAGCGACCCGGGCCCTCTCGGACCCTTCGTCTCAGTATCGGCGTGCGGCTCCCTCCCGTCAAGCTCCGGGCGCCGCGCGGTTCCGCGGCGGGCGGCCGCCGGTCCTAGCTCCCGCACGCGGCTCGCCTGTCCGCGCACATCCCCCGCCGAGCTGGCCCGATTCTCGCACCGCCGGGTCTCGTGGACCGCAGGCTCACGTTGGTCAATACAGGGCCAATCAGCGCAATCTGTGTACGCGTAACAAGAATAGAGATCAGGGCTTGACAGTCTTCATGCTCGTCTCTATACTCCGCGCAACCTGAGCCCGGGAGTGCCCATGGTATCCGCGGTGACGCGGAAGGCCCGCGGGCGGCGTCGATCGCCGCGTGCGGGTGGACTGACATCTCTGCTCATCGGCGTGGTCGCGATCGCCGTCGCCGCCGCCGCGCAGGCCGATTCCGGCGAGAGGCCCGATGCGACCGAACACCTCCTGATCGGGCTTACGCCGGATCAGACCTTCGAGGTGCTGTGCGACGACACGCCCCTCTTCACCGAGCCCGTCGTCTCGGACGCGCTCGGTGTTCTTGCCTTCGAGGTCGACGGAACCCAGAACCCGGCGCCGAACACCATCTGCGTCAGCACGGACGGGAGCCCACCGCCGCTTCGCGTGGAGGGCGAGCACGCCTGCGAGGCCGGCGACATCTACGCGGTGATCTGCTGGCAGACCAACAGGCCGGCAACCTCGCAGGTCGAATACGGGCCGACCCCCGCGTACGGGAGCCTGTCGCCGCTGTCCACCTACCTCGTGCGCGACCACGCGGTGACGATCGGCCCGCTGCTGCCGGAGACGGCGTACCACTATCGGGCCATCTCGGTCGACGCATACGGCGGCGCCTCGGTCTCTGGTGACAGAACACTGACGACGCACCCCTCGCCGCCCCAGGTCCTCGACGTCAGCATCATCGCTCTGGACCCGACGTTCTTCACGGTGGCGTGGAACACGAGCGAGCCCTGCGCCCACTTCGTCGAGTACGGCCCCGACGTGACCTACGGCAGCATGACGCCGTTCGTCCCCGACCTTGTGACGGAGCACGAGGCCACCGTCGATGGGCTCACCTCAGGATTGACGTATCACTACAGGATCTGGAGCATCGACGGGCAGGGTCTCGCCTTCGCGTCGGGAGACTTCGCCGTCGGGATACCCTTTCCTCTCTTCGAGGTCTCCGATGTCGCCGTCGAGCACGTCGCGGCCCGATCGATCACGCTCGGCTGGACGACGACCGAGCTGTCCGACTCGCAGGTCGAGTACGGGCCGGACGGCGACTACGGAAGCTCGACGGAGGTCGATCCCGCATTGGCGAAGAACCACACCATGACGGTCGAGGGCCTGGAGCCTGGATCGACCTACCACCTCCGGGCGGTCAGCACCGACGTGCACGGCAGCGTGGCCGTGTCTCAGGACCTCGCTGCGACCACGCTCGATCTCGAGGTGACCGGGCTCGACATCCTGGAGCCCACGGTGGTCGAGACGACGGCGACGACGGCGACGCTCGAGTGGGAGACGACGAATCCCGCGTTCACGTACGTCGCGTACGGCGAGACCCCCGACTGCGACCTCTCGACGCCTGAGACCGTCGAGCCCCGAACCACGCACCAGGTCGCCCTCACCGGGCTGTCGCCACGAACGCTCCATTACTTCCGGATCCACGCGAGGGACGTCCACGGGCAGGAAACCGCATCGTCCTGCGAGACGTTCATGACGAAGGAACAGGGCGGCTCCGGCGCGCTTGCCATCGTGTGGGTCGCGGTGACCGAGCTGGAGGCGACGCACGCGACGGTCGCGTGGCAGACGAACTCCTCGTCGACGTCCACCGTGGAGTACGGAACGTCGGGGCCGGACGAGCACTCGATCTCCGACGACGCCCTCGTCACGCTGCACGCGATGACGCTCGGCGGACTCCTGGACGACACGACGTACTACTACCGGGTCCGATCGACGGACGACTCGGGCCAGGAGGCCGTGTCCGACGTGTCCTCGTTCCGAACCCCTCCGGTGAGCGACTTCACCCCGCCGGCCATTCCGGCCGGCCTCGTGGCCGACCCGTGCGTCGGGGGGATCGAGCTCGCGTGGCAGGCGAACGCCGAGGCCGACCTCGGCGCCTACAGGGTCTACCGCCGCTCCGAGGGCGAGACGATCTTCAGAGAACTCGCGGAGGTCCCCGCGAGCGCCACCGGATACGTCGATGAGTACACCCGGGTCGGACGCCTCTACGACTACACGATCGCCGCGGTCGACCTCGCGGGGAACGAGAGCGAGCCGTGCGCCCCGGTGCGCGCGGCGGCCGGACTCAACGGCGCGGCGATGGTCTGGGTGTTCCCGAACCCCGTCCGGGACGGCGCGACGATCAGATTCGCCGCGCCCGGCGCTTCGGCGACGCGAGGCGGCGAGCGGTCGTCCTACGCGGCGAGGATCTACGACGCGCGGGGCCGGGTCGTGCGGACCGTCGCCGGGGGCCGCATGTCGGCGGACGTCGAGAGCGTCTACTGGGACGCCACCGACGCCGGCGGCAGGCGCGTCGCGAGCGGCGTCTACTTCTGCGTCGTCTCGTTCCCGAACACAGACGTGCGAACGAAGCTCATGGTCGTCAGATAGGCCCCCGGTCGCGACCCGACGTCCCTCCCGGTCGCCCCCAGGCGATCCCCCACTCCGACAATCCGTTCCACCGGCCGCCCCGCCGCGAATGCGGGGACTTGACTCGCGGTGAACATCCGCCTAGACTCCTCGTCAGTTGGAGCGAGTGCACTCCGGTCTTCCGGAAGGAGGTTCGCCATGAAGAGACTCGTGTGCGGAGCGATGGTCCTCGCGCTCCTGATCGGCGCGTTCGGGTGCGCGTCGATGAGCGGCCGTGACAAGGGCGTTGCGATCGGCGCGGCGACCGGCGCCGTGCTCGGCGGCATCATCGGCAAGCAGTCCGACAACACGGCCGTCGGCGCCATCCTGGGCGCCGTGGTCGGTGGAGCGGCCGGTGGCGTCATCGGCAACTACATGGACAAGCAGGCCGAGGAGCTTGAGCAGGACCTCGAGGGAGCTAAGATCGAGCGCGTCGGAGAGGGCATCAAGGTGACCTTCCAGTCCGGCATCCTCTTCGACGTGAACAAGTCGGACATCCGTCCGGACGCGGAGGTCGAGCTGACCAAGCTCGCGAAGATCCTCGTCAAGTACGAGGACACCGACATTCTGCTCGAGGGTCACACGGACTCGAGCGGCGCCGACGACTACAACCAGGCGCTCTCGGAGCGACGCGCCGCGGCCGTCAAGGCGTTCCTCGTGATGCACGGCGTCACGGGCGTCCGCATGACCACGATGGGCTACGGCGAGTCGCAGCCGATCGCGGACAACGAGACCGTCGAGGGGAAGCAGGCAAACCGCCGCGTCGAGGCCGCCATCATGGCGAATGAGGACCTCAAGAAGGCCGCCGAGAAGCAGGCCGCGCAGGGGTAGGCTTCGAGGTCGACAGGACGGTTAGAGGAGGACGACGCGGGGCCGCTCCGGAAGGGGCGGCCCCGTGGGCTTTCGGGACCCTGGAGGGGGCCGGGTCCGCGCGCCGTGAGCCGCGCGAGAGCGCCAGGAGCCCGGAAGGCGGGACGGGCCGCTTCAACGTGTGCCACGGCGGAGGCGTCCAACCAAGTGGATGGCTTGCGCGGAGAGTCGTGCCGGGCCATGATTCTCTCGAGGCGGCTGGACGCCGCGCGGCGTGGGCCGGGATTGCCGAGCGACCCGGCGGGGCCGCTGTTGGTGCTTGCGGCGCGGACGAGAAGGTACTAGACTGGCTGTACTGCACCCATCCCCCCCAGACACGATCACACCCGTGAGGGAATCGCCATGAGATTGTGCGCGCTGATGATTGTGCTGTGCCTGTGCTTCGCGACGGCCGCGCCGGCCTCCACGATCCGGGTCGATTGGGGAGGCGGAGGCGACTACCTGACGATCCGGGAGGGCATCGAGGTCGCCTCGTCCGGCGACACCGTCCTCGTGGCCGCTGGCACGTACACGGGAGAGCTCAACCGAGGGATCGCGTTCGCCGGCAGGACCATCACGCTTGTGTCGGAGTCCGGAGCCGCCGCCACGGTGATCGACTGCCAGGGGCAGGGCCGGGCCTTCGAGTTCTCGGGGAACGAGAACCCGGGCGCGACGATCCAGGGATTCACGGTTACGAACGGGAGCGCGGTGGACTTGGGGGGGGCATTCTGGATGGAGAACTCGGCTCCGAGCATCGTGGACTGTGTCTTCACGAACAACACGTCGGGATTCGGCGGGGGCGCGCTCCACATCGGCCTCGGGGCGGCTCCCTACATCGAGTACTGCGTGTTCGAGGACAACATCGCGAGCGACTACGGCGGAGCGATTTACACGTACGGGTCCATGCCGTACGTCCTCGAGTGCGACTTCAGAGGGAACAGCGCGGGCATCAACGGCGGCGCCATCTCGGTGAAGACGGGAACGGTGGCCACCGTGCTCGACTCGCGATTCGAAGAGAACACGGCGCAGGACGGCGGGGCGATCTACGTCGGGACGGTCCTTCCGGAGAATCCGGAGGAGTGGAACGACACGTACATCGGCTTCAGCAGGTTCACGCACAACACGGCCGAACGAGGGGGCGCCCTGTTCCTGAACAGCTTCTCCTACGTGTCGACTCAGTGGTGCACCTTCATCCGGAACAGCGCCGACCTGGGCGGCGGCATCTTCGGCCAGACGGACAACGAGGGCGACCTGTCCGTTCAGAACTGCACGCTCGTCTTCAACCACGCCGAGTTCGGCGGCGGGATCTGCGCCGCCGGGAATTCGCTCGCCAACCAGCTCCAAGTCACGCAGACGATCATCGCCTTCAGCACGGCGGGGAACGCGGTCCATCGCCTCGACTACTCGCCGGTCATCACCGATCTCAGCCTCGCCTACGGCAACGAGGGTGGCGACGGTCTCTTCGGGGCCCGCGTCCTCCTGGACGACCCGCTCTTCTGCGACGTCTACGACGACGACTACAACCTCTGCGAGAACTCCCCCGCGAGGGCGGACAACAACCAGTGGGGATTCCTCATGGGCTCCTACCGGCAGTACTGCGATCCGTGCTCGTCGCCCGTGGAGGAAGTCTCCTGGGGCGCGATCAAGGCGATGTATCGCTGACAGCGTCTCACCGGCCACGAGATCCCCGGCGAGGCCCGGCCGTCCGGCCGGGCCTCGGTGTTTCCGCCACCGAATCCTGAACCTCAGGTCATGCTTTTCCCTTGCGGCGCCGCTCGTCGGGTCCTAGACTGGAATCGGCAC
>Ga0272444_10003493_pt1 | contig 14069 bp, 2 predicted proteins | sample SSMForm13_FD_201033 | JGI IMG/M metagenome (GOLD analysis project Ga0272444, IMG submission 201033) | Marine sediment archaeal communities from Little Sippewissett salt marsh, Falmouth, MA, United States - SSM-Form-13 | ecosystem: Environmental > Aquatic > Marine > Wetlands > Sediment ...
CGCCATCGTTGTTCAGCGTGCCACGCAGAAAGTATCTCAGGCGATCCAGACCGTCGTAGCCGTCGTAGTGGACGGTGCCGCCGGTGGTGTCGTTGGCGCGGTAGAGCTCGCTGAGGGCGGCCTGGATCTCGTTCTTCCGGTAGATGGGATTGTCGTTGAAGTCGTAACGGTAGGTGTAGTGGTCCTTAATCTCCGGCCCGGGATCGGTGGTCTCGTCCTGCCACTTCTGCTCGGCGATGCGGTCGAAGCGGTCGAAGCCGCCATAGGTGCCGCCGGTCCCGTAGACCAGGTTCAGGCCGTTCGTGACGGCCGGATGGGCGGCACGGGCGACGGCGTACGCGCCTAGGTACTCGTACTGGACGTGCTTGTCGGCGTCGGCGAGGGCCGGGTTGGTGCCGGCCGCCGCCGCGGCGATGGTGCGGAGCCGGCCGAGCCTCTGGCCGATGGCCTCGTCGGCGGTCCAGTTCCCGCTGTCGGTGTCGTTGGCGTAGTTGTAGTAGAGCGCGCGGCCGTTGGGGTAGTCCACCTGCGCCAGACGCACGTACTTGGCAACGTTCGAGACGGCACCGTCGTCGTCGGTGTAGCCGACGTACGGACTGCCGCCTCCCACCTGGCCGTCGTGGGCCTGGTAGAGCCGCGCGACGTTCCCCCAGCCGTTGTACTGGGCCGTGACCTCGTTGACCACGTCGCCCGCGCTCACGGCGTCGTAGCTGGTTGCCGCGGTCATGTTGCCGAAGTCGTCGTACGTGAACTCGATGCGCCGCACCAGGTCGTCGACGCCGGCCGGCATGTTCTCCGGAGCGTTGCTGAAAGTGTCGGAGACGAGCTGGCCCGTCGCAGCGTCATAGGCGTACGTGTGAATCGCGCCTCGCTGGTCGGTGACCGAAGTCTCCCGGCCCGTGCGGTCGTACGCGATGGTCACGTGGTCGCCGTTGTCCGTGGTGATGGACCAGACGTCGTTGCCGTCCGCCTGGAGCACGTCCGTGCTGTCGGGATAGACGACCGCCGTGGGCCACGAGGCGTTGTAGTCGGACTCATAGAGGTAGCACGTGTCCTGGCTCACCAGCGCCGAACCGGTGGCGTTCTTGGCCGACATCGTGGCCACCCGGCCGAAGGCGTCGTACGTGAAAACGAGCGTCTGGTTCTCGTCGCAGTCGTACTGGTCAACCTCGGGATCAGCAGGGTCGGCGTTGGTGATGACCTTGGTGACGCGGTCCATGTCGTCGTAGAAGGTCAGGTGCTCGCGTCCCATGTTGTCGGTGACCTTGTACTCGCGGCCCGCGCCGTCGTATTCGATGGTGACGCAGGAGTAGAGACATGGGAGGATGTACGTCTGCCGCGGAGCGGGGCAGCCGCTGGTCGCGCCGTAGTCCTGCGTGCCTTCCAGTTCGGGGTTGAAATCGCAGTCCTCAGTTGTCTTGTTGAGGATGGCGACGCCGCCATTGGTGCCGTAGTCGACGCTCTTGGTCAGGCGTCCGGCGTCGTCGTACCAGTGGGCCTGGTACGTGACGCGCGCGTGGGCGGCGTCCAGCTCGCCGGTGCCGGCGTCGCCGTCGTTTCGCTGGTAGGTTCTGACGAGCCACGGTTCGCCGCACGGCTCGAGGTCAAGCAGGACCTGCTCGATGACGGTGTCGCCGCCGACGCCGTAGGCGTCGGCATGCGCGGCGTCGCTTTCGTCGTAGCAGAGATAGCCGGCCACGACGCGTCCCAGCCCGTCGTACGAGGTCTTGACAAACAAGCCGTTCGGGCACTCGGTCTTGATCAGCAGGCCCGTCTTGTCGTACCAGTGGTTGACCGTCAGGTGGTCGCCGGCCGTTCCCTCAACCACCTCGTAGGTCGTCTGCCGACAGACGTTCCCGGCCTCGTCGTACTCGCTCTCCTCTTTGGAGAACAGTTCGGTGCCGCCGACGGCCCAGTCGGTGTTGGCGTCATGGTAAACCTCGACGGCGGTGACGTTGCCCAGGTTGTCGAACGTGTTCTTGGAGGTGAGCCCCCCCGGCGCTCGGACCTGTTCCAGGCGCTCCCGCTCGTCGTAGTGATAGAGAGTGTCGTAGCTCGATGCGGCGCCATAGAATTCGCTCGTCTTGGTGACCAGGTTGTTACCCGCGCCACCGTCGTCGTACTCGGTGGCGGCGACCTTCACCAGGTTGTTGTCGTTCCCCTGCTCACCGTCCGGGTCTCCTGTTGTGGCGCCTTCGGCCTTGGTGCCTCGCCAGGTTTCGGTCTGGCGACCGAGGACGTCGTATTCCATCCAGGTGATGGTGCCGTCGGGCTGCGTAATCTTCTCGGGCAGGCCGCGCGCGTTGTAGGTGTAGGCGGTCTCCAGATATCTATTTGCGGCCACGTCGGTGTACTGCCTGGTGGAGGCCAGTTGGCCTTTCTCGTTGTAGGCCTGGACCACGCGATGGGCGCGGCTGCTGTCGGGCGATATGTCGTTCCCGGTCGGTTTGCCGGCGGTTGTGGCCCCCAATGCCACGTCGTCGGCCGCGGAGTCGAAGTCGTAGGTCTCGACGACGTTCCCCCGGTCGTCGTACACGGTCACCTGCACGGGGAGGACAGTCCGATAGACGCCCTGGCTCACCTCATACCAGCCGGGGTACTCGCGCACTTCGTCGGACCGGTAGACGGTGTAGGTGATCATGCCCGTCGGGTCGACCGTCTTGACGACGCGGCCCCGATAGTCGTACTCCGTCTTGGTGACGTGTTCCTGGCACGTGCCCGTCGACGAGAAGCCCTCGGGAGGCGACGAGCTGCCCCAGGCCTTCCACGTGGCGCCGCCGTCCTGGATGTCCGCCGGCAAAGCCGAACTCGTGTCGACGTCTTCCATCACGTAGGCCACGTTCTGGGAGTCGGTGTCCGGCGCGTAATAGGTCACTCGGCTCTCACGGTCATTGACCCATCGCAGGAAGCCCGTTTCGTCGTAGTACTCCTTGCGTTGAGCCCCGTTGCCACCGGGGCCGTTGTTGTCGCCCGTCACCACCGGGTAGGTGATCGTCTTCGTCGCGACCTGGGTATCCGCGGAGCCCTCGTGGAACGTGTAGGCGTACGTCATCTTCGGGAAGGCACTGAAGCTGTTCTTGCTGGCAGTCTCCTGGTTGGTGGCACAGACCTCCACCAGACGCATCATCGGCGACGTCTGTTCGGTGCCGCCGAACGGCTCGTACTTCTCATAACCCAGCCACTGGACCGACGTGTAGGCGCCCTCATCCTTGGCAATGCCCGCGGCACCCTGGGCGACTCCCCGCCACACCGTGTACCCCGTGCAGCGGCTCCAGACCTTCTCATCCTCCTCGAGTTCCGGGGGACCTTCGGGCCACAGAAACTCGTATTCCGTGACGTGGATCAATCCGGTATCGTCGTTGAGCGTCCGCGAATCGTTGTCGCTTTCTTCTCCCTCTTTCGTCGTCGTGGGATCAAGGAACAGCGCGACCTCCGCGTCAGTGTCCACATCCGTGTGGGCCGACGGTGTCCGTTCCTCCAGAACCTGGCCCTTCTCCAGGTTCTCCGTGCCGACAATCCACGAGGTGCACGAGTACTTGGGGCTTTCCGGGTCGGTGATGATCACTTCCCGCAGGGTCACGCCGTTGCTGTTGACCCCGAGGATTTTCCGGTAGTACTTGACGCTCGCGTCCGAGCTCATGACGTCTTCGACAATGAGGCGGGTGACGACGTTGGCCGCGGTCTGGCCGCTGTTGAGGCTCATGTAGTAGAAGGTGTGCCTGACGTCGTCCGCATCGCCCGTGCAGCCGGAGGGACAGGGCACGGTGCCCATGCTGGCGACAAAGGCCGGCACCTTGACGTTGTTGACCGTGGTGACCCCCTCGTCGAAGGCGGCGCCTCCGTACTTTGTCTGGAGGTTCTCCGAGGGCTCCGATGCGTCGAAGAAGCCGTCGGTGACTGCCGTGGTTAACTCATCGTCGTAGTAATAAGTCACCAGGTAGCCGGCATAGGCCGCCGCCGTCCCGTCGGGCAGCGAGAGCATGTCCAGCGGCTCGGTGATCGTCTCCTTGAGGATGGCGCACTCGATGTCCGCGTTGGTGAAGACGTACGTGATCTGGTGGGCCACATCGGGGGCGCTTCCCTGAAGGCCATAGCGGTACTGCGTGGTGGTGACCTTCCCCCGGACGACCACGTACCGGTCGATCGACGCCATGGCTCCAAGGGACGAATCCAGCGTGATGGTGCGCGTCGCGGAGACGTAGGTGCCGATGGCGCGAACACGCCCCTTCTGGTCTCCGTCAAGCACCACGAGCGTATACCCTTCAAGCTCGCCGTCCTCGAAAGACCAGCTTTCCGGCCCGACAACACTGGTCCCCTCTTCCCGGCCCTGCCCGCCGACGGATGCCACGGCCGCCACGTCGTCGCACGACTGGACCATGATGAGGTCGCCTTCGGTGCTGGTGTCGCCGTCATAGTTCGGGGTGCCGTCGTGATAGGTGTAGACCACCGCTTCGAGAGGCTGGTCGTCTGGGTCAGAGACGATCAGGTCGTTGATCCGCCCGTCGTTGGCGCCCCCCGTGATGTAGGTGTAGTCGATGTAGGGACCGTCCCCGCGGTCCGCTCCCTGAGGCAGCAGTTCGATCCGGTCGATCTGCCCCAGGTCCTCCTGGCCCGTGCTGCAGTAGTAGATCTCGCGGTTCCCGTACTGGTCGGTGTGGCACACCGGGGAACCCGCATGGGTGTACCAGTCCTTGCGGAGCCCCGTGAACTCCCAGGAATCCAGGCCGCTGCACGGCCCGTGCGCCAGGGCACTGTGCATGTTTGCCTGTGTCAAACGGCGGCTTGGGCCGGCCATGATTTCCCACATCCAGAACCTGTCCAGGACCGAGTAGGTGACGTCTCCCGTCTCCGTATGCGGGAGCGGCTCGTCCCAACTGATCGAAGACCAGTCCCCGGCGACGCTCGTGATTTCCCGGACCTGCCCGGCGTTCTCGCACTGGCCGGTGAAGACGACAAACCGGTGCAGGAGGTACTCTTCCCACAGGGCGGGATCGTGGTTCGTCGGATCGAACACGTACTTGCCGGTCCCCGAGTCCTGCTGACCAGTCACCGACGTCCTGTTTCCATCCACCTGGCCGGTGGTGTCGATCGGATCGACGAGGATGAGATGAAAGAGCCCCCCCGACTTGAACAGGGGAGGCTTGTAGAGATGGTTGTACGCCGGATACGGATCCCAGCCGTCTGTCCATATCTTGTTCACAGCCCAGTGGTACTCATCGGAATACGTGGCACCGGAGAAGACATAGAGCTTGTCCCAGTTACCGTCGCCGTGGCCGGCGAACACCTGGGCGGTCAGACAATCCACCTCCCAGGCCTTGCCCTGGATGGCCCGTTCTTCGAGCGAGGCGTCGAGGCTTCTCAGGCGATTGCTGAAGGTGCGACGGTGCCTCCAGGTGCCCCCGGCCCACTCCAGCTCCGCATCGACCGCCGAGAGGTTGGTGATCCCGGTGGTCGCGTTGACCAGCCCCCCCGCCGTCTGCGCCTGGCCGTAATGGTCGTAGTAGTAAAACCACGTCTTCTGGCTGCCTGCGACACCCCACTTCCCGGATACGGGGTGCCGCCGCCACACATCACGCGTGTCCCACCCAAGCATCCGGCCTGCGTCCTGCCACCCCCTTATGTCAGTCCACGGATACCAGTTCCTGTGCCCCTTTCCCGCAGGGCCCTTGACGGTGCCTGGCGGCATCCCCAAGTTCCGGGCCAGTTCTTCCGGATCAAGGAGTCCCCCACGATTCCCCTGGCCGGGGCCAGCCATCATGGCACCGCCCTTCCCCGGGTCGAAGACGCCGTCCATGTATTGCATGTCGCCCCGGGCGCGGAGGACATCATCGTCATACGCGCCGCCGCCGTGGAGCCCCGGTATCACGGCAGGCGCCAGAACAGGGGCGAAGACCGGGGGCTGGTCGCCCCAAGGCGGTATGGGCGGATCGCAGGACTGGACGCCCGGCGCGATGACGGCCAAGACCAGCGTCGTCACCACAGCCGCAGACAGCAGCCTCAGGATCGTCCGGCCGACGTGCCGCTCTGCGAGGCGATCACGCGCCTTGCGTTCGGTGAATCTCATCGTGAGCCCCCTTTCGAGATGCACCCACTGTGTGGGTGGATCGCCAATCTCCCCCGCCCTGACCCGCTGGTCACACGGGCCCCGCTCAGATCAGTTCTCGGCGTGACGATAGCGCGCCCTCCGCTCGGCGACGCGCTGCGCGGCCTCGATCCGCTCCGCCATGGCCCGGTTCCTGAGATCGTCAACGCGGATTGCCAGCGGCGCCAGCTCCAGGGCCTGGCACTCCGCAGAGAACTGATCGCGAACGCTCTCCAGCAGACTCTCGGCGAGGTCGAATCGTCCCGCATCGGCGTTGGCCAGCACGAGCCGCGCGAGGGCCTCGACACGGCAGGCCTCCGATGCCGCCGCAGCCAGGGCCTGTGACATCCACGGCCTCCCGCGGATGGCCAGGTAGCGAGGCGAGCGGACGGCCTCGGCCTCCGCCCTGGCCAACAGCCACCGCGCCTTCGTGTCGCCGCTCGCGGCGTCGATCCGCCCGTCCAGGTACTCCCGCCAAGCGTCCAGCTCACCGTTCCTGGCGCAGGCCCAGGCCACGATCCTCGCCACCGCCAGGCGCGGCTGCCCCGCGGGGTCGGCCAGCGCGGCTTTGAGAATCTCTCGAGTCTCAGCCGTCCCCAGCATCGCCCCCCAACTCCGGCACTGCTGCCAGGTCATTCCGTCGTCGAGGGCGCCCTGCCGCGCCAACTCCGCCGCCGCAGAGGCGAAACCGACGTAACCCTTGTCGGGAACGATCCTCCCCGGCTCATGGGCCATCCAGGCCGCGTAGAACAGGTGGGCCACCCGGTTGACCTCTCTGAACCCCGCCGACTGCCGCAACTCTTCTGAGCCGACCGACAGGTTGTGCGCCTGCATCGCCCAGTCATCGGCCTTGGCCTTGTCCCTGGCGACGAGCCAGGCCCAGCCAAGCGCCACTGCCTCGTCGACTGACACCTGGTCTTCCTGAAGTCTCTGCCGGTAAACCGCGTCGGCCTCCTTCAGCAGTGCCTTGACGGCCGGCCCTCCCGCCCGTGCCGCCGTGGCCACCATGTAGCAGCCGTAGTCGGGCGGGCTCGCCGCGAGCTGGTCACGGTTTCTGTCCAACCATGCTCTTGCATACAAGGCGGCGTTCGGATCGCCGAGATACGTCAGCGTTTTCACGAGGGACACCGACTCCTTCGGAGTGAGTTCCAGTCCGCTGTCGACGAACGCCCCTCGCAGCGCCTGCACCCAGCGGGCCCGCTGCTCGGCCGTCAGGGCGTCCGTTGCACTGCGGGCAATCGCCTCCCATGAGGCCAGGCGCACTTGACGAATGCTCTCCTCACTGCCCAGGCACTGCGCCTCAACCTGCTGGGCAAGGCGCTGCCGGGCGGCCGCCACGCCCTCACCGAACGCCGGCAGATTCCTCAGGAACCAGGCCGGGTCGTCGGTCTCCCAAGCCTCAGAGGTCTTCATGGCCTGGGGGATCAACTCGCCGACGTTCGGATCGCCCAGTTCCCTGAGCGTCTGGATCAGTGCCCGCAGTTCATCAGGCCGCAGTTCACTCAGCACCGCCGGGTTGTCCGCGAAAACCGAGCGGATTGCCGCGGCCAGCGCCTGGCGGACCGGCGCCGGAACCGCGTCCTTGCGCAGTTCCCTCGCCAGCGACGACCACCGGGCGCACCCGATGGCCCGGGCGCGTGCCGGATCCTGCGTGCACAGGGCCGCCAAGTGCTCACCCAACGTGGCCCGTGCCGCGCCGCCTTCGCGGCCCAGCCTGTTCAGCTTCTTGGCCAGTGCGTGCAGGCCCCGACCGTCGAGCAACCGCCACGCGTCGCTGGCCCCCATCCAGGCCATTGCCAGGCTGGGAGTCTGCTCGTCGCCGAGCTTCTCGAGCAACCTGACGAGCGTCAGAAAGCCCTCGGCATCGACTGCCGACAGGGCCTCAGGGCCTGACGCATAGGCCCCGCGGAGTCCGGTCGCCCAACTGCGGCGAGTCGGCTCAGACATGTCGGCGACCAGGCAATTGAGCAGCCTCTGCCATCGCTCAAGGCCCGCCGACCGCACCGCCGCCGGATCGGCCATGTACTTCCCCGCGATGTGCTCCGCCAGGCTGGACCGCGCCGCCGCCCGGTCCGCTCCGGCGCGGGCAAGGGTCGATGCGATTGCGCAAATGCCTGCGATGTCTGCGGCCTGCCATGCCTCCGGCGCTGCGGACCAGGTGAGTGTCAGCGAGTCGGCCTCGTTGTCACCCAGCGCCGCCAGAGCGTTGGCCAGGTCCCGGACCGCCTCGGCGTCGATCGCGACGATCGCCTCCCGGCTGCCTGCGAAGGCCGCACGCAGCTTCGCGGCCCACAGCGAACGCGTGTCGTCCGACATGACTTCGCCATACCGGTTCGCGCGGTCTCGCCACTTCCGGACGCTCACCGACCGGACCGCGTCCGTGTCCTTCATGTCCTTCGCAGTCATGCGCGACACCATCAGGGCCGGCATGTGCTCCTGGTCATCAAGGGCCCTCAGAGCCCCGACCAACCGACCGAACTCTTCGTCGCTCCCCGAGGACAGGAACGCCTGGTCCCCCACAAACGCCTCACGCAGCTTCCCCGCCCACTCGGCCTTCGCCTCAGCCGTCAGGGCGTCCTTGCACTGCTTCAGGCGGTACTGCCATGTCGTGGGTGTGGCCGAACGGATCGCCGCGGCGTCCGCCAGCCACCTGCCGCTCGCGCGCATGGCGTAGATGGGTGCCAGCGCCTCGTCCTTCAGCCCTCGCAGGGCGTTGACCAGGTGCGCGAAATCCTGGTCCTCCAGGGCACACACGCCCTCCTGCGTCGCGGCAAACGCCTCGCGAAGCTTCGCGACCCACAGAGTCCGCATCGCGTCGGGCATCGCACGCCAATAGGTGGACACCCGGCGGTGCCATTCCTCGAGCTCTATGGCCCGTATGGTTTGCAGAGCCACCAGGTCGCGGCCGGTCATCCGCGATGCAACGAGGCACTTGCCGTTTGTCTCCGCCAACTTCGACAGGAGATAGGTCAGGTGCTTGAACTCCTCGTCGCTCAGCCCTCCCAGCGCCTCCGAGCTGCTTGCGAAGGCCGCGGTCAACTTGGTGTGCCAGTCTTGTCGCTCCGGCTCGGCAAGGCCGCCCAAGCTGTTGAGAACATATGCCCGCCACTGTTCGAGGCTGACGGACTTGATCGTCGCCTGGTCCGTCAGGTACTTCCCGGCCACTCTCCACGCCCACAACGCAGGCACACCTTCGTCGCCAAGACGGCGCAGGGCATTGGTCAGCACGTCGAAGTCACCGTCAGTCAGACCGCACGCGGCCGTCTGATCGGGCGCGAAGGCAGCCCGCGATCTGGCTCGCCACTGAACCAGCAGGGCCCCGGGCATATCCTTGCCCAGATGCTTCGCGAAGACTCCGAACGAGCCGATCCCGACCGACCTGGCCGCCGACACGTCGTTCAGAAATCGGAAGCCCACGTACTGCCCGAGCAGTGCGCGGTCGCCCTGCGCCGAATCGCCCTGGGCGGCCAGTTCGCCTGCTAAGCTTTTCAGGCCTTCGACGTCCAGTGCGCGCCATGCCTCGGGCACGGTCGGCTCTGGGATCGGATCATCTGCCCGGGCCGGACCGGCCCACGCGGCGACGGCCACCACCACAATCAGGACGCTTCTGACGCATCGGTTCACGACGTCCCCCTTTCCGCCCCACGAAGGGGCAAGAGACAGCCAAGTCCGCTCACACTTCAAAGAGAGCCGTCCCCCCGGCTACAGCCCGGGAGGACGGCTTCGTTGTCCGTCGACGTCGGTCCGGAAAGATCCGCGCCTGATCCGCCGCGAGCCCAGCCGGGCTTTGCGGGAAGCGCGCAGAGTCTCCCGCGCCCGTTCCGGGGTCCAGCCGGTCTCATGTCAGGAGCAGCTTCCCATCGCGCGGTGGCAACACCACTCCAGACAACCACCCATGACACACGCCTGGCAGGTACTCTGACATACGGCTGTCTTCCCGACCCTGAATGCCCAGCATGCGCCGGAGAGGAAAGGCGGATGGGGCTGGCAGATGCGCCGGGCCGTGGGTCCATGAGTGCCATCCGAAGACACCAACCAAGCGTAGCCGCAGTCACCCGCGGCCGCCCATCCCGCATGCCACATATCCTATTGACGGCACCCCTGTCAATGCCTTTCCTTCTCGCTCATACTGGTCACCGACCTTTATGAGGACTGAGCATTCCACAATGCTTTGGGTCATGGCGAGTTATGAGGCATACCTAGTCTGTAACTTTTTTCGTGCCTTGTCTATACCGGATATGGTGCGCTGTTTGCAGTTGACATCTGTATGACGGCGCCGTATTGGTATCTGCGCCACGAGGTGAAGGCGCCGCGTTCGCCAAGGGGTCGACCGGCGCGACGCAACCGTGTTTCTGTGCTGCGCTGGCTGCCACGGCATGAGGTGCAGTGGTCGTAGGCGCGGCGTGGGGCCGCTAGGACAAGGGGGCAAGCCTCTCGTGCCGACAGGCAAACGCCACGACGTTCCTCCAGGAGCGTGCGTCCCGGGCAGCCATCGCGGCGGGCCATCAGAGGCCATGCGGCCTGTCGATGGACCGGACACGGGGGCATCGCGCGGCCGTCTGGCCGTCGCCGGAGCAGTCCTCCTGCTCGCGGCCCTCGGGGTCCTCGCGGTGCTGATGGCGCTTGTCGTGGGGGGGTGTGGCACGTCGTCGCGGCCGACCGCGTGGCTGGGCCCGGACGGCGGGATCGTCGGCGACGCGAAGGCCGTCCTGCTGGAGCCCCGGACGTGGCTGGGCCGTGAGTGTCCCCTGCTGAGGCACATGGACATCGGCAAGCGGCTCTCGGAGGAGGCCTGGACCGTCGTGCTGTACCGTCACGACTGCCCGAGGTGCCGGGCCGTGCTCCCGCAGTACGAGACCGGGGCTGCGGCCATGGCGGGCCAACCCAACGCTCCCGGGGTGGCCTTGGTGGCGATCCCGCCGTATGAGAAGCCCGAGTCGCCCCTGACGGGCCGCGGTGCGTGCCTCCGGGGCCGGCTGAGCGACCGCCGCGACTGGCTCGTTGCCACCCCGGCGGTGATCCATCTGGTTCAGGGCGAAGTGGTTATGGCCGAGGAGTCGGAGACCGAAGTCCGGCTGCTGAGGCCGGGCGCGATTCCGCTCGGACCGCCGTCGGCGGAGGTCGGTCTCGACAGCGGCAAGATCCGCCACGACTTCGGCTTCGTCGAGCCGGGGAGCCGACACAAGGTGGTCCTGGCGCTCCGTAACGCTTCCGACGCGCCGGTCAGTATCAGAAAGGTGCGGTCCGAGTGCCGGTGCATGACGGCGCTGCTGTCGTCGCTGGACATCGCGCCGGGGGAATCGGCACGGGTACAGGTCGTGTTCAAGGCGCCCCGGAAGCCCACCACCTACAGCAAGCGGTTGCTGCTCTGGACGTCGGGCACGTCGGACCGGAGTGCATCGAGGTTCGCCCTGGGCGTCGCGGCGCGGGTCGGCCTGCCGCTGGAGGCCAAGCCCGAAATGGTCGACGCCGGCACGCTCATCGCCGGAGAGCATTGCCGGTGCCGGGTCAGGATCGTCAACGGCGGCGCGAAGGCCGTGCGGCCCATCTATGCCACGTCCACGCGCGACGGCTGCACGGTGCTGGTTCCCCGGGCGACGGTGCCGCCGCGCGGGTCGCTCGACGTTCCCGTTCTGGTTCGCACGGCCGTCGGCGACTCCGGGCCGGGCAAGGCCTCGTGCTCGATCCAGACCGACTGCCCGGAGCAGCCGCGCGTCGGGCTGGCGGTGACCTGGGACGTGTCGCAGTCCTACCGCTTGTCGCGCGGCCGTGTCGAGCTGGGCGGGATGCGACCAGGCGAGAGGCGGTCCGTCGCGTTCGAGATCACCGCCGCGGCGGAGCATCCCGGGGCGTTCGTCACGGACTGTTCACTGTCGGACCTGGAGAACCTGACGGGCGAGGCGCACGTGACCTGCGACGGCAGCCGGGCGACGGTCCGCTGCGAGGTCCTCGCCGGCGCCGAGACCGGCGCCGCCTCGGGGGCCGTCGTCCTGACGCTGGCCGGACATCCTCAGCCGGTCAAGGTATGGATCACCGGGCACGTGAAGGCCGACGCCGTCACGTCCTCGGACAAGGGTCCCGAGGGAGACAGAGGGGGCAAGCCATGAGACTTCCCGACGCGTGCGTTCTGCCGGCGGCCATGATGGTTCTCGCCCTTGCGGCAGTCTGCTGTCCGGGTCAAGAGCAGCCTGCGGATCCCACGGCCCCTGCTGCCCCGCCGTCCGAGCCAGCATCACCCACGGCACCCGAGGAACCGGCCGACGCAACGGACGAGGAGCTCATTCAGCTCACGTTCCCCGAGAACCTTGAGGTGAAGGTGCTCGTCGAGTACGTCAGCCGCCGCCTGGGTCTTAACATCCTCTACGAAGAGGGCAAGGTCCGCAAGCAGGTGACCATCATCTCGCCGACGAAGATCCCGCGCGACTCGCTGCTGGGGTTCCTTCAGAGCGTGCTGAAGATGACGGGCCTGGCGCTGGTCGATGCCGACCAGCCGGGCTGGAAGCGGATCGTCGACAGTCAGGACCTGCTGTCGGCGAGCCGCGCGATCACCGAGGAGCCGGCCGACCTGGCCTCGGCGCCGCCCACGGCCGTGATGACCCGCCAGTTCGCCCTGACTCACGCGACGACGGCGCAGGTCGACCAGATGGTGAGGCCCCTGCTGTCGAAGCCGGGCGGCAACACCTTCGCCATCGCGGACCGCCGTGTGCTCTTCGTGACCGACTATGCCGACGTGCTGCGACGGGTGGCGCCCCTGGTGGCCCTGCTGGACCAGCCGGGACCGGAGGCGACGTTGCGCTTCGTCCCCGTGGAGCACTGGGCGGCCGATGAACTGGCTAAGAGGGTCACGAGCCTGCTGGCCGAGAAGGACCGCGTGGCCGGGCGCGACCGGGCGGCCCGCGGCGCTCCGGGCGCCCTGACGCTCACGACGGAGCCACGCACCAACCAAATCGTGGTCGTCTCGGCAGGCGAGCCGCCCGAGGACGTCCTGGCGCTGATCCGGACGCTGGACGTGGCGCCCGACGTGGAGACGCACACCTACCGCCTGAGCTACGTCGCCCCGCAGCGGCTCGACCGGCTGGCCCGCGAGTTCGCCGAGACGGCCGACCTCAAGGGGCCGTACAGGTCGACCCTCGACGCCGAGTCCGGCCTGCTGGTGGTCCGGGCGTCGCCGGCAGTGCACGAGCACCTCGCGCAGCTCGTGACGGAGCTGGACGTGACCCAGACCGAGGCCCAGGGCCACGTGCGGTTCTACAAGCTCCTGAACACCACCGCCTCCCAAGTGCTGGCCACCATCCGCAGCCTGGAGTCGGGCACCGAAGGGTGGACCACGATGTCACTGGAGTCGCTCGGCGTCGAGCGGCCGACGGGCCACGCAGGCCACCTTGACGAGCCGTTCACGGGCCCCAACTACCCACCGCCGGCGGTTGGCGAGGAGCGGCCGAGGTCTCCGGCCTACCGGAAGGCCGAGGCCGAGCGCAAGGCCGCCGAGGAGGCCGCGAAGGCGGCGAAGACGGGCGAAGGCGAAACACCCTCCGAGGACGGGGCCGCCGCCTCCCCGCAGTCGCAGTCGCTCACCGCCCGGACGAAGGACGCCGTGGTCACCGCCGACCCCAACACGAACACGCTGATCGTGGTGGCCCCGCCGCCCGTCCAGCGGGTGTACGAGCGCCTGATCGGCCTGCTGGACAAGCGCCGGCCCCAGGTCATGGTCGAGATGACCATGGTCACGCTCGACACCTCGAACAACTTCTCGCTAGGCATCGAGGTGGCCAAAGCCGACGGCGTGGGCGACAAGGGGCGGTACCTCACGTTCAGCGCGTTCGGCCTGAGCGAGATCGACATGGACACCGGCGCCCTGACGCTGGAGCCCGGCGTGGGCTTCAACGGCGTCATCCTCGATCCCGACACGGTCAACATCGTCATGCGGGCCATGGCCTCCAGCGGCCGGACGAAAGTCCTGGCCTCGCCTCGGGTGCTGGTCAACGAC
>Ga0272444_10003496_pt1 | contig 14063 bp, 12 predicted proteins | sample SSMForm13_FD_201033 | JGI IMG/M metagenome (GOLD analysis project Ga0272444, IMG submission 201033) | Marine sediment archaeal communities from Little Sippewissett salt marsh, Falmouth, MA, United States - SSM-Form-13 | ecosystem: Environmental > Aquatic > Marine > Wetlands > Sediment ...
GTATGAAAATTAGGCTATTATCATAAATTAAAATATTATCACTAATTTTATTTATCATTTGTGGCTCATTAGTATGATGAAAAGTGACATAAAAAAACTGATCGGGACTGACCTCAGCCTCCCCTCGCCCCCAGCTGTTGCAGTGCAGATTCTTAATGCCGTACAGAAAAATGAATCCGGCATGAAAGAGCTGTCCGATATCATTGCAACCGACCCCGCCTTGACGGGAAAAATGCTGAAGGTCGCCAATTCAGGCTTTTATGCTCTGACTAGCGAAGTCACAAATATAGACCGTGCCCTTGCTGTTCTGGGAACAAATATTATCAAGAATATTGCTTTATCATTCGTTTTCGCGACAGATTTTCGCGGTCAGTATAATGACGATTTTGACTTTGATGGCTATTGGCGAAGTTCCGTGACTGCAGCTGTTTCGGCTGAACTTCTCATTCAGCAACTTGGAATCAGGGATGAGGACATTTTCGTCACTGCTTTACTTCACAATATCGGCATGCTGGTCATGGCCCAGCAGAAAAGATCTGAATATACACAACTGATCAAAGAAACAACAATGACACCCGAACCTTTGACTCGGGCAGAACAGGAATTGTTTCGTTTTGACCACCAACAGGTCGGGTCAGTCACGGTTGAAGATTGGGGTTTGCCGCTGCATATAGCGGAACCGATCGCTTATCACCATAATCCAGAAAGTGCCGCAGAAGAGTTCAAGGCAACGGCCTATCTGCTGCATTTTGCTGACCGTCTTGCAGAAATTTATACAGAGAATGACAGTGCGGAGAAGGTACGCCTGTTGCAGGATGATCTGGCACAACATTATTCTTTCAGCCCTGAGCAGCTGAGAACACTTCTGGACCTGATCGTTGAAAAGAGTATCAGCATTCTCAAGACATTTGAAATCGATCCGGGAGATATGAAGCCTTATTCACAAATGCTGCAGGAAGCAAACGAGGAACTGGGCCGCTTAAACCTGTCCTACGAGCAGCTGGTGATTGAGCTGAAAGAAGCAAAAGAAAAATCTGAACGGCTGGCCAAAGAGCTCAATGATGCCAATCTGCGCTTAAAGGATCTCGTCAATACCGACGGACTGACAGGTTTATACAATCATCGTTACTTTCAAGATCAACTCAAAAAGGAGCTTGAGCGATCAGCGCGTTATAAAGCACCTGTTTCTTTAATTTTATTTGACATCGATCACTTTAAAAAAGTCAATGATTCGTATGGCCACCCGGCCGGCGACCAGGTCCTGATCAATATCGCCAAGGTCATCAGCCAGACCATTCGTCCCAGCGACATCCTGGCACGACACGGGGGTGAAGAATTCGCTGTTATTCTTCCGGAAACAAATATTTCCGGGGTCAAAGTTTTTGCCGCACGACTGAGACGTTGTGTAGAGGGCCTGGTGACTCGTTATGATGCTGAGCAGATAAAAGTCACGATCAGTCTCGGGGGGACAACATTCGATCCTGGACAGACGGACGTCGCGCAAGATCTTTTATTCAAGACCGCTGACCGGGGATTATATATGTCCAAGGACAACGGTCGTAACCAGGTCACTATCCTGGCAACGGAAAATGCTCCAAACCCCGGATACAAAAAAACGGGATAATTTTATGCAGTCAAATGAAAATCACCATCAGTTGTTAAGTTTGATCGGCAAAGACCTGAATCTTCCTTCGCCACCGGCGATTGCAGTTAAAATTCTCGATGCAGTGCAGAAAGATGATTCCGCTCTTAGGCAACTGGCTGATATCATTTCCGCAGATCCTCTGTTGACGGCAAAAATGCTCAAAGTCGCGAATTCAGGTATTTTCGACTGTCACGGCGAGATCGCCAATATCAATCGTGCCTTGACTGTGCTTGGAACCAATATCATTAAAAATATAGCTCTGTCCTTTGTTATTGCCGAAAATTTCAACAGTAATGGCCATTGCGGCTTTGATTATAAATATTTCTGGCACCATTCAGTCACGGCAGCCGTTTCAGCCGAGCTGATCGCAAAGGAAATTAAATACCAGAATGAAGATATCTTTGTTGCCTCCCTTTTACAGAATATCGGCATGCTGGTGATTCTCCAGACCAAAGGGGAGGAATACAAAAACCTGGTGACGGAGAGTTTTTCTTCGGAAACCTGTTTGAGTGATCTGGAGTCAGAAAAATATGGATATAACCATCAACAGGTTGGTTATGGATTACTAACCGAGTGGAAGCTGCCTGGATCAATCACAGAAGCGATTCTTTTTCACCATCAGCCGGAATCAGCGCCAGAGGACAAGCGAGAAACAGCGGAAGTCCTCAACTATGGACAACAGATCGCTACACTTTACCATTCCAGCGAGCCTGCGGAAAAAGCCCGTATTCTCCAGCAGAAGCTCGTGGAGCGATATAGCCTTGACCAGGGAAAGGCTTTGAAACTGCTTGATGATGCCGCAACAAACAGTCAGACTATGCTCTCAACCTTTGAGCTTGACCCTGATGAAATAAAACCTTATTCGGTCCTGCTACAGGAAGCCAATACAGAACTTTCGAAACTTCATCTCAGCAACGAGCAGCTGATGCTGGAGATGAAAGAAACAAAAGACAAGGCTGAACGGGTTGCCCGGGAGCTGAAAGATGCAAATACCCGGTTAAAAGAACTGGTTTATCGCGACGGCTTGACTGGTCTTTATAACCATCGCTATTTCCAGGAAGCACTGACCAACGAACTCGCCCGGGCCAACAGGTATCAGTCATCATTGTCTTTAATTCTTTTCGATATTGATCACTTTAAGCAGGTCAATGACACCCACGGCCACCCTGCCGGTGACATGGTCCTGATGAATATCTCCAGGGCAATCAGCAGCGCTGTCCGCCCCAGCGATATTGTCGCACGTTACGGTGGCGAAGAGTTTGCCGTCATCCTACCGGAAACCAATGCAGCAGGAGTCAAGGTTTTTGCCGCTCGGCTGAGACGCTGCGTGGAAGGGATCGCAACCCTCGTTGACGGCCAGCTGATCTATGTCACCATCAGTGCCGGGGCAACGACTTTTACCCATGAAACGCTGCACACGACTAAAGACCTCTTGATTGATACGGCAGATCGTGGTCTCTACACTTCAAAACGAAATGGTCGTAATCAGGTCACGGTTCTCGAACCTGAGCATACTGAAAATTAAAGACTGTAATCTGTCATTTATCAATTTTTGACGATGATTTATCCGCATCTGCTGGATTCATTAATATCGACATGATATTTTAGTGCTTTCTGCAGCAAAGGAATCATTGACTTCACATGACAGTCTCCACTTCTAAAAAATATCGTCTTGTCGCCGTAGACAGTGGCGCCTGTCTTCAATTATCCGGAAACTGGTTGTTTTCCAGTGGTATTCCCGACAACAGCGCCCTTCTTCAGGAGTTGGTTTCACTTCAACCAAACACACTCAGCTTTGATTGCCAACAGCTTAAAAATTGGGACACGGGTTTAATGACTTTCCTTACGGGTCTCATAACAAGCTGTCATCAACACAAGATCGAAGTCATCAAAGAATCATTGCCGGATGGAATCCAAACGTTACTCAGGCTTTCCTTTGCGGTCACAGAACGCAGAAGTCAGCGACGAACAGTCTTGGGCCAGCCTGTCCTGACGAAAATAGGCAATGTGACCATAGAAATGCACCGCAATTGGTCTGACATGCTGGCTTTCATTGGTGATGTTTTTTTCGCCTTATTAAACTTCATGCGTCGCAGGGCCCAGTTTCGTCTGTCAGATTTATTTTTTCAAATTGAAGCAGCAGGCCCATCAGCTCTTTTCATCGTCACCCTGATAAGTGTTCTGGTCGGTATGATACTGGCGTTTGTCGGGGCCGTTCAGTTGCGTTTATTCGGTGCCGAAATCTTCATCGCCAACCTGGTCGGACTGGGGATGGCCCGGGAAATGGGCGCCATGATGACAGCGATCATCATGGCCGGCCGGACTGGCGCGGCTTATGCCGCTTTACTCGGGACCATGCAGGTCAATGAAGAGATCGATGCACTCAAAACGATTGCCGTTTCCCCTATTGAGTTTCTTGTTCTGCCGCGTCTGATTGCACTTCTGATTACCATGCCATTACTTTGTATCTATGCAGATTTTATGGGTATTATTGGCGGTGGAATTGTCAGTGCCACGATGCTGGATATTTCATTCTTTCAGTATTTTCAGCAGATCCAGGGTTTTGTCGGACTTTCTCATTTTGTTATTGGGATTATTAAAGCAGCTATTTTCGGCCTGTTGATCGCAACAGCCGGATGTTTCCGTGGGCTGCAGTGCGGTCGTAGTGCCTCGGCGGTCGGCTTTGCAGCGACCAGTGCAGTTGTCACCTCGATCGTACTGATTATTGTTGCCGATGCGATCATTACGGTTCTCTGCCAGGTTCTGGGGGTTTGATGATAAATTCAACTCCCCATCTTGAGGTACGGCAGTTGACCATGGCCTATGGTGAGTCGATCATTCAGACACAACTTAATTTTTCCGTTCAACATGGTGAAATCTTTGTCATTATGGGTGGAAGTGGCTGCGGTAAAAGCACATTGCTCAGGCATCTTATCGGCCTGATGGAACCCGCCGAAGGTAAAATCCTTGTCAATGGGATTGATCTCTGGCAGGCCTCGCTTGAAGAACGTAACCTGTTGACCAGAAACAGCGGAGTCCTGTTTCAGGGTGGGGCGCTCTGGAGCTCGATGACCCTGGGGGAAAATATCGAACTGCTTTTGACCGAACATACAAAACTTAATAAAAAACAGATTCAGGAGGTCATCTCTTATAAGCTCTCATTGGTCGGCCTGTCACGCTATACTGACTACTACCCTTCTGAAATCAGTGGCGGCATGCGGAAAAGAGCGGGCCTGGCCAGAGCCATGGCGCTGGATCCTGACATCCTCTTCTTTGATGAACCTTCGGCCGGACTTGATCCGATCAGCTCAAGGGACCTTGACGACCTGATTCTGGAATTAAGAGACAGCCTCGGTGCAACAATCGTCATTGTCAGCCATGAACTCGCCAGTATTTTTGCTGTTGGTGACAATTCAATTTTTCTTGATCCGACTGAAAAAACGATCATTGCCTCAGGATCACCCAAGCATCTGCTTGAATCATCGACAGATCCTCGAGTGATTCAGTTCTTAACCAGAATGAATTGATATGCTAATACTCAAGCGCATGAAACAGACAAGAGGCCTCTATGCATAGACGTAAACGCATTGATCCACGAGTCATTGGCAGCTTCGTCGTCGGAGCAGTGATCCTGAGTGTTGCCGGACTGCTCTTTTTCGGGCCGGGAGGTTTTCTTTCGGAAACCAGAAGTTACGTTATTTATTTTGACAGTTCGGTCAAAGGTCTAAATGTCGGCTCACCTGTGCGTTTTCGTGGAGTAAAAATTGGGCAGGTTAAAGACATTAACGTACGGGTCCGTCCCAGTGATTTCAAATTCAATATCCCCGTCGTCATAGACATTGAACCCTCAAGAATTAAAGCAGAAGGGACAAAACAGGGGCTGATTGAGGCTCTTAAATCGACTGTTCAGGGCGGCGATCCGATGATATCACTGGTAGAGAAAGGCTTGCGAGCCCAGTTGCAGCTGGACAGCCTGGTGACCGGGCAGCTTTACGTCAATTTCGACATGTCACCTGAAGCACCACTTTTTCTGACCGGCTACACAAGTGATTATCCGGAACTTCCATCAACCAGTTCCAGCCTGGAAGAACTGACTAAAACCTTTGAGGACCTTCCGCTTAAAGAACTGGCCAGTAAGTTGATTCATTCGGCAGAAGGTTTTGAGAAAATCATTACCTCGCCAAGTTTGCATAATGCCCTGGCCAAGTTTGATGACACGACGACCCAATTGAACCAACTTCTCCAAGGACTCAATCAGCAGCTGTTGCCCCTGATATCTGCACTGAACGAGACGCTGACAAAAACACAGCAAACCATGGACAGACTTGATGGGAAAATCGATCCCCTGGCTGAGAACCTTGAGCAGACATTGAATCAAGCCCAGGCGACGATGCAGAACATTGACGCAAAAGTCGATCCTCTGTCGGCTCAAATGAGCCGGACGTTTCAGAATTTCACTGAGACGGCCCAAAAGGCCAGCGCAGCAATATCACAAGTAAAAGATTTATCATCCAGCGATTCCCGGATATTGGAACAGCTCAGCACAACTCTTCAGGAAGTGAATCAAACGGTACGAACTGTGCGTTTATTGACCGGTGAAATTGAGCGTGATCCACAGGTCTTATTGCGTGGTCGCGTGAATGGAGGAGAATAAATGATACGTTTTCTGATGCTCATATTTTTGCTGCTCTGTTCATCATGCGTACAGATCGGTGGAGACAGGCCCGCGAGTCATCATTATCTGTTGCAAAGCATGGATTCTGAAACCACAAGCCTATCATCTAAAAGTTTAAATATTGAGCTCAAAATTATTGATTTTCCGGGATATTTAGATCAAAAAAACATCTTAACTTACAATCAGGACAACAGCGTAAATATCGCCTCTTCAGCAAGATGGGCAGAGCCTCTTCAGGACAACCTGATGCGCATTTTGCGTAAAAATCTCTACATACTGCTCCCTGAAGCGCTGATATCCGTAAGCCCCTGGGAGCAGACTCCACCCGGGGCAACACAGGTGAAGCTATTGATCAATAACTTTACGGGTAAACTTGGAAATGAAGTTGATATCGATCTGAACTGGCTGGCAGAAAAAGAGGGGCGGACTGTTGATCGGGGACATTTTGTCTATCGCCACCCCCTGGGTTCAGGGCACAGTGATCTTGCGTTTGAATTGAGTCAGGGGATTGAAGTCTTCAGTCACATGATCGCGGAAAAACTCATGTCCTATTGATAAAAGAATCCAGGAAAAGCAGTTCATACTTTTCCTGGATTCTGAGGGATTAATCCAGGATAAATTTTTGCCCCAAATCAAGCAGCTCTTTCATTCTTCCCTCTGTTTTTGCTTCAGAATACAACCTGACAACAGGCTCGGTTCCTGACTTGCGAAACAGCATCCAGGAGCCATCATCAAAAAGGTATTTATTCCCGTCAATCTGAATAACCTGGACCACATCACGTCCACCGATCTGTTTTGGCGGATTAGCAAACTTAGCGGGTAAACCGCCTTCAACATCCGATGAGAGACGAATGTTGATTCGCTTTGTATAGATTTCACCAACCCGGGAGTAAAGGTCGTTCAATAATTGCCGCAATGATTTTTTCTCTACCGCAACCATCTCCGCGACCATCAGGCAGGCCAGGATGCCGTCTTTTTCCGGGACATGACCCTGAATGCTGAGACCAGCACTCTCTTCACCTCCGATAAGGATCTTGTTTTCACTGATATACTCACCGATGAATTTAAAACCAACCGGGGTTTCGAGGACATCGACACCGTGAAAAGCGGCAACCGCGTCAATCAGATGCGAAGTCGCCACACTTCGCGCAGCATTTCCCTTCATGCCCTTCGTGCGGATCATATAATCAAACAACAACGCCAGGATATAATTTGGCTCAATATAGCTCCCGTCGCTGTCAACAATGCCAAAACGGTCTGCATCACCGTCTGTCGCAACTCCCAGGTTGATGGCCGCATCGGACCTGATCAACTCAATAAAATCCTGGATATGGGCTTCAGCCGGCTCCGGCGGTTCCCCGCCGAAATAAGGATCAAGGTGGTCGTTCATGGTGACAATATCGACACCAGCCTCCCTCAACAGTCGATCAAGGTATCCTCTGCCGGAGCCAAACAGCGGATTGACAGCAACCTTGATTCCCGATTTTTCAATCGCCGCAAAGTCAATCAGGCCGCGTAACGTCGTAAAATAATCTTCACGCGGATCAATCTCTTCAAAAAGCCCCTTTCTATCTGCTTCATCCAGAGGCATATCCTTGAAGACGATTTCTCCCAACATGGCATTGGCACGCTTTTCAATGTCCCCGGTTGTTTCGGGCAAAGCCGGTCCGCCCCAGGCCGGGGAGAATTTGATACCGTTATAATCGTACGGGTTATGGCTGGCAGTAAAATTAATCGCGCCTGCAGCCTGACGGCGTATCAACTCATGCGAAATAACCGGTGTCGGGGTATCCCTGTTACACAGGTATGCTTTGATCCCCGCACCAGCAAGGACACGGACTGTCTCTCTGGCAAAATCTTTTCCCATGAAACGGGCGTCATAACCGACCACGACGCCTTTCTCTGTCAGCCCCTGATCATGGAGATAATCAGCAATCGCCTGGGTAACAACACGAACATTCTCCAGGGTAAATTCATCACAAAGGATCCCGCGCCAACCTGAAGTTCCAAATTTTATCTGCGTCATGCTCCCTCTCTTTTTGTTCTTAAAGATTTATTCTTTAATGATAGCATAGAGTTAAGTTTCGTCAGGTCAAGATATTGTTATTTCCCGAATAAAAAATAAAAAATATATTTGGTTGAACACTTTGCCTCACTTCCTCGAGCGAAGTCGATAAGCAGAGAAACTTATTCCTCGTCGGTGGCAAGTAATTTTACATAAGGACAATCATCCGGCAGGATTCCCGCCCGGACCAGCTCAGGGGTTAAGTGCACACAGTCCGGGTGCACTTTGGAACGTTGATGGTAAATTTTGCACAGCTTACTTTCAGTATCAAGGTAGGGGCATGGTTTTCTGGAATAAAATATCTTGCCGCGGTAATCGAATTTTTCATAGCAGCACCGACCACAACGCTCACAGATATTTTCCCATTCTACGATCTTATTTTTTTTCAGCGACATTTCAGATCCCGTTTAAAATTCATCTTTATCTACTTCACCCAACAAAAACGCGGCTCAGGTTCAACGTTGGAAGGATGTCTGTCGCTTGAATGGCGACAGTATCTCCCAGGGATGTGGTGATACGTCCCTCGAAATGGTGGAACTGAGACCCATTGTTCGCAAGTGGAGCAAACTTGCTAAGCAGATTTAAAATTTATACCATAAAGAAGACAAACGATTGACAAATGAAAGCAAACTTTATAGCTTGGTCAGACCAGATGTCAGTATGACCAGTCATCATCTTTTGTTATTTCATTTACCGTCCGCCATTAAACACTGAGGATTGAATTTATGCGCGTCATGATTATCCTGTCCGCCCTGCTGATGCAGGTCTGCCTGGGAGCAACCTATTCCTGGTCAGTCTACGTTCATCACATTAAATCGCTACTCGATATTTCCCAGGCTCAAGCCCAGATACCTTTCTCGGTTTTCTATTTTGTCTTTCCAGCCACAATGATCTTCTCCGGGACTCTCGTCGACAGGATAGGCCCGCGCGCATCAACAATCATTGGCGGCATCCTCTTTGGCAGTGGGTGGATACTGTCCTCGTTCGGGAGCAGCCATTTCAGTATGACCATTCTCGGAAACGGGGTCATTGCCGGTATCGGGGCTGGCATCGCTTATATTGTCCCGATTTCTACCTGCATCAAATGGTTTCCCAACAACAAGGGGCTGGTCACAGGTATTGCTGTCGCCGGTTTCGGAGGTGGCGCGGCACTGGTCAGCAGCCTTGCCGGGTACCTCCTCAAAGTCGGGAATACACCTTTTCAGGTATTTGCTTACCTCGGCGTCACTTTTTTGTTTCTGATCATTTTTGCCGGGCTGTTCATGAAAAATCCACCCAACTTTTCCGTTACGAACAGTATAAAATTGAAATTCCTAGAAGTCATCAGCGACAAGCGTTTTATCATTCTTTATTTTGCTATGTTTACCGGGCTGGCCGCGGGCTTCGCCGTCAATGCAAATATCAAGGAACTTTTCAAATCAGCAACCCTGTTGAGCGGCGTCAGTGCCGTTTCTTTTTTTGCCATAGCTAACGCCGCCGGCCGGGTGATCTGGGGTAGTATTTTTGACCGCTGTGACAGCAGAAAGATGATACAGATCAATCTACTGTCCCAGGCCGTCCTTTTGTTTCTTTCTCCATTCATCCTCACTTCAGCCACGGGCCTTCAGATTTTTGCAATTTTTTCCGGCTTTAACTACGGCGGCGTTCTGGTTATTTACGCCGGGTCCGTCGCCCGGATCTGGGGTGCTGACAAAGTTGGTTCTATATACGGCTGGCTATTCTCCTCAAATATCCCGGGAGCTGTCGCCCCATTATTTGCCGGTTATTTTTATGATCGCAGCGGCAGTTTCACGGTTCCCCTCTACATCATCGGATTCATCATATTATCGGCCATAGTGTTCCTTCAGTTCAACAAGGTGCAGTTCAACAACTAAATTCATCAGTCTCAAGAAAAAACAGGGGATGGAAATCAATAGTCTCAAAAAAGCGTTGACTCAATATCACTATTTAGCTATACGTAGGCGTTCTGAACACGAACCAAAGCAATAAGCTAGGAGGAATAATACTATGCAGTGTCAAACAGTTCTCCCAGGTACTGAGTGTACTTTTTGGAAAAAATCGGGTTGTTCCGCTGAAGGTGGAAGCTGCCAGGTGATTGTTGAAGAATGTCAGGGTTGCGATCGGATCGCCAAAGGAAGTATCGGCGAGGTATGCACATCGTTCCCCAACCCTGCGGCGAAATGGGCCAGCGGCCTTTGCAATTTCGCAACCCATAAAAAGGTGGACATCAAATCCGATGATGTCAGGGTCAACCCGCTGAAAGCCGCCAAGCGTGCTGCAGCGGGCAAGAAATAGACGGAAAACTTTTATGAGTTTCTTTGAGAGGCTGTCTTTAAATGGCAGCCTCTTTTTTTTCAGTAACGTTGTTCAATCTTTACGACTACCGATCAATGCAACCATATCTTCGGCCTGAAACACCAGATCAGCCGATGGATTAGCAATGAAGTGACCGTGGCGTAAAACACCGACAACCGAGGTTCCCGTCAGTTGACGCATGTCGAGCTGGCGCAAACTTCGCCCCACCAGCAAACTCTCGTCATTCAATTCCTGCCATTTCAGCTCGAGAAGATCTGAAGCTTTCTTGAGCGAACGGATATGTTCCAAATGCTCCGGATCCTCGTAATCATGATGATAATAATCGCGACGAGCGGCATCGGTAAATTTCTGAATTTCAGTTACGGACAAATTCAAATTGAGCAGAGCCTGCCGGGCAATTTCCAAACCGGCTTCCAATTCGGGGAGGATGACCATATAGACGCCGTCGTCGTAGAGTGAGCGCATCTGCTCCATCCCCACGGAGCGCACAACAATCTTTAAGCGGGGGAAATGTTGATGAACGTAGCGGACAATTGTCTCCGTCGTTGTAATATGTGGGATAGTAATCAATAACTGCTTTGCCTCTATCAGCTGGGCCGCTTCGAGAACAATCTGGTGACCGGCATCGCCATAAATAATCGGGAACCCCTTTTTTTTGCACTCGTCCACCGCCCTGTGTCCGAGTTCTATAATGACAAAAGGTACACTCAACTGATCTAAAATATTGGCAATATGTTGTCCGACCTGCCCTCCCCCGGCAATGACAACATGGTCATGCAACCCTTCAACAGGAAGGTTCATTGTTTCCAGTAGTTCCTGTTTCTTCAAGCGTTTCTTGACTCCATACAGCGGTGCCGTCAAGCCCGAAGCCATCGGCGTCAGTAGCATACTGATAATGGTGGCGGACAGGATGTAAGCATGCTGTTCAGCGTTCAGAAACCCGCCACTGAACCCAACCTGCCCGAGGACAAAGGAAAACTCACCGATCTGGAACATTCCAAGACCGACAGCCAGAGGGATAACATTGCCATAGCCGAAGCCACGGACAATCCCCGCCATAATCAGCCCTTTCCCCAGAGCGACGAGGAGAACCAGTTGCAGGACACCTGACCACTGAGCAAACAGAAAACCCGGGTCCAGAAGCATCCCCACAGAGGTAAAGAACAGAAGGCCGAACAGATCGCGCAGGGGAATGATATCACTCAGGGCCTGGTGCCCGTAATCAGATTCGCTCAGCACCATACCGGCGACAAAGGCGCCAAAAGCAAAGGAGAGACCCGCCAGGTAGGTTATATATCCGATACCCAGACCGGTCGCTGTAATCGTCAGGATAAATAATTCCCGTGAATTCCAGCGTGAAACCAAAGCCAGGAATTTAGGCAAAAGACGGGTGCCGAGAAACAGCATCATTGCAAGAAAAATGACTGATTTAATCAGTGCAATCCCAAGTGCCGGAAGTCCGGCCGTCGGATTCGTAATCTGCGGCAGAAGAATGAGCAAAGGAACGACGGCAAGATCTTGAACGATGAGAATCCCTATCATCACACGGCTGGAAAGGGTGCCCATCATCCCTTGCGCCATCAGGGTTTTTAAAATAACCATCGTGCTTGAAAGGGACGCAAGACCACCCAGCCAGAGAGCAGGACCGCTGTCCCAACCCATCCAGATGCCGAGGAAATAACCATAGACAACCGTCAGGATGATTTGGATCGGGCCACCGATCAGAGCAACGTATTTGACCGGCTTCAATTCACGCAGGGAGAATTCGAGACCCAGCGCGAATAAAAGCAGAGCAACACCGATTTCAGCTAATTTTTCGACTTCATGGACATCTGATACCGCAACGCCTCCGGAGAACGGTCCGATCACCACACCGGCCAAAATATATCCGAGCACCAGAGGCTGTCTGAACTGCTGAGCCAGCAGGCCGCCGATCAGCGCAGCAACAACAATAATAACGATATCAGCTGCTATTCCCATAAGTTGTCCAGAATCAAAGTCAGTGTCCCCGGCCCATCATCTCAGCTGCATCCATGACCACCACAAACGCATTCGGATCATGGTTGCGGATGATATCGCGCAGCACAGTAATACGGCGTGACTCCACAGTCACAAAGATAAGAGTCTTTTCTTCATTCCGGCGCAGCCCTGAACCGGAAAGTATCGTTCCATGAGGTCCTAATTGTTGGATGATTTTTTGGCTGATCAGGTCCGCTTTGTCCGAGGCAATGTGCACAACCTTTTCCGACAATGTCCCCGTCAGAATCATATCGATGCATTTGGCTGTAACATAGATACTGATCAAACTCCAGAGGGCACGTTCAATATCATGAAAAACGAACCCGGATGCGGCAATAATCAGCACATCGACACCAAGAATCACCTGTCCAGGCTTAAATTGCGTCCGTGAGGAAACCAGCCTGGCAATGATCGTCGTCCCACCGGCTGAGGCGTTCCCCCTCAAGACCAGCCCGACACCGACACCGACAGCGATACCGCCATATAATGTCGCCAGAAGAGTATTATTGCTGACAGCCTGAAGGTTGAAAAATTCTCTGAAAAGATCGACAAAAAATGATGTCAAACAGATAGCAATGATGGACCGGATGGTGAAAGCCTGACCAAGGATTTTATACCCCGCGGCCAAGAGCGGGAGATTGATCATCAACATCAGGCTGCCGATAGACAATCCGGTTAAATAATTTAACAGGATCGCCATTCCCGGCGTCCCCCCCGTAGCGATTCGATTAGGCGCAAGAAAGATAACCAGCCCAAGTGCCAGCACAGCGGAACCCGCGAGAGTCAGAACAATATTTTTAATCTCTCCACGCATATGTCAGTACAATTCACAGAAAATTTAAAAATTTATTATTTCAGTCCGTCAATCACGGCAGAAACTTCATCACAAATCTGTTTTGCTGCAGGACTTTTTTCCAAGCGTAAAAACTGCTGATAATTTTCGACCGCTTCCTGGGTACGATCCAGATCCAGACAGATATTAGCGAGGGTCAGATATCCTGCAGGAATACTGGCATCAAGCTCCAGCCCTTTAAGACAATAAGTTTCAGCCTCAGCAAGGTTTTCGGTATCATAATAGAGTTCCGCCAGACTCAGGTAGGGTTGCGGGTTTTCGGGTTCCAGTTCAACGGCACGCTCAAAACATTGGATGGCACTCTCAGGCAGAGCTTGAGCGACATGAATGTCACCCAATGCATTAAGAGCAAAAGCCGAACCGGGATCCGTTTCCAACGCTTTTCGACAAGTCATCTCGGCAGCCTCAAGGTCATCTATGTTGACATAGGCCATCGCCTTGCTCACCCAGGCGTCAGTCTCGTCGGGGTACAGATCAATAATTTGTTGAT
>Ga0272444_10003498_pt1 | contig 14059 bp, 10 predicted proteins | sample SSMForm13_FD_201033 | JGI IMG/M metagenome (GOLD analysis project Ga0272444, IMG submission 201033) | Marine sediment archaeal communities from Little Sippewissett salt marsh, Falmouth, MA, United States - SSM-Form-13 | ecosystem: Environmental > Aquatic > Marine > Wetlands > Sediment ...
CCGCAAGTCGCACCTCGCCGATCGCGAGGCTGGAGGAATCACCCAGGGCATCGCAGCCTACCAGGCCGATCTTGGCGGCAAGCGCATCACGTTCATCGATACGCCGGGTCACAAGGCGTTCACCGGTATGCGAGCTCGTGGCGCACAGGTGACGGATATCGCGATTCTCGTTGTCGCGGCGGACGACGGCGTGATGGCGACGACGATCGAGGCGATCGACCACATCAAGGCTGCCGGCGTGCCGATGATCGTAGCGGTCAACAAGATCGACAAGGCAAACGCCGACATGCAGAAGGTTCTCAACGACCTCGCACAGCGTGGCATGATGCCGGAGGCATGGGGTGGCGACACGATCACCGTCGAGGTCTCGGCGCTCGAGGGACTGAACATCGAAGAGCTTCTGGAGATGATCCTTCTGGTTGCGGAGATGGAGGATCTGCGGGGAGATCCGAAGGGGACGCTCTCCGCCGTTGTCATCGAGAGCCATCTCTCTTCCGGCCGTGGGCCCGTTGCCACCGCGATCGTCAAGGATGGAACGCTACGGGAGAAGGACTGGGCCGTTGCTGGCTCGACGTTCGGACGTGTCAAGGCGCTGACCGACGGAAGCGGCAATCGCGTCCAAGAAGCGAAGCCGGGAGAGGCAGTCGAGATCCTCGGATTCAATGATGTGCCGTCCGTGGGCACGGAGATCGAGGTTACCGACAACCAAGCGAAAGCGAAGCGTGCCATCGCGGGAGTCAAGGAGGAGAAGGCGTCTCGCCCGGGTCCACGTCCGATGACGCTCGAGGACTTCTTCGGCGAGACGGAGGAGACGCTGAAACTGCAGCTGATCCTCAAAGCGGCGACGTCGGGCGCGCTCGAAGCCGCTCGCAGGGAGATCGAGGGCCTCGAAGCAGAAGGCATCGAGATCGAGATCCTGCTAGCCGGTGTCGGCACGATCTCGGAGAGCGACGTGATTCTCGCGTCGACGGTCGGCTCGGAGTGTCCGGTGATCGGCTTCGGCGTCAAGGCCGACTCGAAGGCGTCGAAGACGGCCGATCGCGAGGGCATCACGGTTCTGGCCTACGAGATCATCTACGACCTGGTCGACGAGATTCAGCGGATCATGAAGCGCGCCCTCGGACCTCAGTACGAGGAGACGCAGCTCGGGATCGTAGAGGTGCGGGACCTGTTCAAGATCCCCAACGGCGTTGTGGCCGGCTGCTACGTTGCTGATGGCAGGGTCCTTCGAAGCGCGAAGGTTCGCGTTTTGCGAGGCGGCGAGGAGCTGTTCGAGGGCGACATCGCCTCCCTACGACGCTTCGAGGATGACGTACGCGAAGTCGAGTCAGGCCGAGAGTGCGGCATCCGCGTTCGCGACTTCGACGACATAGAAGTCGGAGATCGACTCGTCATCTTCCAGATGGATGAGGTCGACGCCTGATCGCGCCGAGATGAAGGCGGGTCTGCTGACAGTCAGCTTGCGGCTCTACGGAATCGGATCACTCAAGGACCGACGGTCGGTTGTCAAACGCCTTCTCGCCGACATCCACCAGCTAGGACCTCCCTATGCGATCTGCGAGCTTCCCGAGGAGGACGGTCTGGATCGCCTGACCCTGCGAGTGGCGCACATCTCATCTGACGCACGATTCACCGACTCCGCTTTGCGGCGCGTTGCCGAGCGCTTCGAGCACAAGGGCGACTTCGACGTAGTCGAGACACATCTTGAGGTGCTATGAGCAGACGAAAGCGCGAACGGATGCGAGAGGATCTGCAGCGGGAACTCGCGGCAATCGTCGAGTTTGAGAGCCGAGATCCCGTGGTGCGGTCGGCCTTTCCGACGGTGATGGACGTTCGCCTCTCCTCCGATGCGCGCTACGCCCGTGTCTTCGTCGCTGCGACGGCCGAGACCGACAAGGAGGAGTTCATCAAGGCGCTCGACCACGACAAGGGCTTCTACCGAAGTCTCCTTGCCGAGCGGCTCGATCTGCGGCACACGCCGGAACTCCGATTCGTGATCGACGAGACTGTCGAGCGCGCGATGCGATTGGAGAAGCTCCTGAGGGAGGACGACGTCTCGAAGGAGCCACCGGCAACGCTCGATATGTAGCACGGCCCGACGCAGTCACTCCAGACAGAATCCTCTCGGTTGCAGCGACGCGAAACGCGTACGTATAGTGGGTCTCACGATGGCCGACTACCGAATCGACACTGAGACTCTCTTTGCTGCGCACCCGTTTGTGCGCACCCTCCTCGATCGGCTGACAGCCGCCGGGCACGATGTCGTGCTGATCGGTGGCGTTGTTCGGGACGGCATTCTGGCAGAGATGGGGCGGGATGTGGCCTTCCCTCCGGAGGACGTAGACATCGCTACATCGGCACGGCCTGAGCAGATCCGTGAGGTCTTCGCAGATCGGCAGATTGTCGGTGTCGGGGAGGAGTTCGGCGTTCTTGTCATCGTCGGACCGAGCGGAAAGACCTACGAAGTTGCCACGTATCGAGTCGAAGGGGAGTACGACGGCCGGTGGCCGGGTCGTGTCGAACTGGTCCGAGACCTCGAAGGCGACGTGAAGCGGCGCGACCTCTCTGTCAACGGTCTTGCGGCACGCGTCGACGGGAAGGTGATCGATCTCATCGATGGGATCGATGACCTGAAGGCTCGGCGGATTCGAGCGATCGGAGATCCGGAACGTCGCTTCGAGGAGGACTACCTCCGCATGCTTAGAGCGGTCCGATTCGCTTGTCAGATCGACGGGGAGATCGAGCCGGAGACTGCGTCGGCGATCACCGCTCGAGTGGCCAAGATCGAGGAGATCTCGGCGGAGCGGGTCCGAGACGAGCTGCTTCGTCTACTGGAATCGCCCCGCGCCGCAAAGGGCATCGAGCAACTCGACGAGCTAGGCCTGCTCGAGCATATCCTTCCGGAGCTCCTGGAGGCGAAGGGCGTCGAGCAGCCGAAGGAATACCATCCCGAAGGGGATGTCTTCGTGCACACGATCGAGGCGGTCCGAATGGCCGACCGCTTCGTCCGCGATCCGCTCGTGAAGCTGGCGGTCCTCTTGCACGATATCGGGAAGCCCAGAGCCTACAAGCGAAGCGGCGGCATCAACATGGGCGGCCACTGTGCGATCGGCGCCAGGATGTGCAAACGGATCGGCGAACGGCTCCGGCTGAGCCGGGAGCAGATTGCGCGTCTCACATTCTTGGTCAAGGACCACATGCGAATCGCCGCCCTTCCGGACATGGGACGAGGGAAGCAGGTCCGGTTCGTGAGCTGGATGGAGCGGCCGGATGAGAAGGACTTGCGCCGCCGCTTCCCGCGCTTCTTCGATCTGCTCCAGGTCCTGGTTGCCGATTGCGAGGCGAGCGCACATCGGTCGTCCGGGTGGGCGCCGATCCTTCAGGAGACACTGCGAATTGTTGAGCACATTGACGAGGTTTGCAGTCTGCAGCGGGCGCGGGAGATCGTTGATGGGAACGTGCTCATCGATCTCGGGTTGCGTCCGGGTCCCCAGCTTGGATGCCTCCTGGGAGAGCTTCACGATCGTGTCCTCGCAGGCGAGATCACCACGCGGAAGGAAGCCATCGAGGCGGCTCGACTCGCGATGTCGCAGATGCATGAGGGGAAGAACGGCAGCGCCTGAAGGGACATTCGCCCTCGTGTCCTACGCCGCTCTCCGGCTACGGTCCAATCGTTCGTTGCTCGGATGGACCGACCGGGGAGGGGGGAACGGCCGTCTGCGGCCGCAATGTGACTATGGGCACCGCACTCAACATCAGCCAGGAGCTGAACCTCGATCTCGAGGCGCTCATCGGCCAATGCATCGCGATTCTTGGGATTCGCGGTTCGGGGAAGTCGAACACCGCCGGCGTCATTTTCGAGGAGCTCCTCCGGAACAGCTACCCGATGTCGATCGTCGACATCGAGGGGGAGTACTTCGGTCTGAAGGAGAGCTACGAGGTGCTCGTCGTCGGGACGGGCGAGGGTGTCGAGATCGAGATCGACGCCGACTCGGCTCCCGAGATCGCCCAGGTCAGCATGGAGCAGAACGTCCCCGTCGTCCTCGACTTGAGCGGATTCCTGTCCGATGAGCGGACGGAGATCCTCAAGAGCTATCTCTCGAGTCTCTGGGAACTCGCAGGCCGGCTCCGTCGGCCCTACATCATTGGCATTGAAGAGGCGCACGAGTTCATTCCTCAGGGCGTCAAGCACGAGCTGAAGGAGATGATCGCCCGGATCGCCCTCCGCGGAAGGAAGCGCGGGCTCGGGGGAATCATCGTCTCGCAGCGTAGCGCCAAGGTGGACAAGGATGTGCTGAGTCAGGCAGGGATCCTCTTCTTGCACCGGGTCGTCCACGAAGTCGACATGCGCGTCTACGGAGAACTCCTCCCGTGGCGAAAGAGCGAAGTCAAGGAGATCATCGGCTCGCTGGACACGGGTGACTGCATCTACATCAACGGGGACACGATTCTTCCGATCTATGTTCGCGAGCGCATGACGTTCCATGCCGGGTTCACGCCGTCACTCGAGGCGGTCGCCTCACCGGAGCTGAAGCAGGTCAGTGCGTCGATCATCGATGCGATCGAGCGGGCTCGGAACGGGAAACGGAAGAAGTCGAAGGCGGAGGAGCTCGAGTCGCGAATTGCCCTTCTCGAGAAGGAGATCGAGTCCCGGGACGGACGGATCGCCGAGCTGGAAGATGTCGCTCGCACACTCGGATACATCCAGATCGCTGTTCCCGGTGCGTCGGAGGCAGCTCTTGGCGAACCGAGCGCTGCGAGGAAGGAGCCGGCGCGAAGACGTCAGCCGACCGTCCAGTTGGCGAGAGCGCTCTCCGAGGCGGCGGAGCCGGAGCGGGAACCGGAGCATGAGCCGGAGGTTCAGGAGAGCGATGTCTCCGAGTCTGGCGGGCCGCTTGCGCTCGTGATCGACATCGCTTCGGAGGAGCAAACGAAGCCCGACAGCCTCCCACCGGCCGTGACGCGACACATCGATCGGCTGGTCAACAGGATCTCCAAGAAGGGCGTGCTGCAGCGACGGATCCTCGCCTTTCTGGTCGGACACGCTCCAAGCTCCTACACCGCCGAGCAGCTAGCCGCTTGGACGCATTGCGCGCAGGGCTTGATCGAGGACGAGCCGCCGCGGGAGTTCCTCGACGAAGGATTGATCTCGCGGGAGCGGCGGACGGACGGAACTCACTATCGTTCGAGCGTGAAGGCGTTTGTCGAGCGGGAGTTCGGGATCTACCAGCCCGACATCGGCGACGATGGGCTCCACCGCGTAGCACGCGAACTCCAGCAGAGGCTCGCGGGAGTCTCTGCGACCTAAACACGCCATCAGTTCTGTGCTTCAGCGATCCGAGGATTGACGACTCTCTCCATTTCTGCTATAACTCCTTCGGAAGGGGTCGCCATGAAGATCAAGATCGCCGAGCGGCACACGAGCGCGAGCGGATCGTTGCGAACCTACGTCGTCGAGAAGACGGAAGCACTTGAGCGGTACTTCGACCGGATCATCAGCGTGGACGTTGTCCTCTCCGTCGAGAAGCAGCGGCAGATCGCCGACTTCCATGCCCACCTCACCAACAAGAAGATCATCACGGCTCGCGAGGAGTCGACCGACATGTACGCGTCGATCGACACCGCGGTCGATCGACTGAAGCGTCAGCTCGTCAAGTTCAAGGATCAGCTCCAGGAAGTGAAGGAGCGTGGCGCCTCCGCTTTCCAGGAACCTGTCGAGGAGACAGACGTTCCGGAGCGGCGGATCGTGCGTACGGAAGCATACTTACGCAAGCCAATGAACGTGGATGAAGCGGCGCTCCAGCTCGATGCGATCGAGAAGAGCTTCCTGGTCTTCATCGACGAGGCGACTGACGAAGTTGCAATCATCTACCATCGACGTGACGGAGACTACGGGCTGATCGAACCAAGAAGATAGACGCGTGGGGGGAATCGGGGTCGGGCGTGACGAAAGTCTTGTCGCTGTTCTCTGGGAGTCTCGCAAGTCGCGTGGCGACGCGTCTTGTGCAGATGCATCCGGATGTCACAGGGATCTGCTTGCTGCACTTCCGTTCTCCGTTCGCTCGGGAACCGGAGGTTCTTCGCCAGATGATCCGGGAGGAGTGGCCCGGCGTCCCGCTTCGTACTCAGTCTCTCAAGCGTGAATATCGCCGCCTTGTGGACGCCGAAGACGAGAGTGCGTTCAGTCTCGCCAGCAGCTGCCTCAGTTGCCGGAAGCTCCTTCTCAGCCGTGCATCTCGATACATGGAAAGGATCGGCGCCAGCTACCTCGTGACGGGAGATGTGGTCGGCGTGAACGGCGTCCAGCGGAGTGACCTGACAGATTTGGCGGAGGCGGGCGGTCTCTCCGGCCGGGTTCTGCGTCCACTCTGCATGGAGAATCCGACGATGCCCCGAGGCGGGCTGGCGGGTTGGACGGAGACAGGGAGCTGGCGACGACGACGCGCAGACAATTCGTCGCTTCTGAAGGAGCTTGCCGAGAGGGTCGGGATCGAGTGCGACGATCCGATGACCTGTCAGAGTCGATGCAAACTCATGCTTCCGGGATTCGGAGATCGCGTTGCCCACCTTTTCCACGAGACGAGCTTCACGCTGAACGAACTGCGCCTGCTCGACTTCCCCTGGTACTACGAAATTCGTCCAGAAACGAAAGTCGTCGTGGCCATTGATGAGCAGGAGAAGCGAGAGCTGCAGAATCTGTTCCTTCCGCAGGACCTCCGTGTCTACCCGGCGTCGCCGCATGGACCGATGACCCTCGTCAGAATGCCGGACCATGCGCCGGCATCGTTCGATCGGGCGGCCGTCATTGAGCTGGCAGCGCGCATCACGACGGCACACCTCGAGAACGAGACCTCGTCGGTGGTTCCGGTCTACTACCGCTTCGAGGACGAGAATGAGCGCTACCTCATGAACGTGACGCCGTTCGCATCGCATGCCGAGGTCGAGCGACTCGATGCAGTCCACGTGGTGCCGCTGCAGACACCGCTAGTCGGCGTCAGTTGATCGCAGCGCATCCTTCGGAGTATACTCCGCTTTCGGCAGCATCCGCGTCTGCTCGATGTCACGCGGAGCGGGATGCAGTCAGAACTAGAGCATCTTGACGACCCCGAGTGAGGGCAAAGGGGGCTCTGTGCCTTTTTATCGCTATGAGTGTGACGAATGCGGAGAGGTTTTCCGTGTCCTCCATCGCAACGGAAGCAATGACGGGGCGGAAACGAAGTGCCCTAAGTGCGGTAGCACTCGCGCGAAGAGGCTTCTGCCACGGATCGGCGTGATCTACAAAGGGAGCGGATACTACTCGACCGACTACCGAAGCAAGAAGGCCAAGGTCGCCAAGTCGGCGAAGGGCGACGGGGAGAAGCTGTCGAAGGATGCCGGTGAAGCGGCGTCCGCTGGCACGACGACGAAAGCTGAACAATCTGAAAGCTGAAGATCATCACGCGGTTCGGGGAAGTGGAGAGGGGCGACTCTGTGGAGGGTCGTCCTCGTCTCGTTTCTCGAGTGTTTGCACGACTTCCTTTGGTGAGGTGAGAGAGTGATTTCTGGCGACGACATCAAGCGAGTGAAGCTGCAACTCGCGCCCCCATCGGCGATTCTCGGTTGGTCACACGGCGAGGTCACCGAGTCGGAAACGATCAACTACCGAACCCATCGAGCCGAGCGGGGCGGCCTCTATGCTGAGGAGATCTTCGGTCCCGACAACGACTACGAGTGCGCGTGCGGCAAGTACAAGGGGAAGAAGTACGAAGGAATCACGTGCGAGAAATGTCACGTTCTTGTTACGGACTCCTCCGTCCGCCGTGTGAACATGGCGCATATCCAGCTCGCCAGCCCCGTCGTTCACTTCTGGTTCCTGAAGGGCGTGTCGAGCCTTCTGAGTCGACTGCTCGGCCTGAAGAAGCGAGAGCTCCAGAGGATCGCCTACTACGAGACGGAGCCGATGGAGCAGGCGATGTTCATGGTGACGGCGTCGGAGTGCAAAGACGTACGGCCGGGCGAAACTCTCTACTCGTCAGAGGTGGACGTCCTGCGAGACGCGTTTGAGTTTGAGGTCGAGCCGGCCCACTTCGTCGAGACGGCGCCGAGGGTCCTCGCCGAGGAGGCGGGACGAGCTACGATTGAAGATCGTCAGTTGACGAACGGAGAGAAGTTCCGGGCGATCGTCATCGGCACGCAGGAGTATCCGTTGATCGGCGATGTTGACCTATTGATCGAGGATGGCGATGACGTCGCGGCAGATGCCGTTCTCGTCGAGCGGCCCGTCGGAGAGCTCTGCTCGCAGACGGCGTTCGAGATGCTTGTCGACCGCTATGGCCCTTCGGTGAAGGGTGAGGTTCTTGATCGAGAGATCCTGGACAGCCTCGTCTTCATCGTGATCCGACTGAAGGGCCAAGACGCGCCGCTTGAGATTGGACAGCGCCTGACGAATCTGGAGATTCGCGCCTATGAGCGCATCTACCCCGACGGCTTCATTGCTGCCACCGGTGCTGCCGGCATCAAGGGGCTCCTTGAGGTTCTCGACTTCGACGAACTCCACGATGCGCTGACGGAGCAGCTTCATCGAGAAACGGCTGCAGGGAACAAGCGTCGACTGATCCGCCGACTGGAGGTCGTCGACCAGCTTCGCTCGTCGGGAAACAACGCGGAGGACATGATCCTCGACGTGATCCCGGTCCTTCCCCCCGACCTGCGTCCGATGATCCAGCTCGAAGGTGGCAAGTTCGCGACGACGGACCTAAACGACCTCTATCGTCGTATCATCAACCGGAACAACCGGCTGAAGAAGCTGATTGACATGGGGGCGCCGGAAGTGATTCTCCGCAACGAGCGGCGGATGCTTCAGGAGGCCGTCGATGCGTTGATCCACAACGAGAAGAAGGAGAGCCCGATTCGAGGCCGAGACAATCGGCCGCTCAAGTCACTCTCCGAGCGCATCCACGGGAAGCATGGACGGCTTCGCCGCAACCTACTCGGCCGTCGTGTCGACTACTCAGGCCGTGCGGTCATTGTGGTCGACCCGAAGCTCCGCCTGCATCAGTGCGGGCTGCCGAAGAAGATGGCGCTCGAGCTGTTCAAGCCGTTCATCCTCCACTACTTGGAGACGACGACCTTCTCCGACTTCGACGAGATCAAGAATCGGGCGATGATGGGCGAGATGCCTGAAGTGTGGGACATCCTCGACAAGCTGATCAAGGATCATCCGGTTCTTCTCAATCGCGCACCGACGCTTCACCGGCTGTCGATGCAGGCGTTCGAGCCGGTGCTCGTCGACGGCGAGGCGATTCACATCCATCCCCTCGTCTGCCCGCCGTACAACGCCGACTTCGACGGCGATCAGATGGCCGTTCATCTCCCGCTCTCGCCGGAGGCAATCCGCGAGGCTCGCGAGCTGATGGCCGCACCGCGGAACATCCTCAATCCGTCGAACGGGGAGCCGCTCAGTCTACCGACGCAGGACCCAGTTTATGCGTACTACTACCTGACGCTGGAAGAGGCCGAGGGTGTCGGCGCAGGAAAGGCGTTTCGTGACATCGACGAGGCACGACGTGCGAGCGAAGAGGGCGTCGTCGGCCTCCATAGCCCGGTGAAGATCCGCATGAACGGCAGACTCATCGAGACGACGCTCGGTCGAGCGGAACTGAACCTCGCGTTCCCGGAGGATGTTCGCGACTACGGCAACGTCCTCGACCGCAGGGCGATCAAGCGTCTCGTGATGAAGACGTACCACGACTACGGTTGGGAGCGGACGGCCGAGGTGCTCGACAGTCTGAAGGATCTCGGATTCAAGTACGCGACCCAAGCCGGTCTGACGATCTCGCTCAAGGACTGCCTGATTCCGGAGGAGAAGGAAGACATCGTCCTGGAGTCGCAAGCGGCCGTTCAGCGCATCGAGACGATGTTCCGCATGGGACTCTCGACGGAACAGGAGCGCCAGAATGCCGTGATCCGCATCTGGCGTCGGACGGTCGATGATGTCGAGAAGGTCACGATGGAGAATCTGAGGAGTCACAAGTTCAATTCCGTCTACGGCATGGTGAGCTCAGGCGCTCGTGGTGGTCCGGACCAGGTCAAACAGCTCTGCGGCATGCGCGGTCCCATGGCCGGTCCGTCCGGTGAGATCATCGAGCGGCCTGTCATCTCGAACTTCCGAGAGGGACTCGACATGATGGAGTACTTCATCTCCACGCACGGCGGACGCAAGGGTGCCGCCGATACGGCCCTGAAGACGGCCGACTCCGGCTATCTCACACGTCGACTCGTCGATGCGTCGTCGGACACGATTGTCCGCGAACTCGACTGCGGAACGACGCAGGGTGTTGAGATCTCTCCGCTCCGATTCAGCCGGACCGAGGTCATGGAGACGATCGAGGATCGCATCTACGGCCGGGTCGCGGCCGCTCCCGTCGTCGATCCATCGAGTGGCGAGATCCTCGTCGAGCCGAACCAATGGATCACGCATGAGATCGCCGCGCACCTGAGCCAGCTCGAGTGTGAGATGCCGTTCAAGAGCCCGGCGCAGAAGGAACGCGTCCTCGGGACGAAGAGTGCGACCGACATCTCCGACCCGAAGAGCGGACGCGTTCTCGTGAAGGCGGACGAGTCGATCACGCCACAGCTCCTTGAGGCCCTGAAGGCGGCCAAGATCACAACCGTCCGAGTCCGGCCGAGGATCGTCATTCGCTCGCCGATGATGTGCGAGAGCGTAAGCGGCGTCTGCCAGCTCTGCTACGGATTCGACATGAGCAATCATCGTCCTGTTCAGCTCGGGACGGCCGTCGGCGTCATCGCGGCGCAGTCCGTTGGCGAGCCGGGGACCCAGCTGACGATGCGAACGTTCCACACCGGCGGAGTTGCAGGTGAGGACATCACGCAGGGTTTGCCGCGCGCGGAGGAGCTGTTCGAGGCGCGGAAGACGACGAAGGGCGGCGAGGCGGGAATCTCGCCGCTGGATGGATATGTCACGGATATCACATCTTCCGCCACCGGCGGCGATCGTGTTGAGGTCACCGGCGAGGCGAGGAATGTTCTCGTTCCAACCGCGATTCTGCGTAGCGAAGTGGGCGAAGAGGTCGAGGTTGATGTTCTGATCGATCCCGGCAGTTCATGCGCGGGCGAGGTCTTCGTCACCGAGACGGATGGCGAGCGAGAGTTGATTGTCCTCGACACGGGGAGCGGCGACCGGTCCTATCCGATCCCGGCGAATGCGTCGGCGGCAGTCAAGTCTGGAAAGAAGATCTCAGAGGGAGATGCCCTGACCGGCCGATACAACGTCGAGCCGATCGTCGCCGATCAACGCGGCGTCGTTCACATCTCCGAAGAGGACGAACGCCTCTTCCATCTGGCCTGCGATGACGAAACGATCCTCGAATACCGCATCCCGTACGGCTCCCGCCTGATGGTAGAGCACAACGCCAAGGTCTCGGCGGGAACGCAGCTCACATCGCGGTCGAAGCCGATCTTCGTAGCCTCGGAGAACGAAGGCGTCGCGGTCGTACTGGAGGACTTCATCCTGGTCTACAATCCCGAGAGTGGCGGAATGCGAATTCCGTTGACGTCCGACCTCAGCTTCATTGGAGCACAGGGTGGGACTGTGAAGTCCGGCCAGAGAATCCTTCGGCTCGAGATCCCGCACATCGGAACGGTGGTCGTCGAATCGGTCGAGGTCGATGGTGACCTGGCGAACGTGATGATCCGGCCGAAGAGCAGTGTCAAGATTGACAAGGCGATCACGGTTCGCGTCGGTGACAAAATGGAGAAGGGCGATCCACTCACCAAGGGCGCGATCGCTCCGCTCACGCTGCTCGACGAAGCGGGTGTTCACAAGACGCGGCAGTACCTGCTCAATGAGATTCACAAGGTCTACAAGCAGCAGGGCGTTGACATCAACGACAAGCATCTGGAAGTGATCATCCGGCAGATCCTGAACAATGTTCGTGTCGTCGATCGAGGCGACTCGCGCTTCCTGCTCGGAGATCTTGTGCCGCTCGAGGAGTTCCGTCATGAGGTGGGACGCCTGGCGGTGGAAAACGAGGAGGAGGAGCGGGCACGCCGCGAGGCGACTGGCGAGAAGCTCGCCGAGGACGTTGTGGCGACGGGGTTCCTTCTCGCTTCGGCGGGAGATACGTTGACCGAAGAGATCATCGCCGGCGCGCGCAAGATGGGGCTGTCGAGAGTTCGCATCCTGAGAAACGAGGAGTCGGTCGAGCTTCCACTGGTCGAGAAGCGCTTGCCGGACGGTGAGCGCGAGTTGCTGCGGATCTCGAAGGCTGCCCTTCAGACCAAGGGCTGGCTCTCCGCAGCCTCCTTCCAGCGAACGACGAAGGTTCTCGCGGAGGCGGCGCTACGAGGCGAGGTCGATGGTCTGGATGGTCTGAAGCCGAGTATCATTGTCGGGAAGCGAATCCCAGCCGGAACTGGATTCCCGCTTGGAACACTCCTTTCGGACGACGAGGTCGATGAGTCCGAGATCGATGATGGCGATCTCGTTGGCGACGGTGTGGCGGTCGAAGAGGCCGTGGAGACGAGTTGAAGGACCGCGAACGGCTATCTATAATCGGCCGCAATTCTGGGGAGATGAGATGCCTACGATAAACCAGCTGATCAGACAGGGACGCAAGCCGAAGACGAAGAAGCGCAAGGCGCGACAGCTCGACGAGTGCCCGCAGCGCCGTGGCGTATGCACGCGTGTGTACACGCGAACGCCGAAGAAACCGAATTCGGCTCTTCGGAAGGTGGCGCGTGTGCGCCTGAGCAACGGCAAGGAAGTCACCGCCTACATCGGCGGTGAGGGACACAACCTCCAGGAGCACTCGATGGTTCTCGTGCGCGGCGGTCGTGTCAAGGATCTTCCCGGAGTTCGATATCACATCGTGCGTGGCACGTTGGATGCTGAGGGTGTTGACGGACGGCGTCAGGGTCGTTCGAAGTACGGGGCAAAGAAGTAGGCAAGGAGACGAATGAAGATTCCAGGACGAGACGTTGCCCCCGACATCCGCCACAACAGCAAGCTGATGGCAAAGCTGGTGAACTACGTCATGCTCGACGGGAAGCGAGCCATCGCTGAACGCATCGTCTATGAAGCACTCGACAGCGTCGACGAGCGAAGCGAATCCCCGGGACTCGAAACGTTCAACGAGGCGATCACGAATTGCTCGCCGCGCCTCGAAGTACGAACGCGCCGCGTCGGCGGTTCGAACTACCAGGTCCCCTATGAGGTACCGCCTGATCGTCAGATTGCGCTGTCTCTTCGATGGATTGTCGCTGCCGCGCGGGCACGAGGCGAACACACCATGGCCGCACGTCTGGCTGGCGAGATTCTTGAAGCCGCTCGCAAGGAAGGCAAAGCCTATGCAAAGCGGCTCGATGCCCATCGAATGGCGGAGGCCAACAAAGCGTTCGCGCACTACCGCTGGTAGGAGTCGCCTTCTCGGTCAGACTCTCTTCGTCCGCGTCTTCCGAAGCGTCGTAGAGGTGAGGTTCGCATGGCGACATCCGATGGTGTGAATCTGGGACAGGTCCGCAACATCGGAATCATGGCGCACATCGACGCCGGGAAGACGACGACGACGGAGCGGATCCTCTTCTACACGGGCCAGATCCACAGAATGGGCGAAGTCCATGACGGCGACACCGAAATGGACTGGATGGTCCAGGAGCGCGAGCGTGGAATCACGATCACGTCAGCCGCGACGTCATGCAGCTGGAACAACCATTCGATCAACATCATCGACACGCCCGGTCACGTCGACTTCACTGCCGAGGTCGAGCGTTCGCTTCGCGTCCTCGATGGCGGCATCGTGGTCTTCTCCGGCGTCGAGATGGTCGAGTCGCAGTCGGAGACCGTCTGGCGTCAGGCCGATCGCTACAAGATTCCACGGCTCGCCTTCGTCAACAAGCTCGACCGAGCTGAAGCGAGCTACGAGCAGACAGTCGACATGATCGAGGAGCGACTCGGCGTGCGAGCCGTCCCTCTCTGTTTGCCGCACCGGGATGACGACCGGTGCCTTCTCGGCCTCGTCGATCTGATCCATCAGGAGTACCTCACTTGGGACTGCGAATC
>Ga0272444_10003500_pt1 | contig 14058 bp, 9 predicted proteins | sample SSMForm13_FD_201033 | JGI IMG/M metagenome (GOLD analysis project Ga0272444, IMG submission 201033) | Marine sediment archaeal communities from Little Sippewissett salt marsh, Falmouth, MA, United States - SSM-Form-13 | ecosystem: Environmental > Aquatic > Marine > Wetlands > Sediment ...
GGTCACCGCTGGGACATATCGGAAAGAGAAGTTCTTCAACACGCCCGAAAGACTCGCATTCCTTCACGACCTGTTGCTGGAGTTCGCCAACGAGTTCGAGTTACAACTGCAAGCCTGGGCAGTTTTCTCGAACCATTATCATTTCGTAACCATTTCACGCGATGATTCAGGGTCAATCAAGCGCTTGATTTCCAAGCTACATACACTCACAGCGGCATATATCAACCGCCTTGATGCTACTCCTGGACGCAAGGTATGGTTTCAGTATTGGGATACATGGATTACGTTCGACCGTTCCTTTCTGGCCCGCCTGAACTATGTGAATAATAACGCAGTTCATCACCGCTTGGTCGAAGAGGCCAGGCAGTACCCATACTGCTCGGCTGCCTGGTTCGAGCGCACGGCAAAAGAAGCGTTTAGAGAGTCTGTCGTCGAGTTCAAAACCGACCGAGTTAACGTAATCGACGACTTCTGATTTTGGAGTGCGGTGGATTGACACCTCGCTACTGTGGATTGCCCTTTTCGCTTTGTTAGAGACAAAACGGTTAGTAGGTGCCGATTCATCGCAGCCAGCGTCGCGTCAAGCCGCGACGAACCAAAGCGGCGTCAAGCCGCCGCAGTCCAGAGGTCTTGCGGCGGTGGATTGCAGCGATGGACGACGAGATTGCGGATTGGGGATCGTGGACTGCGGATTGACGCCTGTGTGTGCCTCGTGTCTTTGTGTCTTTGTGGTTTTCCTCTTTTAACCGATAACCAGACTGCGGACTGCGGAGACCCGTTGGCTGTTGGCGGTTGCGCTTCCGGCCTTCTGTGTTTACCCAGCTCGCTCGCGGAGCAATGCTCGGAAGCCCATCTGTTCGAAGTGCTTATCGTAGGTCAATGCCTCGGAGATATCCCTCTCCTGCATAATCACAAGGGATGAGCAGTCTATGGCATCCCATTTCTTGTCTTCACGCTGACCATAGGTCTTACACGCCTTCTGGAACAAAGCGCTGCTGGCTGGGACGACCTCCATGTTGGGATCAGCCCGCATGTCCTCGATCAGCCTGAGAGCGATTCCCTTCAAGCGCAGCCGAGGAGCAGCAAGCAGCTTCAACATCTCCAGCAGCACGAATTCACTAGTTACTATGCGGCACGGTCCAAGCTCCTCCGAGACGCGTTTCGCGTCGGGATGCAACTCTTCTTTGGGATTCAGAAGAGCCACCCAGTAATTCGCGTCAGCGAAAACAGCTCTCAAGGTTTTCCCTTGGGGGTGCCGTAGATGTAGTGATCCAAATTCCGCGCGGCATCTCTAGGAATCTTGTCCCATTCCTCTTCGGGGACCGATTGGCCCAATTCTATGGCCACCTCCCAAATTGGACGCGACCGGGGGTCGTATCTGTCCTCGCACAATGGCGCCGGAGTTATACGGTCAATCGCCACAAGCCTTCTCATCCGGCCGTCCGGATCAAACTGCGCTGTGCCCTCGATGCGAATCCGGACGTCCCTGTGGCGGTATAAGGCTTCGGTGATAGTCGCCTCCTGCTCCGGCGCAAATGAGCCTTCGACCCTTGTTCCGTCATCGAGATTAACAACGAAGCTGCCGCCCTCGCTTGTTCGCAACAAGCTGGCTCCCCGGACCTCTCCGCTTATGGTCACGCGGTCCTGGTATTTCCGGGCTGCACGGGCGAGAATCCGTGTTCGGATCTTGACGTTGAGACGGGCGCGCCCGCCTGCGCCGTTGCCGCCGAGTTCAATGCCCTCACCCTCCTGAAGCGTTATACCCCACTCACCGAACAGAGGAACAATGCGTTGTGAGAGCCCTCTCGGAAATGGCTCGTCGCGCTCAGCAGCCCTCAGCGTTTGCTCAATGATGATTGCGGCCTCGTCTATCTCGTCCTTTGGTGGTTCCAGAGGAAGATCGAGTTCGAAGACTCTCTCAATCGGGATGATGACTGAGCCGGGGTGGATATCGCGGAACGCCAGCCGAATCCCCTTCTTAAATCCAGGCGGGAGGTTCTTTCGGTCTGGATTGGCTCGGCGCCACGTTTCCTCGGCGATTCCGACCAGCAGGTCTCTATAGGTTACAAGTTCACCGAGGAAATCGAATTCCACAAGGCCATCAAGTTCATCGAAACGCCCGCCGACGAAACGGAGCTCTGTCAACTTGCGATGGGTAACTTGGCTCATCATCTGCACCTCGAGCAACTTGCATCTTAATCATAGATGCCAGGCGTTCTGTGCTCCCGGTTCGTGCCTGGGCTTGCCAGCCGCCTCCTTTTGCCGCGTAGGATCATGAGTAACATGACACCTTCGAAGGGCCACACTCTGCCCCCCAAGGACTAACCTCCGCGACTCCCCTCCAAACTTGCCTTTAATTCAGGATACGACATCTGAGGAAGTATGGCGAATTCAGAATTCGGATGTCAAGCCTTCGCCGTCACCATTTTTGAGCTGGAGGCTGTGCCGGTTCTCCATCTGATGCCTTATTCGGCAGACGGTCAGATTGCGGCGACGGACGACGAGATCGACCGGCTGGTCTATGAGCTGTATGGTCTGACGGAGGATGAGATTAGGATTGTGGAGGGTAGAGGTTAGTTGGCAGTTAGTCTCGCTCCGCGGAGCGCTATGGCTATCCACCGTGGACGAGGGCGGGAACCGGGGCGGATTGCGGGTTGTCAGATGTGAGTATTGATGTGCTAGCCAAAAAAGGAGAATCGCTAATGGTAGATGAAGCGTTGGATCAAAAAGAGCAGTTCATCATTCGGCCAATCGGACATGTTCGTAGAAGCGACGACGGCAATCGCTTGGAGATCATGCCGCCCTATCGCTCGGCCCTGAAGCAGCTCGAGCATTTCAGCCATGTGATTGTGGTCTGGTGGGCCGACAGGCAAGACAGCGAAAAAAGCCGGTCAATCATGCAGACCAATCCGCCGTATGCCGCTGATAAGACGACTGGTGTCTTCGCTTGCAGGTCTGAATACCGTCCGAATCCCGTCGCGCTCAGCACCTGCAAGCTGCTGGACGTGGATGAGGCAAATGGCGTCGTTAAGATCGCCGAGATAGACGCACTCGACGGGACGAGCATCGTTGACCTAAAGGCCTACTTCCCTGTATGCGACCGAGTGAAGGATGCTCACATCCCCGACTGGCTTTCTGACTGGCCTGAATGGATGCCGGATGAGGGTATCGGCTTCTAATCCGAACGCAATCGAGCGTTTCGATTGCACAATGCTAGAATCAATGAAATGGACCCGCCCTAATTGGAGCGGATAGTCCAGCGATTTCATCGCGCTGAGATGAAGCTGAGATGAAGGCGATGGTCCTGATGGGCAGCTTCGCGCGGCGATGCGGGTCAGTTCAGCGACGTTGACCTTTTGCGCTTCGTAAAGGATGAGGCGAAAGACCAACCATCGGCTGAGAGCCACTTGATGGATTGCCGGCTCGTCGTCCGCGATATCGCTCCGAAGAAGATCGAGAGTTGGTTCACGAAGCCTGAGGTGGCGACAGAGATCATAGCTGGCCTTCCGTCTATCCTAGAACTGACAACGGTCACGCGTGTCCATCGAGGCGTTTTCCTTACCGCCGAGAACACGTTTTCTTCGGATGTCATCGCCGCGATCGGCGAGGATTCTGACTGGGCGAAGCTCAGCATGATTGCGTTTGGCATCGACGGGAAGTTGTCCTTCGCCCTACTCGTTGACCTGAGGTGGGACGTGAGGGTAGATTGTCATGTTGTCGAACTTCTCTGGCGGCCCTATCTTCACCAGTTGAGACTTGTCGAGGAGCCTGGGTCATAACATACAACGTCAAGGAGAGAATCATGAGACCATCATCTGTCCTTTGCATCGCCTGCCTGGTATCGATCAGCCCCATCTGTGTCCTTGCGGATACCGTCTATGTTGAGACAGTCTGGCGAGCGGCGCCCAGCATTCACACCATGAACCCCAAGACCGTAACACTCCGGCTGACAGGCCCGGACACGATAGCAGCAGGAGTTCCCTTCGACCTCACCCTCGAGGTGCTGCCGGAGCAGTATGAGTCGGGACAGGTGGGCATCGGTTCTGACATGACGGCGATGCTGCTCTACGACGACGAGTTAACCTCTGTCTCCTACGTCCCTCTTCAGGATGCGTACTACGACGGCTCCTTTCGAGAGATGCCGCTGATAGATTTCTGGGAAGCGTCTGACCAAACATCCAGACTGAGGATTGATGAGATTCTCGCGCTGCGGACGCAGCTCGAGACATTCACACAGTCCGGGTCGTTCATCTGGAAGAGGTACACACGCACAATCAGCGATTCAGAAAAGCGCTACTACGTCATGGACTTCATTGACACATACGACTCGTTCTCCCTGCCGGTGCGAGGCCCTTCCGATGGCTCTCTTTCGTCAGCACTGCGATACAAAATCCCACTGACGATGGAGGACCTCAGCTCTTTAGTCTGCGTCGTTTTTACCGAGTTCGAGCTTTCCATGGACGGCTGCTTCTGGAACTTCCCGAGGCTGACGCTGGTTCTCAATCCTGCATCTTCTGCGAACTCACGCTTGCAGCCTCCGGACCTTCAGTCACCTCCGGACTCGTCATACAACCCAGACCGCCCGATGAGGCTTTCTTGGACGCAAGTTGACGATGAGGCACAGTATATGTTTTGGTGCAGTTTCGGCGGCGAGCTGTTCACGTATCATCTTGGCCAGTCGCCATTCTGGGTCATCGCGCAGTGGTACTGGGCAGATATCCCAGATGGGACCTATTTCTGGTGGGCTACCGCCGAGAACGACCATTGTCAGAGCGAGCAGAGCGAGATGTGGACGTTCACGAAGTATGGTCGAGGTGATGAGAATCTACCGGAGCAGCTAGAGCCGGAGCAGGGAGTCATCAATCCAGAGAGGCCATTTGCCATCCGTTGGTCGGAAGTGCCCGGGGTACCCACATACACGCTCCGCGTTCAGATTCCCGGACAAAGCGCTCATACTCACATTGACGTTAACGGGACCGAACTCGTGATCGATCAGGCTCTGTGGGACAGTCTCGATGAAGGCGCCGTTTATTGGCAGGTCAAGCCCGCAACGGGCTACGCGCTCGCCTCGTATGGCGACCGGTGGTCCTTCATCAAACGGCCCGCCGATTGCACCAACGATATCGACATGGTCCCGATACCGGCTGGCACATTCGAAATGGGGTCTCCGGCGGACGAATTTGGGCGCGACTCGACCGAGGGGCCCATCCACACCGTCAGCATCTCCGCGTTCGAGATTTCCAGCACTCCCATAACAAGGAGGCAATGGCTCGACACTATGGGCTGGCTCGATGATGGCGGATACTGGGAGTCGGAGCACCATCCGGTCGATTCGGTATGCTGGTTCGATGCGGTCGCTTTCTGCAACGCGCTTTCGGAAGCGGAAGGTCTCACGAAGTGCTACACGATGACGGACGTTCGCTACGACTTCCAGCAACACCACATAGGCCACGCGGAGGTCACCTGCGACTGGGAGGCGAACGGCTACAGGCTGCCTACTGAGGCCGAGTGGGAGTATGCCTGTCGCGCCGGCACCACGACGAGATTCCACTCCGGAGATACCGTATTCGATCTGGACCGAGTGGGCTGGTACCTCTGCAATTCCGGCACGAGGACACATCCGGTTGCGGAGAAGGAGCCGAATGCGTTTGGCCTCTACGACATGCACGGGCAGGCCTGGGAGTGGTGTTGGGATTGGCTTGGGTATAACTACTACGCAGCAAGCCCCGTTCAGGACCCGCGTGGCCCGGATGATGGCTATAACGGCAACTTCACGAGAGTGCATCGGGGTGGAGCGCGCGCAAGACGGGCGTGGAACTGCCGCTCAGCGAAGCGGTATTCCCATACGCCTGACAGACGGGGCAGCTACATCATCTTCAGGATAGCGAGGTCAGCGAGGTAGAGGAGGCGTCAGAAGCTCGGGGCGACTTCAGGATCACCTGAGAATTAAGCCAAGAGGCAGCCTAAAGAAATCTATGAGAGGAGGGCTTTTGGGGGAAAGAGGGGAGGAGGGCGTAGTGGCGTGTCATCAAACCGCCCATCTGAAGATGGGGGTTAATGAGACAATGGCCCACGATGACCGCCTCGCCTTTGCCCAAGCTGGGGGGCGAATTCAGGATTCTACTTCTCGAGCTCAGAAAAGGGTGCTAACGCTACCAAAGCTCCCAGCGCTCCAGCACGATAGTGTCGAACACTTGGCCAGATGCGGATTCTACGAGGGCGCCCGCAAAGAAATAGGTCCCATTGGAGGCATCTTGGGGAGTTGTGAGCTGGGCAATTGGGAAGAACAGACATCGGGCGTGACAAGTCAGGAGGTGATTGGCAACCAGAGGTGAGGGCACAGATTCGAAATTGGGTAGAAAGAGGACCGAATCGTCGGGCGTGACGAGCGCTACGTAGGCATCGACTGTAATTTCCATGCCTCGGTTGCCGAGATCAGCATAGAGCACGAGTTCCTCGCCCCTCTGATATGACGCCTTGTTCGTCCTGAGGCAGATATGAGGCAGAGCGTCCGAGGGCTCATCCGTCAGCTTGGTCAGTCCTCTTTTGGTGGCTATCCACTTGTCGCCCTGGCTATCGAGAGCGATGTCGTAAACCTCACCATCACAAAGCCCATCCATCCCGAAGTAAGAGGTGAAGTCCTCGCCGTCGAACCTGCTGACTCCAGCCCTCGTGCCCAGCCAAAGAATGTCGCCTTGCGCACGCACGATCGTGCTGACGAAGAAGAATACGAGGCCATCGGGTGGGTGATAGTAAGCGAACTCCCGTCCGTCAAAGATGGTCAGCCCGGAGTCCGATCCAAAGAGCCAAGGCCCCTCGGGCACGATCTCTATCTCGAAGGTATGATCGTCCATAAGACCGTCATCGGCGCCGAACGTGGCAAAGTCGCCACTCGCGAACCTAGTCACGCCGTTTGCGGTTCCGAACCATACGCCGCCTGAGGCGTCAAACTCTATGTCGAAGACGCAGTCGTTGCTCAGACCATTGGCCACCGTGAAGCTGGTCCAGCGATCGCCATCGAGCCTACTCGCGCCGAAACGGGTCCCTGCCCACAACACCGCTCTGGGGCTTTCTGCGAGGCAGAAAACCAGGTTGTCCGACAGACCGTCATCCACTGTGAACCACTCAAAACTCCCTCCATCCAGATGGCCCACACCACCCGCCGTGCCGACCCAGACTGACGCGTCCTGCGCGAGCACCATCGCGTTGACCTGGGCATTCATCATCCCGTCATCAACGCCAAACCACGACCGCGAACCGTCACTGCTGAGGCGGCAGAGCCCGTCTTCGGTACCGAGCCACTTGTTATCCTCGCCGTCTATTGAGATCGCGTTCACAACCTGCTGCTCCAGCACGTCATCTATCGTTAGGTTAGTGAAGTTCACTCCGTCATAGACGCAGAGTCCGCCGTCCGCAGTGCCGATCCAGGTCATACCGTCGTCGTCAACCACGACCGAGGACACGTCGTTGCCCGGAAGGCCATCCTCAATCGTAAATGTCCGCCAGACTCTGCCCTCGTTAAGCGATACGCCGCGCCTCGTCCCAAACCAGTTGCGTCCGAGGCGATCGCACCTGACCATTTTGACCTTGGGGTCCGGCACGTAGTACTTCCCGCGGTATGTAGAGAAGTGCATCTGGTCCATCATCGTCAGGCCATAGAGCGTCCCGAACCACTTGGCGCCGTCAGCCCCTGCCCCGACCGCAAAAACACAGTTGTCCCCAAGACCATCAAAGAGCCTGATCTTCGACCACTTCTGACCATCAAAACGACCGACGCCGCCCTGATAGGTACCGAAGTAGATTACACCCTCGTCGTCAACAGAGATCGACGTTACCCAATTGCCCGCAAGGCCGTGGTCAGTCGTGTAGGTCGTCCAACTGCCGTTCTCGAGGACCGAGGCGCCATTCGTTGTTCCGGCCCAGATGCGACCCGATCTATCCTGTGTGACACAATAGACCCAGCTCGAGCCCAGGGCCTCCCGCTGGCCGGCCATCCAGAAATACCGTCCGTCGTATTTGACCAGGCCATGTCCGCCGGTACCGATCCAGAGCGTGCCGTCGTCCGCAAGCCAGAGCGACTTGATGAAGTTGTCCGGCAGCCCGTCTGTCGTTCTGAAGATACGGTAGCTGAGATCGCGCCTCGACCATCGCACGAGTCCTCCGGCCGTGCCTGCCCAGACGTAGTCCCCGTCCGAGGCGAGGCAGTTGACGATATTCGGATTACAATAGCTCTCGATCTGCGCGGCAACAGCAAAGACACTAATCATGCACAACTGAAAGACGAGGAGGCAGCAAAGCAATCGGAGCGTGAGCCCATTTGACGGGCCAAATGTGGTTCCCAAGACCTAGTCCTTCTCTCAAGAGAGATAATAGCAGCCATGCGAGCCGCCTAACGGTCCCGCGATTTGGCATTAGTCAGACCAGCTGCCTGTAACGAGCGTGCGCGAGACGCTTCCCTAGCTTCACTGGCGGCCCTCTACTACACAAATACTGCGCGTCGGCGTAATAGGTCAAGCTCAAGCCGGCAGACTTCGGCACAGGGCCCCTTATCCATCGAGAGACGAACTGGTTTTCACAAAGGACCAAGCCCCGAGACATCGAAGACTGCTTCGGAATCGGACACCGTGTCTCCAGTTGCGACGTCCAGAAGCTCTGCAAAGAACGTATATTCTCCCGGAGTTATCGCCTCGTTGATCTGCAGCTCGCAGAAAAGAAAGGGGCCGAACTTGAAGCCCGTGTCAAGCGACAGCTCAAATTTCGTCGTGGTGCTGCTGTAGTCGGGATAGAAGAGCCTCGTGCCGTCCGGTAGCTGCACGCCCACGAACGCCTCGACCTGTTTGGTGGCGCCCCTGTTCTCCACGTGGACCGTTGCACACAGGAGCTGTCCTGAATGATATTTCTCCCGATTGGTCGAGACCACAATCATTGGCGAGTACTCGTCCATTACTGCCATCGTCAACGGCGCCGACCACCTCGAAACCGCCTTCTTTGAATCTCTGGCGGATGCTCGCAGCTGGTAGGTCCCGGCAGCGGCGAAAGACATCTGATGCCCATCTGCGGACCACTCCGAGGTCGTTCCGTCGGGCTGCATGAATCTGAATTCGAGCGCATCACCATCCGGATCATTCGCTGTCGCCGAGAAGGTGAGCGTCTCGCCCGGCAATGCAGTTTGCCAGTCGGCGCTGAGCCTGGGCTCTTGTGGATAATGGTTCGCTAGCGGGCCAGCCATGAGAACCGAGAGCCCCTCCCAGGTCGCTATCCAGCAGTTACCTAGGAAGTCGAAGACTATTGAGTTTACCCAGTTTGAGGAGATTCGAGAGCTATCTAGGTCGAGCGTTATCCAGCCTTCGCCATCATAGACCGAGACGCCTGCTCTATCAGTCCCAAACCAATACCTGCCTGTCATGTCCCTCGTCATACACTTGACGCCGTTGGACGCCAGTCCGCAGTTGTCTGTAGTCAGCATCTCAAGCGTCTGACCATCCAAATGAAGAAGGCAATACTCCGATGTCTTGCGGCCACCTGACACCCATATCTCCCAGTTGTCCTCGATCCTGATCGCGTTGACCCGCTCATAGGGCAGTGGGCTGTTTTCAGGTGTGTAGATGACATGGCCCGTTCCATCAAAGTGAAGGAGTCCGAAGCCGTAGCCAACCCATTTCCCACCATCGGGGTCCTCCGCGAAGCATTTGGGCCACGGAAGCCCATGATAGTCACCGAAGTCGTGAGACTGCCAAACCGTCCCATCGAAACTCGTGATCAGTATGTGATGCGTTCCCTCCGTGTCCATGGCGTCACCGTGGCAGAACCACTTGACATTTTCTCTGTCCACAGCCGCAAACCAGATGTCGTTCCACCATCTGTACGGGAGCGTGTCGGGGTCTTGAGTGTGGTCCGCCCACACGGTTCCGTCAAAAGAATATACGCCCAAAGAGGTTCCCAGCCAGACGACTCCGTCTCGATCAACAGTGGCCGTCCGAACTGCTGTCGCATCAATAGGGCTGTTCTGCCGAGTGTAGGTCTGCCAGGTGTTGAAGCCGAAATTGTAGTTAGTAACGCCCGGTTCACCGCTGTAATAGGCCATCCAGACCGATGGGTCGACTAGCCCGCCCGGCGGCAGCACCGAGAGCTGCGCGATGTTCAGCGCAGCCGGGCCCGAAAAGGTTATGTCCCTAATCGTCCACTCCTGCCCGTCGAACATGAATAGCCCCAGCTCGTCGGTTCCGACCCACAGGTCACCGTCGGAGTCGAAGCAGATCGACGTAATCGCATTGTCGGCCTGCCCGGGCAGCGGTGAGTTCTCAGAGCTGTACTCGGACCAGACTGTGCCGTCAAAGCACTGGAGCTTAAATTTCGATGCAAACCAGAGATTGCCGTCCGGAGCGGTGGTTATCTGATGGACCCCGTAACTGACCTCGTCATGGGTGGTCCAAATCCCGTCAAGAAACCTCGATGCGCCCACCTCAGGAAATCCTGCGGCAAACCACACGCCGCCGGCCGCGTCCACGCCTATCGCGCCCACGTTACTTGTGCGCAGTCCGCTGTTTTCCGGGGTGAAGTTCTGCCAGCTCTCGCCGTCGAAGCTGTAAACGCCAATTGCGGGATGGTCGGGAGGGAAGTCTTTGGTTGAGAACCACTTGGTGTTGTCGAGATCGACGGCAACAGCTGCCATGTACTGTGTCTCGAGCGGCGAGTTGGTCGGGTCGAAAGTCGTCCAGCCGACATCGTCGAAGCGCAGCACGCCACCTTGCGTGGCAAACCACTTGGCGCCGTCGTGATCGATGGCGAAGCCCTCGTTGTATGGATTGCTCTGGATGCCATGAATAGCTGGCGGGATCGACATCCACCCGCCGCCGATCAGCTGGGAAAGGTGTGAGAACTGGCCCGCGGCCCATAGAGAACCGTTTATATCAACCGCCAGCCCGCTCACGTACAGCTCTACGAGCCCATTTGCACGGGTGTGGTGCGTCAGCTGCCCAGTGGGCTTGTCCAGTGCAACCACACCTCCCTTCGTGCCTATCCATACCGTCGTGCTGCTGGCACAAACCGAGGTTATGTTCCCTGTGTAAACGAAGTTCTGCCATTCCTCTGCGGAGACAGACGCGATCAAACCAACAAGAAATGTCAAAGCAAAAAAACAAACATAAATCCGAGTGTGCATTTTCACACCTCCCAAGTCATTGGCTGACATCAATCAAGAAAGACATCAGCGCCAGTTACTAGATTCGCTTCTGGGCCTTCGCTGTTCAGTTCTGCCCGGTGGGGTCGGGTTGGGCGTTATTGGGAGCCGAATCGCGGTCTCAGGTCTGCTTATCTCGAAATGACCAAGTTAAGCACACTGAGTCGGGTGTTCTAGCGAAGACCTATTCCGCAATGAAGCGGCAAGACGTAAACTGTCTCATCATTCGTCATATTCGCGCGGCATCACCTCCTCGTACACCAGCTAGTCTGAGTCAGCAAATCCGATAAGTCTCATTGACTTTGCGCCTTTCGTCTCAGACATGTCAAGTTATTTACCCCAATAATCAGATTCACAGTGGCAACGGAGGCGCAAATCGGGTGCGGCGAGCTCTCGGCGCTTTCACTTGCGATGACCTGGCATCGCCCTAATCGACCTTTAAGCAGATCATCGAATGAAGTACGGGAGATTTGCTATTGTATGCCGCGACGGGTCGCGGAAAGACAAAGCGGTGCGAGCGCCGCGCGCTCCACAGCCACCCAATCCGTACAGGACGCACCCCCTATGTATGCAGTACGAACCGTCTGTGAATACCCCCAGAAAACGGAAGATGAGGCCTCGACAAATGCTCAATCTGATTGTTGGGGTGTGCCGAGAGGAGTTGCAAAACACTGAACGATGAGTAGTATGCCGCCTCGAAGACGGCTTACTATGAACTTAGAAAGAGACCTTAACTCATGATGCTTTTGGAGGAAGTGGAGCTCATTTTTGCCTTGAGCATCCTTCTGCTCGTCGGCTATGCGATGGGCGTTCTTGCCAAAAAGGTCCGGCTGCCCGAGGTTACGGGTTATATAGCCGCCGGCATTTTACTGAAGCAATTGATCTTCGTATTTGGGCTTATGTCAGAGGCCAAATTCACGAGGCTCTTCTCTCTTGATCTAATACCGATCAACCATCTGGCTCTCGCTATGATAGCGTTTGCGGTCTGCGGGGGGCTGCGCGTTGAGCAGATGAAGCGTCTGGGGAAGGGCATACTCTGCATAGCATTCGTGCAGGCAGTCGTCACGTTCATCGTTGTTTCGGTCGCAGTGGCTTTTTTGAGCCCCTACGCGAGCCTGACAGGCGGTCGCGCGACCAGTTTTTTGAACGCCTTGCCGCTCGCGCTTGTGCTTGGCGGAATCGCCACAGCGACAGCGCCAGCAGCGACGGTAGCGGTGATAAGGGAGCTCAGGGCCAAGGGACCTTTCACCACAAGCCTACTTGCAACTGTTGCTATTGACGACGCAATTGCACTTCTGATATTCGCGTTCGGCCTCACGATAGCAGAGAGTCTGCTTACAGCTGGCATAGCCGGCGCGGCAACCAGCACTACTATGATCTGGCTTGGGCCTTTACTGGAGGTACTTGGCTCCGTGGGCGTTGGTGCGCTTGTCGGCATAGCTCACCACTTCGTCGCAACAAGGGTCAAGGGAGAGATAGAGATGATGACTGTCTCGCTTGGGATCATCACTTTCGCCAGCGGGCTGTCGATGCTTGTTGGCCTCTCGCCGCTTCTCACTATCATGATCGCCGGATTTGTCCTTGTGAACCTGTCGCGTCGAAACCAGCGTGTCTTCACGTCAGTCGAACGGATTCAGGGCCCTATCTTCGTCGTCTTCTTCACGCTTGCAGGCACGCAGCTGCACCTCGAGAACCTCGTGAGTTGCGGCATCATTGGCTCAGCGTTTCTCGTGTTCCGGTTCTTCGGCAAAGTGGGGGGAGCATACGCGGGCGCTGTCATGGCCAATGTAAGAGGGGCAGCGAGGCACTATTTGGGACTTGCTTTGCTTCCGCAGGCAGGCGTCGCCATTGGCTTGATGCTTGTGGCGCAGGAAAGCCCACACCTTTCCATATATAAGTGTATCCTTGTGGATGTAGTGCTGGCGTCGGTTGCGCTGAATGAGCTTATCGGCCCGCCGCTTGCCGCCTTTGCGTTAAGGCGTTCAGGCGACGTGCCCTCCATGAAGACAACTCGGGCCTCGAAGACCCAATAAGCGGAGGAAAGAGATGATCCAGGAGGGTGCGGACCTGATGTTCCTTTTGGGGGGGATTCTCACCATCGCTTACATCGGCGGTCGACTCTCAAACCGGTTCCGACTGCCCGAGGTCACCGGCTACATATTCGCGGGTATCCTCCTCAAGTTACTCCTATCATGGGCCGGCATCATAGCGCCCGATAGACTGGACTCGCTGCTTTCAGAACACTTGGGCCAGGTCCCACAGATGACGCTTGCGCTGATAGCGTTCGTGATCGGCGGGAGTTTGCCCATCGGACAGCTCAAGCGTCTGGGGCGTGGCATCGCCTGGATCGGCCTGACGGAGGGCTTTGGCGCGTTCATCTGCGTCGGCCTGTTGATACTCCTTTTGACGCCCTTTGTCTGGGCCGTCCCGTCGATTGATGGAGTATCCCCGTTCAAATCGCTGCTGGCTTTTGCGCTGCTTCTGGGGGCGCTGTCCGCAGCAACAGCGCCGGCGGCAACGGTAGCAGTGATAAGGGAACTTCGGGCACGCGGCGACGTAACAACTACGCTGCTCGGCGTCGTCGGGCTTGACGACGCGGTCGCTCTGTTCATCTTCACTTTTGCCAGCGCAACGGCCGCGAGTCTTCTCGTCAGCGCCTCTCAAGCAGCAGTGGGCTTTGTTGAGATGGTGGTCTCCCCGCTGATCGAGATTCTTGGCGCCGCGATTCTCGGAGTCGCGATGGGATTCCTCGCGCACTGGGGGTCGAAATTCTTCAGAAGCAAGCGTGAGACCATTGTGGGCGGCCTGGGATTTGTGCTCCTTTCCGGAGGAACTGCGGCGGCATTCGGCCTATCACCGCTTTTCACAAACATGCTGGC
>Ga0272444_10003501_pt1 | contig 14058 bp, 12 predicted proteins | sample SSMForm13_FD_201033 | JGI IMG/M metagenome (GOLD analysis project Ga0272444, IMG submission 201033) | Marine sediment archaeal communities from Little Sippewissett salt marsh, Falmouth, MA, United States - SSM-Form-13 | ecosystem: Environmental > Aquatic > Marine > Wetlands > Sediment ...
GACGAGGCGCGGCGCTTTTTGAACCCGGCCTTGGACCAGCTTCCCGCGCCCGAGGAGATGCTGGGCCTGCCCCAGGCGGTGGAGGTGCTTCTGCCGGCCATCAAGGCAGGGGCGTGCATCGGGGTGGCCGGCGACTACGACGCGGACGGGGTGACGGCCACCGCCTTGCTGAAGGAGTTCTTCGCCGCCTGCGGCTGCCCGGTGGTGTGGGACCTGCCCCACCGCATGAGCGACGGCTACGGCTTCAAGCCGGCCCGGGCCCGCCGCCTGGCCGAGGCCGGAGCCCAGGTCATCGTCACCGCCGACTGTGGCATCTCGGACCACGAGGGCGTGGCCGAGGCCACCCGCCTGGGCCTGCCGGTGGTGGTCAGCGACCACCATCTGCTGCCGCCCGGGCCCCTGGTGCCGGCCGCGGCGGTGGTCAACCCCAAGCAGGCGGCCTGCCGCCTGTCGGCCCATCTGGCCGGGGTGGGGGTGGCCTTTTATCTGGCCGCCGGCCTGCGCGTGGCCCTGCGCGAGGCCGGGTGGTTCGCCGACCACCCCGAGCCCAACCTCAGGCACAGCCTGGACCTGGTGGCCCTGGGCACCTGCGCCGACGTGGTGCCCCTGGTGGAGGCCAACCGGGTGCTGGTGGCCGAGGGGCTCAAGGTGCTGGCCGAGGGCCGGCGCACCGGCCTGACCGCCCTGGCCCGGGTGGCCGGGCGCAAGGGAACCCTGGACACCATGGACCTGGGTTTTTACCTGGCCCCGCGCATCAACGCGGCTGGCCGCCTGGACCACCCCGGCCCGGCCCTGGAGCTGCTGCTGGCCCAAGACCCGGCCGAGGCGGCCTCCATGGCCCAAGGCCTGGACCAGATCAACGCCGCCCGCCGCGAGGTGGAGGCGGATATATTCGAGCAAGTGCTTGAACGCGTGGCCAACGAAGAGGAGCTACAGGAAGCCGGGGCCCTGGTCCTGGGCGACCAGGGATGGCACCAGGGGGTGCTGGGCATTGTGGCCGGGAGGCTCTTGGAGCGCACCGGCCGGCCAAGTATGCTGTTTGCCATAAAAAACGGCACAGCCGTGGGCTCGGGCCGCTCGCGGGAGGGCTTTCATCTCCAGCGGGCCCTGGCGGCCAACGCCGGGCTGCTGGAGCATTTTGGCGGCCACGCTCTGGCCGCCGGGGCCAGCCTGGCCAGCGACCAACTGCCCGAGCTGGCCCGTTGCCTGGCCCGGGCCGCGGCCGAGCAGCTGCCCGCCAAGGAGGCCCGTGAGTTGACCATCGAACACGAGGCCAGCCTGACCGAGCTGGGCCCGGCCATGATGGAGCCCCTGGCCCGCTTGGCTCCCTTTGGCCAGGCCAACCCCGAGCCCATGCTGGCCGCGCGGGGCGCCAAGGTGGGCTCGGCCCGGGTGGTGGGGGATAAGCACCTGAAAATGGAGCTGATCCAGGACGGGGCCTCAATACAGGCCATTGCCTTTAACTGCGAGCAGGACTGGATAAAACCCGGCGTTCGCCTGGACGCGGCCTTTATCCCCCGGATATCCAACTTCGGCCGCCCCCACCTGGAGCTGGTGCTGCAAGACATCCGCCCGGCCGCTTGACGATTGAAGCAAACACTTTAATAAGCTGAAGCGCTTTTGTGCGGCCCCTCCCTGGGCGGGCGCCGCGCCTTTGGTTAGCCTCGCTCCATGGACGCGACCAGGATGGAAAGACATACGGTAGAGCTGGGCAAGACCGAGGTGGAGTTCACCCCCTTGGAGCCCGGGGAGTGGGAGCCTCTGGCCGAGCAGGCAGCCGGACCGGCCGATCTCTGTCTGGCCCTGCTGGAGCGCGGACGGGTGGCCTGGCGCGGGGTGGACGACGCCACGGGACGGGCGGTGGAGCCGAGCCCGGAGTCCTTGGCCCGCCTGCCCGCCGCCACGGCCCAGGCGCTGCTGCCCCTGCTGTGCGCCCCCTGGCTGGAGCCAGGCCAACAGGAGACCCTGGACCAGCTTGGGCGCTATCTGGAGTTCCGGACCGATTTTCCGGGCATTGACTGCGTTGCCTGCCAGGAGCAGCAACAGGCCGGCGAGGCAGAGCCCGATTGCGCGGCCTGCCCTCTGCCCCCCCTGCCCGCCGTGGGCCTGGAGGCCCTGCGCCTGGCCATGCTCCTGCGCGACGCCCCGCCCGGGGCCGGGTCGTCCCTGCTGCCCCTGCTGCTGGCCGACAGGCCGCCAAGCCGGCTCCGTCTGCTGCTCAGCGCCCTGGAGTTGGTGAGCCGCCGCCTGGGCCCGCCGTTGCGCGGCCATGCGGGCATGCTAGAATGAGCCCACTACCTAGGAGGTGAGCATGTCCCTGAACGCGCGGGCCGACAACCCCGGCGACGGGCAAGTGAAACAGGCCCTGACCGAGGCCAAGCGCATCGCGGTGGTGGGCCTGTCCCCCAAGCCCGAGCGCGACAGCAACATGGTGGCCAGATATCTCCAGGCCCACGGATATGAGATCATCCCGGTCAACCCCGTGCTGGACCAGGTGCTGGGCGTAAAGGCCTACCCGGACCTGGCCTCCATCCCCGGCCCGGTGGATATGGTGGACGTGTTCCGCCGCTCCGAGTTCGTGCCCCCCATCGCCCAACAGGCCCAAGACATTGGGGCCAAGGTGCTTTGGCTGCAGCTGGGCGTGATCCACGGCCAGGCCGCGGCCGCGGCCCGGGAGGCGGGCCTGCTGGTGGTGCAGGACGCCTGCCTCAAGGTAGAGCACCACCGGTTGCTGAAATGAGCCCGGCGCCCGTGGATGGTCTGGCCCGGGTGGAGGCGGCCCTCAAGCAGTTCCACGCCAGCCTGGACGAGCCCTACAAGGTGACCCCGGCCGGCATGTGGGCCTGCTCCTCGGCCCATGAGGTGTTCGACCTGCTGGGCAAGCTGGAGCTTGACCGCTACCACCACCTGGCGGACCTGGGCTCGGGCGACGGCCGGGTGGTGCTGCTGGCCTCTCTGTTCCTGCCGGCCACGGGCATAGAGGCCGACCCCGAGCTGGTGGCCGCCAGCCAAGCCATGGCCCAGGACCTGGGCCTGGAGCGGGCCCGCTTTGTGTGCGGTGACTGCCGCCAAGTTGACCTGACCCCCTATGACCTGCTGTTCATCTACCCGGACAAGCCCCTGGACTGGCTGGTGGAGCGCCTGCCGGCCGCATGGGAGGGCAGCCTGCTGGTGCATGGCCCCTACTTCCAGCCCCAGGGCCTGACCCACCTCTGGACCCTGTACGCCGGGGAGACCATGTGCACCCTGTGGCAACGGTGAAGCCGGCCGATTATTTTTACAAATTGTTGACAAAAGATTGATCCCCACCCCTGGCTGGGCTATACTCCCCGCTTAGTATCAGTTAATACGCCCAACACTGCCCATAAAGGTTCGCCAAGCATAAATATGCGATATTACGGCAAAGAAGGCCCCCAATGCGCTCTGCCCATAAAAGAGGCCAAGTGCCGGGGCATGGATCGCTGCCGCAATGCGGCCCATGCCATGCTTTTCGGCCGGGTGCCCCGGAGCGTGGTGATGTGGCTGGGCCTGGGCATGATGATGGTTGTGCTCACCCTGGGCTTCTGGGGCCTGCACGAGCTCTCGGGCAAGGGCGGCAGCTTTGTGCGCGACCAGGGATCCGCCATCCTGATCCACCGCTGAGCCCCTAAGTTCCCCGCAAACACCAACCGGAGGCTGGCTGCCTCCGGTTTTGACGTTTTGGGCCTGGTCTGTTGGTCTATTGCGGCGAGCCCAGGGCGGCCGGGCCGCTGGCAAAGGCCTCTATGTCCGCCGCGTACTTCTCGGCCAGGTCGGCGAAGAACGAGGGCAGGCGCTGAGCCAAGTCGGCCAGCAGGGGCAGCATGATCTGGCGGATCTGGGGGTGGGCCGCCTTGGAGCTCCGTAGCCCCAGCACGTGGCGCCACTCCCTGAGGTTGGCGGTCATCACGATCTCGGTCTTGAGGCTGTTGGGCAGCACCGCCCGGGCCTCTTGGGGCTTGGCCCCGCCGGCCAGCAGCTCCAGATAGGCCGCCTCGGCCGCAAGCATGGCCTTTTCCCACTGGGCGTAGGCCTGGCTGTCCTCGGCCCAGAACATGGGCTTGATCACCGTGATCTCGCTGCCGAAGCGCTCCTGGGAGTAATTTGCATAGCGGGTGGACTCCTGGCTGTAGGCGGCCAGGCGGTGGCGCACCAGCTCGTGGGTCACCCCCCGGTCGCAGACAAAGCGCACCGTGAGGTTTGCGTGCTCGATGACGCTGTGGTGGCCCGAGGCCACGATGCGGCGCACGAACTCGGCCGCCGAGTCGCTGCTGATCAGGTGCTCGGACTTGTAGCAGGTGCGCCCGGCCGCCTCCACCAGGCTGAGCACCTGGGCCGGGTCGGGCATGAACAAAATCTCATACCAGGGAGCTATTGCCTTCAAGGAACCCTCCCCGCCGGCCTCCTAGGAGGCCTCGCGCTTGGCCAGGTAGACCTTCACCTGGGGAGAGTTGACCTGGCCCAAAACCGCCTTGGCCAGGGGCCAGGCCGGGCCCACCACGCTGTCGGCCACGGACAGGTAAACCGCCTGCAGCCGCGCATGACCCCGCATGGCGGTGGCCAGGTCCGCGATCAACTGGGCCTGCAGCTTCAGGGCCTCGGGCGAGAGCTTCTCCAGGGGAGCCGGCTCGGCCGGGGCGCTGGGGGCGTCGGCCGCGGCCTGGGCCGCGCCGGGGGCCGGGTTGCGCGAGCCGCCCGCGCTGTCCACCTGGGCCAGGGGCCCGGGCACGGCCTTCTTGCTGGGCTCGGCTCCCTTTTTGATGCTACGCGGAATGATGGCGTTCATGATCAGGCTCAGGGCCTCCTGGGTCACCTCGCCCTGGGCCAGGGCCCGGCCCACCGCCGGGGAGTCGAAGAGCTTTTCGGCCTGTTTTTCGCTGACCAGCTGCTTGGCGGGCATGCCGTCCGGGGTCTTGAGCCCCTGGTAGCGGGCCCGCAGGGAGTTGACCACTCCGGCCCGGCCCGACGCGCTGAGCACCCCGTCGCGCAGGGTCTTGACCTCCTCGGGCGAGTAGGCCAGGGGCCGCAGGATGCCCAGCAGGCCCTGGGCCGCGATCAGGCGGGCCTCGGGAGTGGCCTCCGGGTCAATGATGACCTGACGGGCCTGGGCCAGGCGCACGTAGGAGTTCAACAACAGCCAGCGGGGATCGCGGGAAATGGTCTGCACCAGCTCGTCCAGGGTCTTGACGCCTTCGGCCTTGCCCACCTTGATCCCATAGCCGTGGGTGTCCGACAGGCTGGCCCGGAGCTGGCGTTCGCTAACCGAGCCCAGCTCCACCTGGACTTGGTATGAGCGCTTGAACACCGGTCCCTTGATCCCCGGGCTGACCCAGATCAGCTCGGCGTTGATGGTGGTGCCCACGTGGGTGCTGGGCAGCAGATAGGCCCCGGCGTCGATCTGGCCCTGGGTGGCGATGAGCGCCGCGCCCGAGACCGGCTGGATCAGGCCGTCGATGATATAGGCCCCGGCCGCCCAGGGGTTGTTGCCCAACTTGGTCAGGGCGAAGGTGTTCACCGTGACCTCGACCGTATCGCCGATGCCCGAGGCGGCTCCGGTGCCCGGCGCGGGCAGGGCGGCGAAGAGCCCGGTCTTCTGCAGACCGGTGCGCAACTGGTCGGTGATGGCAGGTGCGAAGATGTGGACGTTGGGGTCGGGCACGCCCGGCGTGGCCGGCGGCCAGTAGCGCTTGTCAATCACCAGGGGCATCTTGGCTTTGAGTCCCGCCTTTATCTCGGGCCCGGGCTTGGAAACCGGGACCTCGGCCGTGGTGACGGCATAGGAGCAGCCGGCCAACAGGGCCAGGCCGGCCAGGAGCAGGACATAGGCGCGAACAGCCGTGAAAAACTTCAACTCATCCCTCCCGCAAAGGGCGTATTTCTCTGGCCAGAGGCTATCCTTAGCCGTGGTGGGTTGTCAAGCATTACAGCCCTTTTAGAAAGGATGACCCACCATGGCCCACATGGCCATGCCCTCGTCGCTATGGGCCAAATCCAGGCGCAGCACCACCTTTTGGGCCATGAACCTAAAGCCGGCGCCCACGTCCCATTTGAGGTCCTCGACGAACATGGACGCGTCGTAATCATCGGACACCCGGCCCAGCTCGGCGAAGAGCACCAGCTGCATCCAGTCGATGTCCGCGAACTTGAGCCAGCTTATCTCGCCCAGGGGGTTGGCCCGGGCGGTCAGGCGCAGCTCGCCGCCGTAGTAGATGGCCGCCTTGTCCGCGAAGCGGTTCTGGGGGTAGCCCCGCATGCGGTAGAAGCCGCCCAGGTTGGGCCCGAAGTTGGGCGGGGCGCGGTCGTCGATCACCACCACCCCGTCGGCCGTGGTGTGGCTCTGCCAGGACTCGCTGTAGGCGGTCCAAAAATCAAAGGCCAGCACCCGCTGCTTGAACCAGGAGTCCGTGCCCAGGGGAACGTACTTTCTCAGGTCCAGCTCCAGATTGTTCCAGGAGCCCGTGCTGTCGAACCAGCCGAAGTCGTGGTTGATGGTGAAGCTCTGGTAGCTGCCCGTGTTGGGGTTGCCGGGGTAGTCGCGGTTGTCGTAGATGAACGACGCCTCCAGCCCGTTGGTGCGCACCGAGTAGTCGCCCTCGTCGCCGTCCACTGACATGTGCTGGGCAAAGGCGCGCATGCGCACCTGGGACACGCCGCTCTTCAGGGGGTTCCACTCGCCGCCCCCGGTGGCTCCCTCGGCCAGCAGGCCGTCCTTGAGCCAGTAGTGCTGGATGGCCTGGGAGCGCCCCGCCCCGATGGGAAGCACGTACTTGCCGATCAAATCGAACCAGGAGTACCAGCCCTTGCCCTCCAGGTAGTCCTGGGAGTTGGAGCTGTTGGAGCCCGCCTGCTCAGAGCGGTAGGCCGGGTTGCCCTGGGCGTAGATGCGCTGCTTGGTGAAGTAGCCGTCCGAAAAGTCGATGGTGAGAAACAGGCGTTCAAAAAAAGGCGCCTGCAGGTCCACCAGATAGAAGTAACCCGCAAAGGTGGAGTTGGTGCTGCCCAGGCCCGCGGCGAAAAAGGCCATCTGCTCCTGATAATAGCCCGTGCCGCCGCCGGCCACCCCTCCGGCGAAGCTGAAGGTGTCGCTGTAAAAAGCGTAAGGCAGGGCCAGCCAGCGGGGCTCGGCCTTTTCCTGGCCCTGGTCATAGACCACCCAGGCCGGGGTGGGGTTGATGGCCCGGGCCGGGCTGGGCAGGCACAAAAACAGAGCGGCCAGCGCCGCCCCAGCCAGTCGCGCCAAGAAATGCTTGCTCAATTCATACCTCGTCTTCGGTCTCGTCCAGGCCGATGGTTATGCGCACCTTGCCGCTGGGCGTGGTCTCGATCTCCTCCACCTCCTCCAGGGTGGGCTCCACCCCGGGCAGGGCCGCGCGGATAGCCGCCACGATGGCCGCTTGCTCCTGGTTTGTCAAGGGCCGGCCCAGAACCAGGCGCAGCACCAGGCGCTCCGGGGCCGGCTGCACCACCTGGTAGCGCAGCACGGCCGGGAAGTCCTTGAGCAGGTGGGGGAAGAACAGGCCGGTGAGGCGGCCGCCGTCCGGGGTGCGGATGGCGTCCATGACCCGGCCCGCCACTCCGGTCAGGCGGGGCAGGGTGCGACCGCAGGGGCAGGCGCCGGGCAGCCAGGAGGCCAGGTCGCCACCCTGGTAGCGGATAAAGGGATGGGCGTAGTTGTGTAGGTCGGTGATCAACAGCTCGCCCACCTCGCCAAAGGGCGCGTTCACCTCCAGCAGCACGTTCTCGGCCGACACGTGCAGGCCCTGGTGGGCCGGGCACTCGGAGGCCATGAGCATGAACTCCCGGCTGCCGTAGGTCTCGAAGCACTGGCAGCCCAGGGCCTCGCGGACCAGCTCGCGCTGGTGGGGCAGCAGGCGCTCGGCCCCGGTGACCAGGCTGATGAGCCGGCGCTTGGGACGCCAGCCGGTCTCCAGGGCCCGGCGGGCCAGGGCCTCGGCCCCGGAGGGATAGGCCACGATGCACTCGGGGCCGAAGCGGTCGATCACCGCCATGGCGTGGTCGGTCTCGGCCGGGCCCAGCATGCGGTAGTAGTCCACGAACTTCTGCCGCTGCACAAAGCGGTGCAGGCCGCGCTTAAACCCGGCCTTCCAGGACAGGCGCACCAGGTCGCCGCTCCACAGATGAATCTGCTTGCGGCCGGGCACGCACCCGGCCCAGGCGTAGCCCCGCCGGCTCATGGCCAGCCGCCACTGATCGGACAGGGGGCTGACCATGAAGTGCAACGGCTGACCCAGGGTGCCGCCGGTGGACTTGGGGTAACTGCCCCCGGGCGGGGCCGCGGCCAAAAAGTCCTCGGGCGCGGCCTGGAGCATCTGTTTGCTCACAATGGGCAGGGGGCCCAGGTCGCGGGCCTGGCCTATATCCTCGGGGGTTATATGGGTCTCGGCGAACCAGCGGCGGTAAAAGGGCACCTGCACCACGGCCCAGGCCAAGAGCTTGGTCAGCTCGCCCCACTGCCAGGCGGCCAGGCGCTCGGGGTCCCAATACTGGGTCTTGGCGCTGAAGCGCTCCAGCACCGGCGTGGCCTTGCCCTTGGCCCTCTCCAGGGCGGGCTGCATGCGCCGGGTGTAGAGGCGGGCATAGAGCGGCACCCGCTCCAGGGCGGGGTCGGGGTTGAAGCCTGGGTCGCTTATGGCGCTCCTCCGAAGAGGGGAAAAGCGGCGGGGGCCAAACCAGACCCCCGCCGCAAGCTTGTAATTGCCTTAGAAGGGCTGGGCCAGACGGGCTGTGTCTTCCAGCTCCTGCTCTATCCGAAGCAGGCGGTTGTACTTGCAGATGCGCTCGCTGCGGCACAGGGAGCCGGTCTTGATCTGGCCGGTGGACATGGCCACGGCCAGGTCGGCGATAAAGGTGTCCTCGGTCTCGCCGGAGCGGTGGCTCACCACCTGGGTGTAGCCGTTGCGCTTGGCCAGGTCGATGCAGGCCAGGGTCTCGGTGACCGAGCCGATCTGATTGAGCTTGATCAGGATGCTGTTGGCGCAGCCCTGCTCAATGCCCTGGGCCAGGCGCTCGGGGTTGGTCACGAACAGGTCGTCGCCCACGATCTGGATCTTCTCGCCCAGGCGCTGGGTCATGGCCGCCCAGCCGGCCCAGTCGTCCTCGGCATGGCCGTCCTCGATGCTCACCAGGGGGTACTTGTCCACCCAGTCGGCGTAGAACTCCACCAGCTGCTCGGAACTCAGCTCGCGGCCGTCGGACTTGGCGAACACGTACTTGCCGTCCTCATAAAACTCGCTGGCCGCCGCGTCCAGGGCCAGGGCCACATCCGCGCCCGGCTCATAGCCCGCCGCGGAGATGGCCTCCAGGATGACCTTGATGGCCTCCTCGTTGCCCTCCAGGTTGGGGGCGAAGCCGCCCTCGTCGCCCACGCTGGTGACCAGGCCCATGCCGGAAAGCACCTTCTTGAGGCTGTGGAACACCTCGGCGCCCATGCGCAGGGCCTCGGCAAAGCTCTGGGCGCCCACGGGCACGATCATGAACTCCTGGATGTCCACGTTGTTGGGCGCGTGGCTGCCGCCGTTCAAGATGTTCATCATGGGCATGGGCAGCAGACGGGCGTAGGCCCCGCCCAGGTAGCGGTACAGCGGGATCAGCAGGGCCTCGGAGGCCGCCCGGGCCGTGGCCATGCTCACCCCCAGGATGGCGTTGGCCCCCAGCTTGGCCTTGTTGGGCGTACCGTCCAGATCGATCATGATCGAGTCGATGAGCACCTGGTCCAGGCCGTCCTGGCCCAGGAGCTCGGGCGCGATGATCTCCTCCACGTTGGCCACCGCCTTCAAGACCCCCTTGCCCAAGTAGCGGCTCTTGTCGCCGTCTCTGAGCTCCAGGGCCTCGTGCTCGCCGGTGGAGGCGCCCGAGGGCACCGCCGCGGTGCCCATGGAGCCGTCCTCCAGGATCACGTCGCACTCTATGGTCGGGTTTCCGCGGGAGTCCAGGATCTCGCGGGCTACGATTTGTTCAATAGCTATCATAATTTATCCCCTCCTCGCGGGATTGTGCGTTCTGGCTGGTTCTAAGGTAGCCCCGACAAGGGGGGGGTGTCAAGGAATGGGTGACATCGTTGAGATTACTGATGGATTGAGATTATGATATAAAGACCTCGACATGCAGAGGTTTGTATTTGGCAGTTATTCCAATTGGGTAGTTCAAGTATGGCTAGAGACGATTTTCCTTTAAGCGTCAAAATTATTTTAGCCGGTCGCGTGGGACAACGATGCTCTAATCCACGATGCAGAAAGCTCACGGCGGGACCACGAACAGACCAAACCAAAGCAGTGAATGTAGGAATTGCTGCGCATATCGCGGCTGCCTCGAAAAAGGGCCCGCGTTATGATCCAAACATGACCCCAGAGAACCGAAAGTCAGCGCTGAACGGCATCTGGCTTTGTAGTGTATGCGCCAAGCTTATCGACAACGATATTGATCGTTACCCAAAAGAAGTATTGCTGGAATGGAAGAGTTCGGCCGAGGAGGAAGCTGCGGCGGAGATAGAGGGGGCGACCGCCAAAAGGGCCAAGCCACAGCTTGCTAAAATCGAAATCTCAGATAAAGCGCTCAATCGTCAACAAGAACGTCACGATTATCGGCTAGATGTTGCTTTGGAGAATTTGGGCGATAGTGTTATTGATTCCTTTCATGTTGACTTGGAAATGCCCGCACGAGTCATAGAAAATCCTGAAAAGATTTTCCCATACGTGGAGAGCAGAAGCGATCAGGGCACTGCCTTCTTTAGAGTTACCTCATCGAAGCATCACTCTGGTGTCAGCATCTACCCAGGCGACAAAAAAATTATTCTTACCGTCGATTATTTCATGGACCATGATATCTACTTTCGTCGCGGCGACCTTTTTTCATACCCTGTGCGAGCCACTTTATACCTTCCGGGCCAATACCCTATAATCACTAACAAACTATTCAAAGACCTCCAGGATTTTTAGAGTTGAATCGATGTTAAGGAGCAGCGCATGAGCAAGGTAATCGCGGCCGTGGTGCAGGACAGCCCGGTGGTTTTTGGTCGAGAGGCCACCCTGGCCAAGGTGGCGGCCAAGACCGCCGAGGCTGCGGCCCAGGGGGCCGAGTTGGTGCTGTTTCCCGAGGCGTTCGTGTCGGCCTATCCCAAGGGCCTGGACTTTGGCGCGCGCATGGGCATGCGCCTGCCCCGGGGGCGGGTGGACTTTAGACGCTACTTTGACAGCGCCGTCGAGGTGCCCGGCCCGGCCACCGAGCTTTTAGGCCGCGCGGCCCAGGAGCACGGGGTGCATTTGGTCATCGGTGTGATCGAGCGCGAGCTGGGCACCCTGTACTGCACGGTGCTGTTCTTTGGGCCAAACGGGGCGCTGTTGGGCAAGCACCGCAAGCTCATGCCCACCGCCCTGGAGCGCCTAGTGTGGGGCTTTGGAGACGGCTCCACCATGCCCGTGCTGGACACGCCTCTGGGCCGGCTGGGCGCGGTGATCTGCTGGGAGAACTACATGCCCCTGCTCAGGTTTTACATGTACTCCCAGGGGGTGCGGCTCTACTGCGCGCCCACGGCCGACGACCGCGACACCTGGCTGCCCTCCATGCAACACATCGCCCTGGAGGGGCGCTGCTTTGTGCTGAGCTGCTGCCAGTATCTTTTGCGCAAGGATTGCCCGGACGATTACGAGGCCATCCAGGGCGACGACCCAGAGGAGGTCTTGATGCGCGGCGGGAGCTGTGTGGTGGGGCCTCTGGGCCAGGTGCTGGCCGGGCCGCATTTTGAGGGGCCCACGATACTCACCGCCGAGCTGGATATGGATTTGATCCCCGAGGCCAAGTACGACTTTGACGCGGCGGGCCACTATGCCCGGCCCGATGTGTTCCGTTTGCAGGTGAACACCCGGCCCGCTCCGCCGGTGGTCGCCTGGAGCGGCGAACCGGACGACCCCTTTGGCCAGCCCGAGTAGGATGCAAAGCTTAGAGTTTTTGCTTTAATTTTTCCAGGTTGTCGCGGGCGAACCCCAGGCTGGGGTCCAGCTCCAGGGCGTGCTCATACATCTGGCAGGCCTCTTCTATCTGGCCCAGTTCCCTGAGGTTGGAGCCGATGTTGGCGTAGTTGATGGCTTGGCCCGGGTCCAGCTCGATTGCCTGGCCAAAGGCCTCGATGGCCTGCTCGTGCTCCTTGAGCATGTACAGACAAAAGCCAAGCAGATTGAACACCTCGGCGTGGGGCTCTTCATAAGAGGCTGCCTGGGTCAGGGCCGCCTTGGCCTCCTCGTAGCGCTCCAGGTCCTTGAGCGCCGCGCCCCGGTGGGTGTGGATGGAGGCCTCGTCCTGGGCTGGGGGGTTCAGCCCCAAGGCCGCGTCCAGAGAGGCCAGGGCCTCGGCCGGCTGCTCCAGGGCGATCAGGGCCAGGGCCTTGAAAAACTCCAGATAATAGGTCTGCCCGGCCACTTCGAGCATTTGCTCTAAGATAGCCAGGGCCTGCAGCGGGTTTTCCAGCTGGCTGGCCGCCTTGGCCGCGTGGAACACCACGTCCGTGCCCGTGGTGCGCTGGGCAAAGTGGGCGCCCGGCACGATGGTGTACACCGCCGGCACCCCCAGCTCTGGGTGGGTGGTGTTCAGGGTGTACACATTGAACCCACGCTGATCCAGGGCGCCCACGCAGGCCTCCAGCTCGGTCTTGAAGTCCGGCGCGCTCACCTGGGGCAGGGAGTCCAGGGAGACCGTCTCGTTGGCCTTCATCACGTAGGCCGCCTCCTCCAAGGTGGAAAACTTGGGCAACGCGCTGACCAGATAGGAGGTGTGGCTCTGGAAGTCGCCGGCCAGCTGGGCCACCTCGGTCAGGGCCCGGATCAGGGCCATGGACGGGCTGGTGGCCGTGCCGGCCGTGTAGACGATCTCGCTGCTTTGGGGAAAGGTGGCCGGGTCGTAGCACAGGGCCGCCACCGAGGGGATGCCCATGTTGCAGGTGAAGTCCTTGAGAAACACCTTGACGCCCGCGCGCTCGAACTTGGCCAGCAGGTCAAGGGCCACCGGGTCGCTGATGCTGGCCGGGTCGATGGCCGGGGTGGCGCGCTTGTCCAGGGTGACCAGGGCCGAGATGTGGCGCTCCACCACCTCGCACAGGCTCTGCAAGACCGCCTCTTCCAGGCAGTTGCCCGCCGCGGGTCCGTTGTACTCGTTGATGGCGTAGAACCAGCTCAAGGGCAGGCGCTCGTCGCGGCCGGCGTTCAGGTTGCGAGCCCAGGCCCAGCGCTGGGGCAGCAGGTCATACACCGCCTGGGCGCGCTCCAGGTCATGGGCCGGGTGATGCACCGCCTTGGCCGCCTGGGCAAAGGGCATGGCCGCCTCTCCGGCCTGGGGCGCGGTGATAAAAGGCAGGTCCGCGTTCTGCATAAAGGAAAAGAAGCTGAAGCGTTCGGCCAGCTCCATGAGCGCGCTGGCCTCGGCCTGGCTGGGGCTGGCGCCCTTGCCCATCTGCTTCTGGGTGCCCATCACCCCCTTGGCCCGGTCGCCGCACAGGCTGATGTACACCGGGATGTCCAGGCGGCCGGAGTCGATGCGCACCACCGAGCGCAGGATGTCCGAGCCCAGGGCCGCGAAGCGCTCCCGCGCCCAGGCCACGGTCTCGGCCGGAGGACGGGCCTTGTCCTGCTCGCCCGCGTGGCTCTTGGGCACGGGCCCGAGCTCTATGCCCGAGGTCTCGGCGGCGTCGGCCACGGCATATCTCCGCGAGGTGCGCCCGGCGCACCTATACAAAATTTTGTTAAGGTGTCTCTAGAAATAACGGTGCCCGCCGATTGCTCGGCGGGACACCGTGGTTTTGCCGAAGTCCTTGAGCGACTACACGCAGCCGGTCGGCTTGGCCAGGCCAGCCATTTTACACGCGCCCTTGCCCGGGCCGCTGGGGAACAGCTCGTAGATTTGCTTGAGCTTGAAACCGGTCACCTTGGTCATGATGCGCACCATGGGGGCGATACCGTTTTTCTTGTAGTAGTCCTGGAGGTAGTGGATGACCTTCCAGTGCTCATCGGTCAACTCGCTGATGCCCTCTTGCTC
>Ga0272444_10003502_pt1 | contig 14057 bp, 11 predicted proteins | sample SSMForm13_FD_201033 | JGI IMG/M metagenome (GOLD analysis project Ga0272444, IMG submission 201033) | Marine sediment archaeal communities from Little Sippewissett salt marsh, Falmouth, MA, United States - SSM-Form-13 | ecosystem: Environmental > Aquatic > Marine > Wetlands > Sediment ...
ACTAGTCGGATGATATTTGCAGTAGGAAAGAGGTTGCCGATTGCCATATGAACGCCACATTCCACACTGTCGATGATATCGAGAAAAAAACCATTCTGATCTTAAAGATTCTCAATAGTGAACCAGGCCCTATGGGATCACGGCTTCTTTCACGATATCTGCAGGATCACGGTGTTTCTCTGAGTGAAAGAGCCGTGAGATATCACCTTAAATCGCTGGACGAGCGTGGTCTTACGCGGCTCGTAGGGAGGCATGACGGCAGGATCATAACAGAGATGGGTGTTGAGGAGATAAGCAGCGCCAGGGTTCACGACAAAGTGGGCCTTGCCATCTCGAGGATAGAAAACCTTGCCTTCAAAACAACGTTCGATCCGAAAAAGAGAAGGGGCCTTATCCCTGTCAACATATCCTTTATACCGAAAGAATGTTTTCGGGACGCCCTTGGCGTAATGACTCCTGCCTTTGATGCCGGTATCTGCTCCAGCGAACTCGTTTTATATGCCGAGGAAGGAAATAGGATTGGCGAAGTTTTTATTCCAGACGGCATGGTGGGTTTTGCCACTGTCTGCAGCGTCGCGATCAACGGTGTGCTTCTGAAGCATGGCGTTCCTATGGATTCCAAGTTCAGCGGTATTTTGCAGATAAAGGGCGACATGCCCCTTCGCTTTGTGGAGCTTATTTATTATTCGGGGTCTTCCCTTGATCCGTCGGAGGCTTTTATCCGGGGCAAAATGACATCTGTACGCAAAGCCGCCGAAGAAGGTGCGGGAGAAATCCTTTCTAATTTCAGGGAAATACCGGCGACAAGCCGCGGCATTGTTGAGGGTTTGGTGTCGAATCTCGAAAAGGCCGGGATAAAGGGTGTCCTCTCTATCGGGGAAATAAGCGAGCCGATCTGCCAGATCCCCGTAGATGTAAATAAGATAGGAATAATTCTCATCGGCGGACTGAATCCCGTGGCATGTATCCAGGAAACAAATATTGAAATAGAAAATCACGCCATGTCTACCGTGGTGGAGTATGAAAGTCTCACTAACTTTTATCAAGTGCTTAAAAGCACTCGCGACAGTTGAGCATTGTCGGGTATGCGCAATGAAACCTCTAAGAATATCCGGATGTGCTCAACCCCAGAGAAGGTGTTCCTGGTTCTGTCCGGATTGGCGTTCTGAATATCGTGGCAGCACCGAAAGCAAACGCGTCATGGCGGCATATGATTGAACAAGGAAAGAAGACATTCAAAGATCTCAAAATATAAAATAGTGAAAAGGAGTAGAACGTATGCAAGAGTTTATTAAAATGTGTGAATACTGTAACCCGGGTGAGCTTGAATTCTTACAAGCTGTCAGTGAAGTTGCCGAATCGGTTAAACCGGTATTGGACAGACACCCCGAATACCGCAAGGCGAAGATACCTGAGCGCATGGTGGAGCCGGAGCGTATTGTAATGTTTCGGGTCCCCTGGGTCGACGACAAGGGTGAAGTGCAGGTGAACAGAGGATATCGAGTCCAGGTAAACAGCGCCATCGGACCGTACAAGGGAGGATTCCGTTTCCACCCGTCGGTCAACCTGAGCATTCTTAAATTTCTTGGCTTTGAACAGGTCTTTAAAAACGCCCTCACAACTCTTCCCATGGGTGGCGCGAAAGGCGGCTCCAACTTCGATTCCAAAGGAAAATCAGATAACGAAGTAATGCGGTTCTGCCATAGCTTCATGTCCGAGATTTTCAGGCATATCGGCTCGAATACGGATGTTCCCGCAGGCGATATCGGTGTTGGTGCCCGTGAGATTGGATACCTTTTTGGTATGTATAAGAAATTACGAAATGAATTCACCGGCGTTTTGACCGGGAAGGGCCTCGAGTGGGGCGGCAGTCTTATTCGTCCTGAGGCAACCGGTTATGGTTGTGTCTATTTTGCCTCGGAAATGCTTGCCACACGAAATGAAAGTATTGAAGGAAAGGTATGTCTCGTCTCCGGTTCGGGAAATGTCGCACAGTATACGGTAGAAAAGATTATCGAGTTGGGCGGAAAAGCCGTAACGCTCTCTGACTCTTCAGGGTACATCTACGATGAGGCAGGGATCAGCCGTGAGAAACTCGACTATGTCATGTATCTCAAGAATGTCGAACGCGGGCGAATTAAGGAATATGCCGAGAAATATCCCGAGTCGGTATATACGCCTCTCGATAACAATCTTGAGAGTAATCCTCTCTGGAACCATAAAGCTGACTGCGCATTTCCATCCGCAACACAGAACGAAATTAATGAAAAAGATGCGCAGAACCTGGTAAACAACGGCGTTCAATTGGTGGCCGAGGGAGCAAATATGCCGACAACACCCGAAGGCATTGAAATATTCCTGGATGCCAAACTTTTGTATGGACCGGGTAAGGCGGCAAATGCAGGCGGTGTTTCGGTTTCCGGGCTGGAAATGGCCCAGAACAGCGCACGCTTGAACTGGTCGAGGGAAGAAGTGGATAAATACCTCCATAGAATCATGAAGAGTATCCACAGTACCTGTGTGGCCGCTTCGGAAGAATACGACCTGCCCGGCAACTATGTTGCGGGAGCGAATATCGCCGGATTTACCAAAGTAGCAAAGGCAATGATGGCCCAGGGGATTGTTTAAATATCCGTTACAGCTCACAGATAACAGCATGTGCTGAACAAAAACACTCGAGCACGCAGCAAGAGCGCGGCTATTGATGCCAAACAGATTCGTTTGCTTTTTCTTGCCAAAAGATGTGCGAATTCGTAGAAAAGAATTGACATCAAAGTAGTGGCATGATATCCGTGGCTGCTGACGTTGAGGCGGGTTTGTTTGTCGATGTTCATGCGGGCATAAAGGTCGTCGGAACAGCATTGCGGAAACAGGCTATTAGCAAGCGATAATTCTTATATATTTCATATGGATATGTTAACAGGGGTATTCTGTTGCAGCATATAGTTTATAAAAAAAATATCAGGAGGAATAAGCATGGAAGTATCAGCACCTATGCCGGGAAGCGTTATTGAAGTTTTAGTAAAAGTTGGAGATGAGGTTAAAGAGAACGACGAATTAATGGTCCTCGAAGCGATGAAGATGGAAAATCCGATCTTTGCTCCGGCTGCAGGAACAATTAAAGAAATAAAAGTAAATGAAAAAGATACCGTTGAAGCAGAGCAGGTATTGGTAGTGATGGAATAAGCAGGTTTCAAGAATTGTGTTTACCCCGAGTTGAAACACCCGAAACGTTTCAACTCGGGAAAATGCTTTTCGTCCTGTTTATCGTTTTCTTACGATACCCAAAGCTGGGGGTTGTTCAGCTTCTACATAGAAAAACCTGCATAGGGCCGGAGAGTGTTGTGTCTCTTTTCGGTTGCGGTTTGTCTACTTTTCTGTCTGTTTGGTTTTTTACCGAACATATACTAATAGAAGCAAGGGGGTCTTGTAGTTACATGATTGATTGGGGTTTGGCTATAAAGATTGCAGGTGGCGGTTTTGGCATGGTATTTCTTATATTGGTAATACTGCAGGTGGCGATAGAAGTAGTGAGGGTAGCCACCGAAAAGATTGCCGGTGCCAAAGAATAACATTCCGCCTTTGTTTGGCATTATCTGATTTTATCCGGAAACCAATGGTTTTCAGCATTTACATGTCATCAGGATTTTATTTCTTATCGCTTATTCTTAATACATTGCTCTGTGGTTTTTTAGTTTTCGTGGGCTATGGGAAAATGTCCTTTTCCGGATCGGGATCAGCTGATGGTCTTTCTTGAAATTGTATTTTTTATGGAAATATCTAAAAAGCTGTTATCGGAGGTATAATAATGTTCGGATTACTTGAAAGTGGCTTTGGGGTGTTCTATTGGGGCAATGCCCTTATGATTGTTATAGGCCTGGTATTAATTTACCTGGCAATTTCCAGAGACATGGAACCCCTTTTGTTAATACCGATAGGGTTCGGTATGATGCTGGTCAATCTGCCTCTCGGGGGCATGATGGACTATGAAATGGCGCTGAGAGCCCCGCAGGCGGGCACCGTCATGGAAGTGCAGATGCAGGAGGGAGATTCTTTCGACAAAGGCGGGGTGGTATATAAGCTTGATTCGGGTGAGATAGCGACACCCGTCTTCGGAAGAATTGACAAACTGAATGTAACCAAGGGCCAACAGATCAACAAAGGGGACGTTGTCGCCAAACTTATAACGATGGAACAGACCGACCAGGCTGTTTATCCCACAAGGCCGATCGGGTTACTCTCCAGGGTCTTTCAATACGGGGTCATGTGGCAGATGCTGCCTCCTCTCATGTTTCTTTGCCTGGGGGCACTTACGGATTTTGGGCCGATGCTCGCCAATCCCAAAACCCTGCTCCTCGGCGCTGCCGCACAGTTCGGCGTTTACCTGGCATTTTTCATGGCGTTGATGGTTGGATTTTCTCCTCAGGAGGCGTCTTCAATTGGAATAATCGGTGGCGCTGAGGGACCCACCACCATATATGTGACCTCCCTCCTCGCGCCGCATATTATAGGGGCCACCGCAGTCGCATGCTATTCATACATGGCGCTCGTGCCCATTATTCTGCCTCCCGTCATATATTTGCTTACAACGAAGAAGGAACGCCAGATATACATGAAACCGTCGCTTCGTAAGGTATCGAAGCTGGAAAAGGTTATCTTTCCTCTCATTACGACCATCATTGTCATATTGATGGTCCCCTCTTCGGCACCCCTTATCGGCTGCTTCATGGTCGGTAATCTTTTCAGGGAATCCGGGGTCACCGAGCGACTGAACAAGACGGCGCAGACAACATTTGTTGATATCATAACCATATTCCTGACACTCGCCATCGGGGCGTCAATGCCCGCACAGAATTTCCTGCAGTCCTCAACTCTGTTGATTCTGGTACTCGGCGTCGTGGCTTTTGCCAGCGCGGCCGCCGCGGGTGTACTCCTCGCGAAGTTCATGAACCTTTTCCTGAAGGTAAAGCTCAATCCCATGATCGGCGCGGCGGGCGTATCTGCTGTTCCGATGTCCGCCAGGGTCGTACAGGTTCTGGGACAGAAGGAAAACAGGCAGAACTTCCTCCTGATGCACGCCATGGGCCCGAACGTTGCAGGCGCCATCGGTGCGGCGATCGCGGGTGGTGTGTTCCTGGGCATATTGTATTAAGATCGCAAGAAAATCGTTCATCCTCAGGAACAAACCTGAAGATGTGCCAATAACATGAAGTTATCATGGCCACCAGCGCCCCTGGTGGCCATGATAGTTTTCCCCATATCGCGCACGAATTTATTACCGGCACACCCCATCCTGCTCTTTCCGTAAGATTGCATCCCGCAGATGAATTTTTAGAAACATCCGAACTTACCTACTTCCCTTTGAAAGCTTTCCCGTTGTTCCCCAACGACCTGATCTCCTGTTCGGATTGATCGGCTTTCTTGTTTCTCTCTGTGAATCATATAATGAATCGCGTGTGGACGCTCGTTGTTAAACAAAAAAGTCGTGACAATCAAACGTTCGTTTGATATACATATTCGCTGTTGAAAGGAATGTACGCTATGCCATCAGGCAAGGAGAGCAAAACCACCCGTGATCGTTTGCTGGAAGTTTCGGAGAAACTGTTCGCTCAAAAAGGGTACAATGCGGTCAGCGTTCGAACGATTACGAATATCGCGAAATGCAACCTTGCCGCGGTGAATTACCATTTTGGCAACAAGAAGACTCTCTATCTGGATGTCTTCCGCGAACGCTGGATGCCCAGAGCACAGCACATCCGATCATGCTTTGAAAAGAATCTTGCCGCGTGTGAAGACACATCACCACCATCGGTGATTCAGTCGTTAGCTGAAGCGTTCATCAAGGGTCCCCTTACAGACGAAGAACGTCTGTGCCATTTTCAGCTGATGATCCGTGAGATGACCAAACCGACAGAGGCCTTTGAAATAGTGATGGAAGAGACCATGAAACCCGCCTTCGAAGGATTGGGGAACTTACTGCAACCGTACCTGCATGAAAGCATCGATGAAGAGCGTACGCGTCTCACCATCCTGAGTATCTTTTCGATGGTGCTTTATTTCAGTTTTGCCCGGTTACCGGTATCAAAGATTGTGGGACATGCCTACGACCAGCCGTTCAAAAACCTTTTGGTACACCATATTGCCGATTTTTCCCTGTTCGGCCTGAATGTTAAGGAGAATGCGCGATGAGGCGTAATCGATTTTTCATTCTTTCATGCATTTCTGTGTGTATCCTCCTTGCCGGATGCATGAAGACTGGCCCCGATTTCAAGAGGCCAACCATGGATTCACAGACCAGGGAATCGTTTCAACATGATCTGTCCGCCGCCGGGGCAGAACAGATTGCCGATACGTGGTGGACCGCCTTCAATGATCCTGAGCTGAATCAGCTTGTGGAAGACGTGTTGTCCGATAACATGGATATCAGGAAAGCACTGGCTCTCATCTCAGAGTTGCGGGCCTTTCTTGTCCAATCCAGGGCGAACCGCCTCCCGGGCTTCAATCTCCAGGGCGAGGCAAAACGACAGCGCATTCTCCCGGGAGTTGAATCCGACGTATACAGCCTTTCCCTGCCCGCTTCGTTTGAGATCGATTTCTGGGGCCGTCTCGCCCGCGCCGAGGAAGCCGCGCTTGCAAACCTCGTATCACAGGAAGAAAATGCCCGCACTATCGCACAAACCGTCGTTTCGGAAGCGGCAACATTGTACTTTCAGATCGAATCTCTGGAGAGAAGGATTCAGATCACCCGGCGGAGTATAGAAAATTACCGCCGCACTCTCTCATTTATCGAACGACGGTATGAGAAGGGATTGACCTCTCTACTCGACGTGAAACAGGCACAACGCGCGCGTGCCCAGGCAGAGGCCGAACTTCCCTCTCTCAGGCAGGAGATGGGTATAAAGCAGCAGAAACTGGCCGTACTTTCAGGGCGCTACCCGGAAACACGAGCAGCCCGGATGCAGCCCGAAGAGTATTTCAATCTTCCCGCCCCTGTACCGCCGGGATTGCCTTCAGACCTCCTTTTACGCAGACCTGATATACGGTCGGCCGAAGCGCATCTGCGGGCATTGAACGCCAAAATCGGTGTCGCCAAAGCCAGCCGCTTTCCTAACATAACGCTAACGGGGACATTCGGCTATTCAAGTAGCGAGCTGGACAGGCTATTCATCCCGGGGAGCAGCCTGTGGAATATCTCCTTCGGGATATTGCAGCCTCTTTTTGACGCCGGGAGACTCAGCGCCGGACAGCGAGCGGCCGAGGCACAATTTCAACAGGGTATGGCGGATTATGCCAAAACCGTCCTGACTGCTTTCTCCGAGGTTGAGAGTGCCCTTCTGACGCGAAAGGAACAGGTTGAAAGAAGAGCGAAGATGGTGGATTTTCTCGCCGAAGCGCGTGCGACGCAGGAGGTGGCCGAAAATCGATATGAACGGGGGTTGGTCGATTACCTCACCGTGCTCGACGCCCAGCGTACTCGTTTTCAGGCTGAGGAAACCCTGGTCCTCGTCGAACTTGCCATCCTCATCAACCGCGTAACACTGCACCGCGCGCTGGGCGGCGGATGGGGCGGCCCCACACCTGATGTGGAACATCCCTGAACCGCGGGCTTCTGAATTTAACAGTTATATGAAACAAGGAAAACCAATGAGCCGAAAAAGAAAAACGATTCTTCATATCATCGTAAGCGCAGCAATCATTATCGTGGGTGTAATTATTATGATCGTACTGACAGCGGGCAAATCCGAACTGCAAAAGATTACGCCTGATGTCCCCGCGCCGATGGTTCGCGTCATGAAGATTACAACAGAAGCAAAACCCATAGTCATCAGGGGGGAGGGAACAGTTCATCCCCTGAGGGAAATCGATCTTGTTCCACAGGTAGGCGGCAAGATTATCACTGTTTCTCCTTCACTGGTCAATGGCGGCGAGTTCAAAAAGAACGAGCCGTTGCTTTCAATAAATCCTGCCGATTATGAGCTGGCCGTTACACTGGCACGGGCAAAAGTAAGAGATTCGGAAAGCAACCTGAAAATTATCCAGGAAGAAGCGCTGGCGGCACGGGAAGAATGGCTGGTTCACTACTCTACTGATTCCCATGCGAAGAAAGAACCTCCACCCCTCGTGGCTAAAGAACCGCAGCTGGCGGCGGCCCACGCCAAACTGGACGCTGACAGGGCCGATCTGGAAAAGGCCCTTTTAAACCTTGAAAGGACCGTTTTGAAGGCACCCTTTACGGGCCGCGTCAGCCAAAAGTCTGTTGATATCGGTCAGTATGTGACCCCGGGGCAGACCCTGGCCAGACTCTTCTCAACCGAAGCGGCGGAAATCTCTCTTCCCCTCGAAGACAAAGATCTCTTCTGGTTCGATGTTCCCGGATTCACACCGGGTGAGGGACCGGGAGCGCCGGCAACAGTCCATGCTGAAATTGCCGGGCATACACTGGTCTTTTCGGGAAGAGTGGTTCGAGCCGAAGGCGCGCTGGATGAAAAAACCAGAATGATACCCGTCATTATTCGGGTTGACAAACCGTATGCGACAAAACCGCCCCTCGCAATAGGACTGTTTGTAACCGTCGACATTATGGGACGGGTGTTGCCGGACGCCGCCGTCATTCCCCGCTCGGCCCTCCATCAGGGGAATATTGTGTGGACGGTGGATAATCAGGGTATTCTTCATTTCCGGACAGTCGGTATCGCTTATTACCAGAATGAAGAAATCGTTATTGAGTCCGGCCTTAATGATGGCGAGATGATCGTCTTTTCATCACTGAAGGCCGCCACAGACGGCATGATTGTTCGGACAGCAATTGAAAAGGATTGACGATGAAGAGCGCTATTTCCTGGTTTGCCGACAATCACGTCGCTGCAAACCTGCTGATGATGTTTCTGGTCCTGGCAGGGATATTCACACTCCACACGATAAAGCTTGAAGTGTTTCCCGAAACATCGATGGACAAAATCTCCGTAACGACCAGCTATCCGGGGGCTTCTCCCGCCGAGGTGGAAGAGGCTATCATAAATCGTATAGAGGAACGGTTAACCGGACTCTCCGGCATCAAGCACATCGATTCCACCTCCAGAGAGGGTGTCGGCACCGTTACGGTCGAAATCATCAAAGGATGGGACATCAACACACTCCTGGATGATGTCAAGGCCGAGATCAATCGCATCACCACGTTCCCCGACGAAGCCGAAAAACCCGTTATCCAGGAGGTTGTCCAGCGTATTCAGGTAATCAACATCGGCATTTATGGCGACGCTCCCGAATCAACAATCAAATATCTTGCCGAAAAGACCAAAGACGATATTACCAGTCTGCCGGGCGTCACTTCAGCCGAAGTTCTGGGTGTCCGCAACGAGGAAATCCACATTGAAATATCCGAGAAAACATTGCGGCGGTACGGCCTGACCCTGGGCCAGGTGGCCGATGCTGTCAGGCTGGCAAGTCTCGATCTCCCGGCAGGGAGCGTTAAGGCGAAGGGGGGCGAAATACTCATCCGCACCAAGGGCCGTCTGTACTGGGCCAATGAATTTACAGATATTCCCGTCATTACACGTACCGACGGCAGCACCGTAACCCTCGGGCAGATTGCGTCTTTGAGTGACGGATTTGAAGATGTCGACCTTTTTGCCCGTTTCCAGGGCAAACCGGCAGCAATGATCCAGGTCTATCGCGTCGCCGACCAGAGCGCCCTTAATGTCGCGAAAGCGGTGAAACAGTATATCGCAGATGCAGGCCCCTCTCTGCCGGAGGGTATACATATCGCCTTCTTCGCCGATATGTCGGAAATCCTTCTCAGTCGTCTTCATCTGCTGCTGAGAAATATGGCTATCGGTTTTGTTCTGGTAATCTTGATACTCGGAGCATTCCTCAATATCAGGCTTTCATTCTGGGTGACTCTCGGAATTCCCATATCCTTCCTGGCGGGGTTGGCTACCCTTCCCTTTCTGGATATAACCATCAACATGATCTCCCTCTTCGCATTTATTATGGTGCTCGGTATCGTTGTTGACGATGCCATTATCATCGGGGAAAACATATTCAGGAAACAGGAAGAAGGATTATCTCCCCTCAACGCGGCAAAACAGGGCGCAACAGAGGTGGGTCATCCGGTGATTTTCTCGGTTCTCACCACTATGGTTGCCTTCGCGCCCCTTTTAATAGCAACCGGTATGATGGGAAAACTGTTGCGAAATATCCCGCTTGTGATCATTGTCGTTCTTTTCGGATCATTGATTGAATCACTTTTTATCCTTCCATCTCATCTATCGGGACATAAGCACCCCACATTCAGACGAAACTCTGAAAAAATAAAGGAGAAACAGACCGCACGATGGATGCGGGCATTCATCAATGGCCCCTATCTGAAAATGGTACATTTCTGCGTCCGGTGGCGATATATCACCGTGGCGCTGGGCATTGCCCTGTTGTTAATAACCGCGGGAATAATCCGGGGAGGAATAGTTGAATTTACCTTTTTCCCGAAGGTGGAAAGCGATATGCTGGAGTGTTCGCTCACGATGCCTGCGGGAACGCCTCTGGAGCACACCGCCGAAGTGGCCCGATATCTGGAGAAGATCGCCCGAGAAACATTGGCCGATGCAGACAAAGAACACCCTGATTCGCCTCCCCTTTTTCAGTATAGCTTCGCCCTGCTGGGAGCGCAGATAGGAGATCGTGGAGGACTCAGCGATTCGGGAGGACACCTTGCCTATATCTGGGTCCAGGTATTGAAGGGAGAAGAGCGAAAAGTAAGCACGGCGAAACTCGCGGCACTCTGGCGTAAAAACGCGGGTGTTATTCCGGGCATTGAATCAATGACCTTTAAGAGTGTTCTCCACAGCGCGGGAAAATCGGTTGAAATCCATCTGTCACTGGACGACCATGAAAACCTGATTGCCGCCGCCGATGAGCTTAAGGACGAGTTGAAGAATTATCCCGGCGTTCATGATATCAGCGACAGTTTTCTGCCGGGCAAAAAGGAAATTCAACTCACGCTGAAACCGGACGCACGAAGCCTGGGGCTTACCCTCAGTGATATCGCCCGGCAGGTGCGACACGCTTTTTACGGCGCCGAGGTGCTTCGGATGCAACGCGGTAAGGACGAGGTTAAAGTGATGGTGCGCTATCCCGAAGAGGAGAGAAAATCTCCCGGGTACCTGGAAAAAATGCGCATCACAACCTCAGAGGGTCGGCAGATCCCGCTGAACCTGCTTGCAGACCTTACAATGAAACAGGGTTTTACGTCCATCGAACACACCCGGGGACAGCGTGTCATCAAAATTTACGCCGACGTCGATGAAGCAATCACAAATGCCAATGAAGTGCGGAATACTCTCGAAAAAGGGTTCCTTCAGAACCTGAAAAATCGCTACCCGGGTCTCAGGCATTCCATGGAGGGAGAGGGAAGGGAACAGAAAGAATCCCTGGGTGACATCAAGACGGGCTTTCTATTTGCCCTTTTCTGTATTTACGCCCTCCTCGCTATTCCATTCAGGTCATTCACGCAACCGTTTGTTGTGATGGCGGCGATCCCGTTCGGTTTCGTCGGTGCCGTTGCAGGACACCTGATTATGGGAATCGACGTTACCTTTATCAGCCTCTTCGGCATGGTGGGTCTCGCCGGTGTGGTTGTCAACGATTCGCTTGTGTTGATCCACGCTGCGAACCGCCTCCGCCGGGAAGGATCCACCACTCACGAAGCAATAGTAACGGCAGGAACACTGCGTTTCAGGGCGATTATTCTTACCTCTCTGACTACTTTTGCGGGATTGACACCTATGATCCTCGAGCGAAGCCTGCAGGCAAAATTTCTGATACCGATGGCAGTTAGTCTCGGGTATGGAGTGTTATTCGCCACATTTATCACGTTGTTTATCATCCCGAGTCTCTACCGTATTCTTGACGACATTATCAATCTCGCCCAAAAACTCAAGGATGCATTCGTGCCGGTCAGAAAATGAGATGATGGCATTTTATCTTTCGCGCTCACCCGGTCAGTTCATCCTGCGCACAGGCAGAGTAAAAAAGGATTGAATCGTTCCGCAGCGCGTTGCGGGGAATATCCCGATTCGCCGAAATTCAATGCACGTTAGAGCCCGGCATCACGCAAAAGGCATGATCCCGTGTCACACATAAAAACGGGTATCCTTTTGACCGGCAGATATGCAAAACGGTATTTACATCTTGACACAGTAGAGCAACTTTTTTATACTCCGCACCGCCTTACGGATTTTTATCACAACACTTTTTCAGAGGAGAGGAAAGAACTGTATGCCGGCACGCAAAGACATAAAAAAAGTGATGATTATAGGCTCAGGACCTATTATCATAGGTCAGGCCTGTGAGTTTGATTATTCCGGAACGCAGGCGTGCAAGGCCCTCAAACAACTGGGATACGAGATTGTTCTGGTTAATTCAAATCCAGCTACCATCATGACCGATCCCGGAACAGCTGACGTAACGTATATCGAACCCTTAAATTTCAGATATCTGGAAAAAATTATAGAGAAGGAACGTCCGGACGCCATTCTCCCCAATCTTGGCGGCCAATCAGGTCTTAACCTGACATCGGAGCTGTCGAAAAAAGGCGTGCTTGACAAGTACCAGGTGAAGATCATAGGCGTAAATGTCGACGCGATCGAACGTGGCGAGGACCGGATAGCCTTCAAAGAAACCATGGACAGCCTCGGCATAGAAATGCCGAAGAGTGAACCTGCCTACAGCGTCGATGAAGCCGAAAAGATCGCTGAAGAGCTGGGATATCCGGTGGTAATACGCCCCGCCTACACCATGGGCGGAACCGGAGGCGGCCTGGTATATAATAAGGAAGAACTCCAGACGGTCGCCGGCAGGGGGATCGCGGCAAGCCTGATCGGCCAGATACTGGTAGAAGAGTCTGTACTGGGCTGGGAAGAGCTGGAGTTGGAAGTCGTCCGGGACGCCAAGAATCAAATGATTACTGTCTGCTTCATAGAAAACGTTGACGCGATGGGTGTCCATACGGGCGATTCATTCTGCACCGCACCCATGTTGACAATCTCTCAGGAATTACAGGAACGTCTCCAGAAATATTCCTACGATATCGTCGAAGCCATTCAGGTAATCGGGGGCACGAACGTGCAGTTCGCCCATAATCCGAAGACGGGGCGGGTCGTGGTTATAGAGATTAACCCGCGGACGTCGCGTTCCTCGGCCCTGGCTTCCAAGGCGACCGGCTTCCCTATCGCCCTGATATCATCAATGCTGGCTTCCGGCCTTACACTGGATGAGATACCCTATTGGAGAGAGGGAACCCTCGACAAATACACCCCTTCGGGCGATTACGTCGTTGTCAAATTCGCCCGGTGGGCTTTTGAAAAATTCCCGGGTGCTGTCGATGAGCTCGGCACGCAGATGCGTGCGGTCGGGGAGGTAATGAGCATCGGCAAGAATTATAAAGAGGCTCTGCAGAAAGCAATCAGATCTCTTGAGATAAATCGCTATGGACTTGGGTTCGCTAAAGACTTTAATGAAAGATCTCTTGATGATCTGATGGGACTTCTATCCAAACCGACAAGCGAACGACAGTTTATCATGTATGAAGCACTGCGCAAGGGCGCAACCGTGGAAGAGCTTCACAGGAAAACTCACATTAAGGCATGGTTCATCGAGCAGATGAAAGAACTTGTCGAAATGGAAGAAGAAATTCTCACATACAAGGGCAAAAAGCTGCCGGATGACCTGCTTGCCCGGGCGAAGAAAAACGGGTTTGCCGATCGTTATCTATCGCAACTGCTCACAACCGGGGAAAAGGAAATACGGGAGCAACGGAAAGCACTGGGCATTGTGCATGGCTGGGAGCCTGTTCCCGTCAGCGGCGTCGAAGACGCGGCATACTATTTTTCAACGTACAACGCACCGGATAAGGTGCAGTCGACCGACCGACGCAAGATCATCGTTCTCGGCGGGGGGCCGAATCGCATCGGACAGGGCATAGAATTCGATTACTGCTGCGTTCACGCCGCCTTTGCGATTAAAGACGAAGGATACGAGGCGATCATGGTTAACTGTAATCC